>JACCDN010081148.1_pt1 | contig 34241 bp, 29 predicted proteins | sample 7441691 | NCBI WGS metagenome assembly JACCDN01 (sample SAMN15323439, study PRJNA562643) | freshwater metagenome | isolation source: river surface water | place: USA:Blue River Watershed | collected 2017-08-16
AATTGGCACCATTGGTTTTGCGCTTTCAGGCTTGATTGAAGCCGCCCGTAAGAAGTTAGACGTAGTCGGTGTCTGTATGGTCACCGCGGTTGCCGCTTTTGGAGGGGGAACATTACGAGACATTTTGCTAAATCGTAGGCCATTGTTTTGGGTTGAGAATGACTGGTGGATTTGGGCAATTCTGATTTTCTGCGTTCTCGCTTTTGTTTTTGTTCGTGGAAGACACCTAGAATTCACCGAACGAGCGATGCAGTGGCCGGATGCAATTGGCCTCGGAGTATTTGCTGCTAGTGGAACGCAGATTGCATTAAGCGCTGGCACGCCAGAGATTGTTGCAGTAATCATGGGTGTCATGACGGCGGTATTTGGTGGAATTCTCCGCGATATTTTTACCAATCAAATTCCTAGAGCGTTCGCAGATCACCAGCCATACACTGTGGTTGGTTTTGGCGGCAGCTGGATTGTGGTAATCGGTTTTTGGCTGAATTGGCCAGCAGTGCTTTCGGTTTCTTTGGCGGCGCTTGCGATTATTCTGGTGCGAGTTGCCGTGATGGTCTTTGGTTGGAAACTTCCGCAGTGGCGGGTTTAGTTAATCTTCTGTAGCGCAAGGCGCTAGCTGAGCAACACGCTGGGGAGAAACACCTAGAAGCACTGCAATGTCTCTCATGGTGAGGCCCTCATCGCGCATTCTTGAAACCACATCGCGAATTTCGGTAGATGCCTCTTCTTGAAGCCGCAGGGCCTCGCGTGATTTCTCTTGAGCTGCTTCTAGGTCGCAAATAATGCCGGGCATAGTGGCCTCGACTTTGATGATGATGTTGCAACGTTCCTCACCCGAGGTGGCGCAGGCGAGGTCTTTGATTTGGTCTGTGGCTTTATCGAGGCGCTTAGCGGTCGTGACAAAGTTTCCTAGTTCTGGTACTTCAACGCGCCAGCCATCGCCTTGGCGCTCAAACTTCGCTTTGATTTCCAAGCAACTCACCGCCTTCAGATTCCAAATTAGTAAAGCCCCACTTGACAAAACTTGTCAAGTACTGCTTTACTTACAACCATACGGGGGATAGTTCCCCAAGACAATACTTTGAAAGGTAATCAATGAACGGCGTGATTTCACTAGTAGTTGCAATTGCAGGTATCGGTTTCGGTGTTTGGGCAGCCCTAACTTTCTGGAAAGCTGGAAACTTCAAGCTCAGAGGAACCAAAGAGGCCTTTGCGGCTGCTGGGTTCGGTTGGGCTGAAAAGACCCCAATCGGCGTGATTCGCCTAATTGGTTTAGCTGAGGTACTTGGCGCTATCGGAGTGGTCTTGGCACCTGCCGCTGCTTTGATTCCCGGGCTGGAGTTTTCGCAATATTTAGGTGTTGCCGCAGCTCTTGGCTTGGCTTTGACAATGGTTGGCGCAATGGTTGTGCACCAGTCTCGAGGAGAATCAAAGTACACCTTCAAAATGAACTTCAAGCTGTTGGCAATTTCGTTAGTTGCAGCAATTCTTGATGCACTCGTTGTACTTCCACTTACTTTCTAATCTGAAAGTTTTCTAAACCCGGCCCTGTTCGCTGCACGATTTAGTGTGGTGATCAGGGCTGGTGCAGTTAAGCCAATCAAAATCGAAGTGGTTAAAGCTCGTGCCGTATCCCAAAGAAGGCCACCGGTAATAATTTCATAGTTGATAAATCGAGTTAGATTTTCAGTGATACTCGCACCACCGATGTAGGACAGGGTGCTATCTGATCCAGCAAGAAATGGCCAATTCCAAAGAGTCATAAGAGCGCCGTAGGCGTAACTGGCGAAGATTGCGAATGCTATAAGCGTTGCAAGCTGAGGCAACTTTCTTGTGAATTTTGGTAGTGCGCCAGCACCCAATCCAACTAAACCTGCCGCCATCATTTGGAATGGCAGCCATGGACCAACGCCTGCTCCTAGCAGCGCGGAAACCAAAATAGAAGTGCTTCCGAGAATAAAACCAAATGAACTTCGGAAAATGTATCCACCGATAATGATTAGAAAGAACGCAGTTTCTATTCCAGCGGTTCCGGCACCGAGCAATCTAACGACTGCGTTAACAGCAGTTAAGACTCCGAGCACGGCAAGTTGCCGAGATCCGATTTCGCCAGTGCTGAATTCAATTAGGGTCAGGGCAATCAATGTCGGCATCAAAGCAATGAAAACCGACTGAGCAAGAACGTTCTCGGATTGATTCGTGGTTGCAATTAAGAGCGGCCAGCAGAACATCAGCAAAGACGCTAATCCCGCCACCGCTATGGCTACCTTCGAGATTATTTTTTGGCTACGCATCGAACACCAACTGCTCCAATGCGATGAGACCATCGGTTTCGAATACTTGAGCTAGCTGGGTGGCCAAAGGTCCGGTGTGGCTCAGAGCCTTTGCCACTGGCAGGTCACTAAGAACTTTTCCTTGCTTCAACTGCACCACTCGGTCAGCAGTGAGTGCAACAAACTCCACGTCATGACTAGCGAAAACCACGGTTTTGCCACTATTCGCCAGCTGACGAATAACATCCGCAACCTGTTGTTTCGCAGAGTAGTCGAGACCTCGGGTCGGTTCGTCCAGTAGCAAAGTGCTTGAATTCTTGGCAAGTTGGATTGCCAGAACCAGAGCCAGTTGTTGTCCGCTGCTCAAATCTCTTGGATGCATTGACGTATCGATGCGTCCCACCAGTTCTTGGAAAATCGATGCCGTGGTGTTCTTTTCCACACCAGCAACTTCATCGGAGTCCGCAAATTCTTGGCTTATGGTGCTGAGAAAAAGTAGATCGGCTGCTTGTTGCGGAACCATAGCCGTGTTTGCAATCTCTTCCCTCAGTTTCCAGAGCAATGAAGTTTTACCGGAACCGTTTTGTCCCATTACGGCAACAACCTCGCCTCGGCTGGCTGTCAGAGAGATGTCATCAACCGCAACCGTATTTCCGTATTTCACCGATAAGTTATTCAGCTCAAATGCCTTTGTTTGGTTTGTTTTCTCGACCAAGTGTTTGAAATTGGTGGGTTTACTTATTTGATTGCGCGCCTCTGCAACTGAAAGAGCTAAGGGATTCCATTTCTTTAGCTGACCGAGTTTTAAAAGTGGTGGAACAAATTCAAACCGCGCCAATTGTTCGCCGGGTTCACCCTGAGCGACCGTGCCATCACTACTTACTACGATCACTTCATCCACAAGGTCAATTAGTCGTTCTATACGGTGCTCGGCCACAACCGCGGTCAGACTTTCGCTTCGACAAAGATCATGAATAAATTCGAGAAGTTCATGTGCTGCCTGCGGGTCAAGCGCCGAAGTTGGCTCATCTAGAACCAGGATTTTCTGTCCGGCACTAAGCGCGGCGGCGATAGCTACTCGCTGCTGTTGTCCGCCAGATAATTCAGTTAGTCGTCTATCTTTCAGTTCGATTAAGCCGGTGGCCAAGAGTGCCCTATCGACTCGAACTTGCATTTCGCTTACAGGAACTCCCAGTTGCTCTAATGTAAAGGCCAGTTCCTCGAGCACAGTTTCGGCAACGAATGAACCTTCTGGCTGCTGGTTCACGTAGCCAATTTGCTCGGCTGTGTTGTGTGGCAACATCGCCGTCACGTCTTGGTAATTCACTAGTCTTTGGCCAGACACGAATCCACCTGTGAAATGAGGCGCTAAACCAACCAAAGCTTTGAGCAGAGTTGATTTTCCGCTGCCTGTGCCACCGCAGACCAATACAAACCGTCCGGAATCGATGCTGATATTGACTCGGCTTAGTGAGGGCGATTCCGACTTTCCATAGCTAAAGCTGAAGTTTTTCAGTTGGATCATCGTAGCCACCCAGCAAAGTTCGCAATCAGCAGCAGCAGTAACCCCAGCATTATTAGGTAGTCAAAAACCGTCCGCGCTTGCTGGTTCAGATTGGTTCTAATTTTTCTTCTAGAAGTTAGCCGAATGCTGTAGGCACCGATGGCAAGGCCAATCGCGATTAGCCCCATCGCGAGATTGAAACTAAAACCACTCAGCAAAATGAAAATGCCGATCAGGTTAAGCAGTAATCCAAATAAAGATGACAGACGCGCGACCACGAGTTCAATCTGCGTTTGATTTCCTCTCCGACCAAAACCACGCGCATCCATCGAAGCAGCCAGAAGCAAGGAACGGTCAAGAGTGTCCTCGAGAACAGGAATTACAATTCCAGAAAATTGACTGGTTCGGCGAGATCTGCCTCGTAGTTGCCTCGCACGTCTTACCCGATTGAAACTTTCAATTAACTGCGGGGCAAGGTTAATTGCCACAGAAACACTGGTTGCAATTTCAAAAAGAGCACCAGGTGCTGACTTTAGTAACTTCCGAGGATTTGCCAAGGTTGTTGCAATTGCCACTGAGAGAATGATTGCCGCCAGGCGCGCACCATCGATTAGGGCACCGTATAGAGCAATCCATGAAACCGAACCTAAAAATTCAAATGCACCAAATCCAAAATTGATTTGAAATCTTGTCAGAGAAATTGCGATAGAGGAGTCCGGTGATGAGTATGAGAAGAGAATGCGAAAAAGCAATCGGATGATAATTACTATTCCAGCCAGTGTCAGATAGAAACCTAAAGACCTAGACCAAGTGGCATTTTCTCGAAACGTCAAAATTAGTACAACTGCAATTAGCGAAATTACCGCTGGTGCAATTAAATTGCTGGCGCTACCAGCAACCAAAGCCAACGCAGCACCTAGTAACCACCAAGTGCCCGGGTGAATCTGGTTGGCTAGTCTACGCACTTGAATGTTTTAGGTTTCTTGGTTGGCTCGTGATTCGGTTCGCCGGGATTGATGAAAACCCAGGCATCCACATCTCCACAAGCAGGTTCTCTCGAACTTGCTCCGCTAGCAGAATAAAACCAGTGGTCACCAAGGGCAGAACTGGCGTAGTAATAGGCCCAGGTACCCTGGGCCGGGGTTGGAGTCGATGAGCATGGTTGCTGCTCATTAGCTGGGTAGTCGTTAATTCGACAGACGAATCCGATCGGATACTCAATCGTTCCCTCAACCTTTTGCCCACCGGCCGCAAACAGTTCCCAACCGTTGCCGGAGAAGCTTGGTACACAGGTAAGGGAAAAGTCCGAATCCGAACCCAAGCCATATTCAATAAGCAGACTCACGCCCTCAGAAGAGCAGAATTCGCCAGATTGTGCAGGTGTCGTCGTCTCTTTTGGCTCAGAAACTGTGCTGAGTGCACCACTCGTGACTAGCGCCCCGATGGCCACCAGTCCGATAAGTGCAATCAGCACAGCCCTGAGTGAGATTCGCATTTACTTGAGTAGGTCCAAGTAGCTCTTACCGATCAGCGCCACATAACCTTGGATAGTTGCGTAGGGGTTACCGGCACCTGCAGTCCAACTTCCGGCTTGAATACCGGAGTCAGCAGTAGAAATCTTGCTAGTCAACCATTTTGAGTAATCTGCAATGTTTGATCCAGAGGCTCTCAGCCCCATTGCCGCATATGCGGTTGAGTTGGCACTCCACTCTCCCCATGAATTAAAGAATCTTCCAGCGGCATCCTTTTGAGCTGTCGATGCGAGCCAAGCCCTCGAGCTAGAGATAATTGCATTCTTTTTTGACTCTTCTGCTTTCGTACCAATACCTTTTACTGCTGCCAACGCTTGCAAAGCAAGGCCGGTTGCGTCTGGGCTAGCACCAGATGTCGCATCGGTTTGGTTGTCTGCAAAACCACCAGTTTTTGCAATCGAGAACTTAGTCAAGTTGACTGCGACTTTCTGCGCTAAAGCATTTTCCTTCATGGCTCTAAGTCCGAGCACGAGCCAGGCACTTGTGTAAATGTTTTGGCTCGGCGCAACTGAGTTGTCAGGCACCGCCAAGATTGACCCATCTCCAGCGATATGTTTTTTGACCGTGGCCAAAACAGATTTAGCCGTGGAATTACTGTTCAACTTAAAAGCACCTACGGTAAACAAGTATTTACCTGCGTCTGCGCTGTTGAAGCGTTTGTCCGGTGAATACAGGGCTCCTACTTTGTTCTCCCAACTACCAACGGTGGCAGAACTCTTGAGGTTGTAGTTCACTGCCGCCGCTTGCGCTTTGGCATCCCTGCCTGCCGCTAAAAGTTGAAGCATGGCCTCGAGGGTCATCCCGAAATCAGCCTTGCCTGGGGTAAAACCGACCACATACTTGCCCTCAACAAATTGTGCTGCCAGGTATGAAACAGTTTTCGGATATTTAACGGCAGCATTTGCCGGGGTATTTGCTGTGATGATTAGCGCAGCGGCTACTACTAGTGTTGCGATTTTGCGCAACCCAGATTTAGTTTCAAACATTTGAAACCTTTCGCATTAGGCGATCTGAGTGCGAAGGCGAATGGCCACAGTGGTGGCCCCTCGACTCCACCCGTTGACCTCGACGGTTAATTGGAGTCTTCGCTAATCTCAGGCATTCCGACTCGTCCAAAGACTTACGGTTGCGGGACAGTGCCGGGATTTCACCGGCTTCCCCTGGGATTTGCAAGAACTACAGCAGGTTTGCTGCTCGACTAATCTAGCAGTCGTCTGGCTGAGCCTAGAACAAACCGCCGAGGCCAGCTAATTGTTTGGCCAGTAATGCGTACCCAACAAAACTGACCGCATCTAATAAAAAGTGAGCAATCAGAAGTGGAGCAACGCGCCCCCATCTGCGATAAGCCCATCCAAAGATTAACCCCATGACAAAATTTCCAACCAGTCCGGCAACTCCTTGGTACGCATGGTAAGCGGCCCGGATGCTTGCACTAATTATTTGCTGGGTTCTAAAACTGAGATTCAATTCGTCAAATTTTTTGTAAAGGTAGCCAATCATTATGACTTCTTCTACTGCCGCGGCTTTGAGTGCGCTAAACAGAAGTATCGGAATTGACCACCAATATTCAAACTCTCCTGGAACTACTTTTGACGCCAGGCCTAGTGCTCTGGCGCTCAAATAAAGAAAAAGTCCAGGAATCCCAATTATTAAAAACAGAAGTACCGATCGGCGAAAATCAGATGCACGGAGTTTCCAGAGCCCTAAATAATTGAGCGGATTTTTCTGCTGAAGAGCAAGCAGGTAAATCACTAATGCTACGGGTGTGAAGCCGAGCGTGATGCCAATGAATCTGTAGCTAAAATCAAAAAGTTCTTGATAACTCTGACTCGGGTTAATTGCTGTAGAGCTTCCGCCTATTCCTTTTGGCGATAAAGCTTTTTCTATCAGCGACACCAGAGAATAAATCGCCGAAGCCCCGAGACTGAGTAGCAAAACAATTGTTATTTCAGACTTAACTTTTCTTTGACTAGTCAAGGTTCACCATTTTGCATTCCGTAGAAGCACCAGGCATTCGGTGACGATTCCGTGCCACAATTCGATACACCAGGGAAGATATCGGGCGGATCGGGCACCAATCAATAAAGTTGCCGAACCATCTCCAGCCAACTGATTTCTGACCTTTCAAAATCCAGGCGACTGCTCTTGCGCCAGATAGAACCGTTGCCCCAGAAATAACCCATACGGCTTTCCGTACATCTGCATCGGTCAAACCGTAGTTTTCCGGCTGCAATGACTGAAAGGCAACGGGGTTCGGAAAAGCGGACAAATTCGCGGCTCCCCAAACTACGCAACGTGTGCAAAAAGCACAATCACCGTCATAGATAAGGGTTGTGGCTGGGCCGTTCATTTCTCAAAAGTAACAGATTTGTAAACGCTGGCTAAAAATCAATTTTTTTGTTTGCCTTGCTTGGTTTTTGACTTAGATTGAGAGCACATAGGCACAGACGCCTGGCGACTGTGTCACCTTTCAAAAAGGAGAAACTCTACAAATGAAAGCAACAAAATTTGTTCGCTCCATTGCAGTTGCCGCAGCGGCAGCATTGACCCTAGGTGGTCTATCAGCTGTAGCGGTGTCACCTGCAACGGCTGCAGCACGATCAACGGTGATTATTCACACACCTGGTGAAATTACATCACTCAACGCCGATGTGATTCAAACAACCTATAACGCAAATGTCGCCTACCTAACTGGTGCTGGATTCCTTTACACGGACAAAGGTGGAAATAGGGTTAGAAACACTAAGTTTGGAACATTCGCAATTTCGAAGAAGACTCCAACAGACTTCCGTATCACTTACAACGTGCGTCCAGGTCAGGAATGGTCAGACGGTACCCCAATTACTGCTGTAGACCTACTGCTCTCACACGTAATTCAAAGCTCAGCTTTTTCAAAGGCTGCAGGTTTAGGTGACCCATCAAACAAGAACGAGACCCCCGCATTCGACAGTGGTAGTTACGGAGGAGCTTATAGCGACCATGTGGTAGGAGACCCTGTTCTAAGTAACAACAACATGTCGCTCACAGTTCGCTTCAACAAACCACTTCCCGACTGGGAGTTGCTTGCACCAGGCGCATCGCCGGTGCACGCACTGATTTTGATGGTGAACGGTGCAAAGAAACTTCAGTCTAAAGCGGACAATGTTTCCGCTAAAAACTCTTTCTTGGACGCTTTCAAGAATAAGAATTTTCTTGCTCTTAGCAAAATGGGAAAGATCTGGAGTAACGACTACAACATTCAGACCGTAAACTCTTCGACCAACCCTTTGTTGCTCATCAGCAATGGTGGTTTCATGGTTAAGTCGGCAGACCCGACCACTATGACATTGGTGCGTAACCCAAAGTACTCTTCTGGCCCAGCAATGGCAACCAAGAATCCAATCAAGACAGTTGTATTCAAATACATCGCTAGCCCGACTGCAGCAGCAGCTGCGCTTCGCAATGGTGACATCGACATATTCTTTGAGACCAACGGAACAGCAGCAACAAAAACTATTCTGACTGGTATTTCAACTGCTAAGACACTCACTGTTCAGGCTGCTGGGTTCTCGCACTTCGAGCTACGTACCGGGCCAACCTATGGAAAGACCAACGATCCATACAACGGCCCTTTCGCTGGAAACTCACAGAAAGCAAAAGACCTTCGTCAAGCAATGCTTCTAGCATTGCCTCGTGAGCAGATGGTCGAAACAGTGATCAAGCCTGTCGACTCTAGGGCAGTGCCAATGGATTCACAGTTCACTTTCCCCGGTACTAAGGACTACGCAAAGCACACCGCAGCAACTGGCGTCAAGCGCTACAGCACCGGCACCCAGGCTGATCGCACTGCTAAGGCTCTTGCTTTAGTTCAGAAGTACTACCCAGAGGCAAGTGCTACCAAGAGTGCAGTGAAGGTCAAACTCGGTTTTGCGAGTGCATCAGCCCTTCGCAACACTCTTGCTAAGTTGATCAAGGCAGAAGCCGCTAAAGCTGGTTTCGACGTGGACATTAATGGTCACGCCGACTGGCTTGGCGCATCTGAGCCTGAGCGCGACTCCGAGTGGGATGCCTTCATGTACGGCTTCTCCCTTGGTGCGCCTACCCAAGACGCAGGAACCTACTACTACAAGACTGATGGAGAGTTCAACAACTTCGGATGGAGCGATTCTGCTCTAGACAAGATTCTTGCATCTCTTGAGTCCGACGTCCTTACCCCTGCACAGGTGCTTGAGAAGCGAATTGCAGCCGACAAGATTGTCAATGACAATTTCTGGGGTCTACTGCTATACCAGGGAGTTTCGCTTGTTGCACACGCGAAGGCACTCCAGGGTGTGAATCCGTCGCAATTCAGCCCAGGTTACCTATGGAACTACTGGGAGTGGCACTACTAGGATCCAGCCTAGATAGATGAAATAAGTGGGGAGAGCCGCAGGCTCTCTCCACTTATTACTTTCCACAATATTCACTTCGATTAGAGTAAAACAAACAACTGAATCACTCAGGTATAGATTCAGTGCAAGGGCGGAAAATTGATCGCATACATCACTCGACGTTTTGGAATGATGCTGCTCATCGTATTCGGGGCAAGTTATCTTGTTTACAATTTGCAGGCTTTGGTGGCAAACCCACTGGCCGAATTCAAGGAAAGTGTTGCAGAGAATCAAGATTACTTAATTGCTCGAAAAATACGCGAACTAAATCTAGATGTTCCGCCACCGCTTAGGTACTTCCTTTGGTTTCGAGGTTTGATCGCGGGTCTCTGGGGTCAGTTAGATTTGGGACTCACCGTTTCAAAGTCTCCGGTTGCTGTCGAAATCGCAACGGCAATTCCTACAACACTGCGGCTTGTTCTCGCAGCAACAATCTTGTCGATGGTTTTGGGAATTGCATTTGGACTAATCACGGCCATTCGTCAGTACAGCCGGTTTGACTATGTAATGACGTTCTTTGCTTTTCTAATGTTTTCACTTCCAGTTTTTTGGGTCGCGGTTCTGCTCAAGGAATACATGGCAATTGGATTCAACGACTTTCTGGTTGATGCCACAATTACACCTCCTTGGCTAATAGGAATATCCGTTGTTCTAGGTTTTGTTGTTGCCGGAATGGTCGGTGGCTCAAAACAGAAATTTCTAATCACCTTATTAAGTTCTATCTTCGGATTTGCAGCATTACTTGCGGCTATGGGAGCAACAGGTTGGTTCCTAAATCCAGGAATTGGGATTGTCGGCTTGCTCGTTATTTCTTTGGCCGCGGCTTACGGGGTAACTTTTGTCTCTACCGGCTTGTCAAATAGAAAGTCTCTTTACTCGGCGCTAATTGGTGCTGGAGTAGTAGTGGTCGCCTATTACCCCCTTCAGATTTTGATGGGCCCGGGGAGCAACTTACTCACAGTGCTTGCCGTATTTGCCCTCTGCCTTGGAATCTCAGGAGTAATCGCGGCGTCTCTGGCCAAAGATGACAGACGCATCAATGTGCGATCAGCTGTTCTGACCAGCTTCATTTCAACCTTGGTTTTGCTACTCGATCGACTCATGCAAGAGTTTGGATCTTATGTTTCGTCAGATGCGGTTCGTGGCAGACCCGTGCCAACCATCGGGCAGGTAAACGATTTGCTGGATGAGGATCAATTAGCGAATTTCTGGGTGGTTTCACTTGACGGCATAATGCACTTGATTTTGCCTACAGTCGCGCTGACCTTGATTTCGTTCGCTGGCTACTTGCGTTTCTCTCGAGGTAGTTTGCTTGAGGTGCTTAATTTGGATTTCATCCGCACCGCTCGAGCTAAAGGATTACCTGAGAGAACAGTGATTGTTAGGCATGCGCTGCGAAACGCTATGTTGCCTCTGACCACAATTTTGGTAAACGACTTCGCTGGAGTACTCGGTGGAGCAATCATCACAGAAAGTGTTTTCGGCTGGAAAGGCATGGGGCAATTGTTTAACGGTGCGTTAAGAACCGCCGACCTAAATCTTTTCATGGGAGTGTTTGTGATTACTGCGTTCTTGACAGTATTTGCGAATCTGATCGCAGATTTACTCTTTGGTCTTGTTGATCCAAGAATTCGGTTAAGGAAGTAGCGTCATGAGCAACGACAAAACTAACTCAATTGGCGAAGCTGGCATCGAAGCTATTGAGGTCGAAGGCCTGAGCCAGGGTCAATTAATTTTCAGGCGTTTCATTCGGCACCGTGCGGCGATGATTGCCTCTGTTGTACTGCTGTCAATTATCATTTTTGTTTACACGGCATCGGGTATTCACCTAGGTACTTCAAAGGATCCAATTTCCGTCCCCGGTTGGTGGGGGAATTCAATTCAAGAAATAGATACCGAAACTGCTCTAGAGCTAACTTGTAACGGTGGAGTAACCGGCTGTCCTACATTGGACTTGATTCCTGAGTTCATCGATGGCACCGGTATGCAAATTGGTGCACACCCGTTCGGCACAGACGTAGTAGGTACCGACTACTTCGCACTTGTGATGCGTGGAGCCGAGCAGTCCATCATGGTTATGTTCATCGTCGGGCTTATGGGTATTGCACTCGGCACTTTCATAGGTGCCATTGCAGGGTTCTACGGTGGAATTGTTGACGCGATACTCATGCGAGTCACCGACATTTTCATCGTTACACCAACTTTGATTATTGGATCTGTAATTGGTGCTAGCTTGGGAAACCTTGGAATAGTGCCACTAGCTGTAATGCTTGGCTTCTTTGCTTGGATGGGTCTTGCTCGATTCGTTCGAACTGAGTTCTTGACACTTAGAGAGCGAGAATTCGTGGATGCGGCTCGCGTTGCCGGAGCTTCTAACTTGAGAATAATTTTCAAGCACATACTGCCAAACGCTATTGGTGTGATTATTGTTTCTGGCACTCTTCTTATGTCAGGCGCTATTCTCACAGAAACTGCACTCAGTTACTTGGGATTTGGTGTCCAAGCACCAGATGTCTCTCTGGGAATGCTGATTAGTCAGAATGAGGCCGCTTTTAGCGTGAGCCCTTGGCTATTCTGGTGGCCAGGATTTTTTATTGTCACTATTGCACTCTGCGTTAATTTTATTGGCGACGGTCTTCGTGATGCGTTCGACCCCCGCCAGAAAAGAAGAATAAGTTTGAAGGACAGACTTAGTGCGCGCGAAAATAAGGGTAAAGCCTGATGAAATCACTTCATCTTGGCGAGAATCAAGGCGGCCGCGAGACCACTATCGCTATCAACGGATTGGCTAAAAGGTATTACCGGGCCTTGGTCAATTGCACTGCTGCCAAGTTTTCTGCCGTTCCAGCGGCGCACACTCTCGGTAATCCAACGATTTTTTCCATTGGCCGGTGCAACCCAAACCTTTACGGCACCACCGATGTGATAAATAGTGAGCGACCAGCGAGTCTTGAGTTCAATGATGTTCTGATACCTAATAACGTGCCTTGTCAATGGATTAACAACCACCAGGTCGTTGTCTCTCAAAATGAGTTTGGGTCTAATCCACAGAAGATGAGCGAGAATTGCAACAAACACTGCTGCAACCAATTCGAAAGGGTTGATTCCGGCCTGGCTTGGATAAAAAATGCTCTGCACCAAAAAGAGGACCACCAGGATAAAGGTCAAGATTGCGTAAACCAAATTACTCTTTGGTCGAAAAACGGAGTGCATAAATCAATCATGTCATTAGCTTTGGCTCTGGAAAAGGAAAGTAAGAATGTCTGATCCTGTTTTGAAGGTTTCTAGTTACAACGTGGACTTTTGGGTCGATGGAGTATGGTACCCAGCCGCCATTGACATGAATTACGAGGTTTACCCTGGGAAGACACTTGCCATTGTGGGGGAGTCTGGGTCAGGCAAGTCCTCAAGCTCGATGGGTTTGATGGGGCTTCTGGCGAGCAATGCAAGAACTAGCGGAACCGTAGAGGTAAAAGGCGTAGACATGCTCAGCGCGCCTGCAAATTTGGTGCGCAAGTATCGGGGTAAGGAAGTTGCCTACATTTTTCAGGAGCCAATGACTGCACTGAATCCGGTGTACACAATCGGTTTTCAGATTGTGGAGACTTTGCGCACCCACTTTAGTATGGGGCCATCAGCGGCGAAGGCTCGAGCTATTGAACTTCTAGAGATGGTGGACATACCTAATGCATCAGCCTCTTTCGACAAGTACCCTCATCAACTTTCCGGTGGACAGAAGCAACGTGCAATGATTGCCCAGGCACTTGCATGCGATCCGGCCCTGCTAATTGCAGATGAGCCCACTACCGCTTTAGATGTCACGGTTCAGGCTGAAATTTTGGATTTGATGCGAAACCTTCGCCACAAACTTAACTCTGGAATCTTGCTGATCACTCATGACATGGGTGTGGTCGCCGATATGGCTGACGACATTCTTGTGATGAAGGATGGTCTGACAGTCGAATACGACAGTGCCGACAACATATTCAATCGACCAAAACACTCTTACACACAGCAGCTTCTTGCTGCGGTTCCAAAACTTGGTTCTGTTAAAGTTCGCGAGCTAAAAACATCAACCTCATCACAGCCAGTTCTGAGCTTAAGAAATGTTGACATTGAATATCCAAAGCGTGGCCGTCAGCCAGCATTCAAAGCTGTTTCTGAGTTCAGTCTCGAGATATATCCCGGTGAAATCGTCGGGTTGGTGGGTGAGTCAGGATCTGGAAAAACAACTGTTGGGCGCGCTTCAATTGGCTTGATTCCTATCAAGGCAGGTTCAATCAGTGTCTCGGGCCATGAAATTCTTCACGGAAATAACAAGGCGCTATCGCAAATTCGACAGAAGACAGGAATTGTCTTCCAAGATCCAGCTTCGTCACTAAACCCACGCTTGCCAATCGGTGAGTCAATTGGCGAGCCAATTTTGCTAGCCGGGTTAGCTAAGGGTGATGAGTTGAATCGCAAAGTTGAGGAACTTTTGGATTCGGTTGAGTTGCCGCGTTCGTATCGTAATCGATACCCACACGAGCTATCAGGAGGTCAACGGCAGCGTGTAGGCATTGCGCGAGCCTTGGCTCTAACTCCCGATTTACTAATAGCCGATGAGCCAACCTCAGCTCTAGATGTTTCGGTACAGGCCAGATTCCTCGACCTGCTCCAAGGCCTTCAGGAGCAGCTTGGTTTCGCTTGTTTGTTTATTACCCATGACCTCGCAGTGGTCGACATTCTGTCTCACCGAATTGCTGTGATGCAGAATGGACGCCTGGTAGAAGTAGGCCCGCGTGATGAGATACTTCGTAATCCCAAGGATCCATACACTCAGCGCCTGATTGCTGCCGTGCCTATACCTGACCCAGACGAACAGCGTAAACGCAGAGAGGCCCGTTTAGCAGCAAAGTAAACTTCACTTTGTGAAGAAATTTTTAGCTGCCGTAGCTATTGCTGCACTTGCAGCCTTGGGTCTCACGGGTTGCTCTTCAAATGGAATTCAGTCGGGTTCGGCCATAAGGATTGCTCTGCTCAATGATTTCAATTCGCTCAATGCTGACAATGTGACATCTGATGGAGCAATTGCCACCAACAAAGAAATTGCGGCACTAACTTCTCCAAGTTTTTACTTTCTTGATGCCGATGAGAGTCTTGTTTCAAATGAGGAATTTGGCACTGTCACAGTAGTTAGCAAGCAACCATACAAGGTTAGGTACACGCTCACCGGCGCGGCAAAGTGGTCGGACGGCCAAATGGTTAGTGCCAACGATTTGCTTCTTTCTTGGCTCGCGGCCAAAAATCCATTAGATGCCGGCTTCAACTCAATTCGAAGCGGGTCAGGATTGAAATGGGCTAATTCTGTGCCCGTTGTTTCCCCGGATTCAAAGTCGCTAACCGTCACCTATGAACATCCAGTTGCCGACTATCGGACCGCCATGACCATCACTGCGGCTGCCCACATCGTGGCACAAAAGGCTTTTGACACAGAAGATGCCAGAGTAGCCCTCACTCGATTCTCAAGTGCAGTGAGTTTGGCAAATTTGGAAGATCAAAAGCAACTTGCGGCACAGTATTCCCAGATCTACCAGTCTAGAAATCTTGGGACTCTTGCGCCAAAGGTTGGCGCTGGGCCTTATCTGCTAAAAGCTTTCAGTCAGGGTAAATCGCTAACATTAGCGGCTAATCCAGACTTCACCTGGGGGCCACTTCCCAAAATTGAAACAGTCGAGATTAAATTCCTCAGCGATTCAACCGCAATGATGGCTGCCCTGCAGGCAGACGAGATCGATGTTGCATCCCCGCAGGAGTCAGGAATTGCCACTGTCGCCGATTTAGTAGCACTCGCCAAGTCGACTGGTTCGACATTGGAAATTGGTGGAAGTCACAACATAGAGGCAATCATGTTGAATTTTGGAGAGGGTAGTGCTTTTTCTGCTGCCAGCAATGATGTAACAAAAGTTGCAACAATTCGAAATTCCTTCTTAAGAATGATTCCGATTGGCAAAATTCAGACAGCGCTTTCTTCAGACAGTCCTGTGATTGAGGCAAAGTCATGGATATATTCCAGCAAGTCAATTTACTACGCTCCGTTCGTTGAAACTAACGGGTCAAAAAATTTCTCGTTGCAAAATGCTGAAGTAGCTCAAGAATCCATGAAGCAGGCGAACGTTAGAACTCCAATCGATATTAGGGTGCTTTACGATCAGAACAACCCTCGTTCGAAGGCTGAGTTCAGTTTGCTGAGCCAATACTCGGCCGCCGTTGGATTCAACTTGATAGATGTGTCCACGCGCAATCCCCGCGAGGTTTACACCACCGGCGCATTCGACGCATACTTAGCCACAGTTGCTTTAGCTGGCGAAGTTGGCGGTGATCCATATTGGTTCACCGGTTCTTCGGTCACCGGTTACGCCGATCCAGCACTTGATTCTCTGCTTGGCGAACTTGCTGGCAAGGCCGAAGCTATGGATCAGGTGGCAATTCTTAAGAAAATCGATGCGCAACTTTATTCTTCCCAGTTTGGCCTTCCCCTCTATCAGGTGCCATCAATGCTGGCCTACGGTAAGAAAATCAAGTCGATAACAGCGTCACCTATTGGTTCTTCAGCAACCTATGGATACTGGAACTGGTCGGTTTCTAACTAGGTTGCCGACGGTCTAGCGGATAGACTGAATTCATCGAGGGTGATACACCCACAACTTCCTTCTTAGGCGCCTTTATTGCTGTGCCCTGAATGATCCAAAACTAAGGACCGAATTATGGCTCTGGCCACTAGAGATGACCTGCGCAACGTTGCGATTGTTGCGCACGTAGACCACGGAAAGACCACTTTGGTCGATGCGATGCTTCGACAGACCGGCTCATTCAGCGACCACGGAAACGTGGGGGAGCGCGTGATGGACTCGGGTGACCTTGAGCGTGAAAAAGGAATCACGATTCTCGCCAAGAACACCGCGATTGCCTACAAGGGTAAGCACTCTAACGGTCAAGAAATCACCATCAACGTAATCGATACACCTGGTCACGCTGACTTCGGTGGCGAAGTTGAGCGCGGTCTATCGATGGTAGATGGCGTTGTACTTTTGGTTGATGCCTCAGAAGGTCCGCTGCCGCAAACACGTTTCGTTTTGCGCAAAGCTCTTGAGGCAAAACTGCCAGTTGTGCTGTTGGTCAACAAGACCGACCGTCCAGACGCTCGTATTGACGAAGTTGTCGAAGAGACTCACGATTTGCTACTCGGCCTTGCCTCAGATATTCACGAGGACGTTCCTGATCTTGATGTCGACTCGATTCTTGACCTACCGGTAATTTACGCATCTGGTCGCGCTGGAGCGGCATCGCTTAACAAGCCAGCCGATGGAACCTTGCCAGATAACGAAGATCTAGAGCCACTGTTCGAAGCAATCATGAAATACATTCCTGCTCCAAAGTATGACGATGCACACCCGCTGCAGGCTCACGTCACAAACTTGGATGCTTCGCCGTTCCTTGGGCGTCTTGCTCTGCTCCGTATTTACAACGGCACCTTGAAGAAGGGTCAGCAGGTTGCCTGGGTTCGGCACGACGGAACTACTCAGACCGTAAAAATCACCGAACTGCTTAAGACCAAAGCCCTCGAGCGTTTCCCAACCGAAGAGGCTCGCCCAGGTGACATTGTCGCTGTTGCTGGAATCGAGGACATCACTATTGGTGAAACTTTGGCTGACCCAAATGATGTTCGCGCTCTTCCGCTTATCCACGTGGACGACCCCGCGATCTCTATGACCATCGGTATCAACACCTCACCGATGGCAGGTCGTGTCAAGGGAGCTAAGGTCACCGCGCGTTTAGTTAAGGATCGTCTAGATCGCGAGCTAATCGGTAACGTGTCGATCAAGGTACTGCCCACTGAGCGTCCAGATGCTTGGGAAGTTCAGGGCCGTGGTGAGCTTGCCCTAGCCATTTTGGTGGAGCAGATGCGTCGCGAGGGTTATGAACTAACCGTGGGTAAGCCTCAGGTGGTTACCAAGAAGGTAGATGGCAAGCTTCACGAGCCGGTTGAAGACCTCACCATTGATGTTCCTGAAGAATTCCTGGGCGCTATCACCCAGCTAATGGCCGCGCGCAAGGGCCGCATGAAGAACATGATCAACCACTCAACCGGATGGGTGCGCATGGAGTTTCTAGTGCCAAGCCGTGGCTTGATTGGCTTCCGCACAGAGTTCCTGACCACTACCAAGGGCACCGGTATTGCTAACGCAATTTCAGCTGGTTACGAACCATGGGCTGGTGAAATTGTCACTCGTCAAAACGGCTCTATGGTTGCCGATCGCGCTGGCGTTGCCACTCCGTTTGCGATGATTGCACTTCAGGAGAGAGGCAGCTTCTTCGTTCAGCCAACCGAAGAGGTTTATGGTGGCATGGTTGTCGGTGAAAACTCTCGTGCAGATGACATGGAAGTCAACATCACCAAGGAAAAGAAACTCACCAACATGCGTGCAGCTTCTTCTGATGAGTTCCAGTCGCTTACTCCGCCAAAGAAGTTGTCACTTGAAGAGTGCCTCGAATTTGCTCGCGAAGACGAATGTGTCGAAGTTACTCCAGAAGCAACGCGCATTCGCAAGGTTGAGCTTGACCCGAATGTTCGCGCTCGATTGGCATCTGCGCGCAAACGCGCAAGTGAGTAATTACTTTTTCTTGCTACCGCGATAGTAAAGCACTGCGGTAGGAATCAAGTAGGCGAACCACACCAGTGTTTCAAGGTTCGAAGGCGTTGCTCTAAAACTTATTGTTCCGCGCAGTAGCGTATCGAGCCACTCACCCTTGACAATCACGTTTGATAGGTCGTAGGTGTTCGCAGTTAGAAACGGGAATATGCCAATTTCTTGCAGCTCATGCACGCCATAGGCAAAAATTCCCGCGGCCACCACGATTAAGTAGGCCCCGGTGTATGCAAAGAATTTAGACAGGTTCAGTTTCACTGCGCCAAGGTAAATCAAATAGCCGAGCACGGTTGCAGCAATTAAACCTAGCGAAGCTCCTAGCACCGGATATGTGTCGGCTCCAACGGCTCGCGAAGAGCTCCAAAGAAATACGGCGGTTTCAATTCCTTCACGAATAACGGCGAGGAAAGCAACGCCGGCGATTGCCCAGGCAGACTTACCAGCGTGATCGATTTGGTTTCGCAACTCCCCACTTAGAGCGCGAGACTGCTTTGCCATCCAGAAGATCATCCAAGTGACGAAAATTACGGCAAGGATGCTAGTAACTCCTGCGATGAATTCGTTGGTTCCCTCGGGGACGTTCTCAACCAGAACTGCAAGAAGAATTCCAAGACCGGCAGATATTGCAACTGCCGCTGCCACTCCAGTCCACAATTTTGATAGATCTGGCCTGCGATTTAGTTTGACCAGGTATGCGGCGAGAATTCCTATGATTAATGCGGCTTCGAGGCCTTCGCGGAATCCGATAAAGAAGTTGGCTAGCATTTCTGCCTTTCTGCCCAGTATCAGCTGGGGTTGTAGGAACTTAGGTAAGCCTAAGTTAGGTGAACCTAAGTTGTCAAGAACACAGTACCAAGCGGACTTCCGTGGACCTCGCTTAAAGTAGACACATGGCAAAGCCGACCCTCGCATCGAAAAGAACACTTATCGTTCACGCCCACCCCGATGACGAGAGTCTTTTCACCGGACATGTAATTGCCGATCGACTGCAAGCCGGTGGCGACGTGTATTTGCTCACACTTACCCGTGGCGAGCGCGGAAAAATGAAGCTCGAAGAGCTAAAGGGACTAGAGGGGCAACTCGCATCGATGGGGGCCTTTCGCGCTGGAGAGCTACGCGGCGCTCTCGATGCGCTCAAGCAGGCAGGTGGAAACCTGCATCATTCTTTTGCCGGCACGCGTGCTTTTCTTGACAGCGGTATGCGTATTAACGCGATGGGAAAGCCAACAAAAAAACATCGCATTGATGAAATGTCGCTTGCCGCTGCTGGAACCGCGGTAATTGCAGAAGACATTTTGAATGTGATCAAAGACTTCAAGCCTGATGCAGTAATCACATACAACTCAAAAGGTGGATTTGGTCACCCTGATCACAAAATGGCTCACCAGGCAACTGCCATGGCATTGCGCCAGTATCGAAGGGCTCGCAAAGGTAAGGGCCCGCAGTTCTGGGTCATTGCGGAATCTGGTGAACGATTCGATGTTGAGATCGGCGGATTAAAAACCGCTCCATTCAAAAAAGCTGCACTAGAGGCTCATGCTTCGCAGGTGTCTATTTTCCCTGAAACTTATTCGGTGGTTCGTGGCAAAGAAATTCGCTACGACTCTCCCGAGCGTTTGAGAAAGGCCAACCCGAGCCCACTTGTGCTGTTGCGACCGCTGCTGACAATTTTTTGGGCCACTCCTCTGGGCTTTTTACTTGGCTTAGCCGGAACTCTGTTGCACTCAATTAAGACAACAGACAGCACAGCCTTCCCGATTGGCTTGGTTGTGGCACTAACCATGGTTTTCACACTGACGCTCGCTTTGCGCCTTATGCGAAATTCACGCGGTGCGCTCTATCTAAATTCACTGGTATTTATTGCGACTGTTTTTTGGCTGGCGCAAAAACAACCTGGCGGAGAAGTGCTGATCCTTGGAAACCAGTTGGGGGATACTTGGGCCTACGGTTCGATAGTCATATGTGCCGTAATTATGTTGTTTCCGCGACTACACCCCGGCACCTGGCGCCGCAGTGCCTCTGGCCACCGTTAAACTAAACGCAGAAAGAGAGAAATCGTGACCTACGTTATTGCGCTTCCTTGCGTCGATGTCAAAGACAAGGCTTGCATAGAAGAGTGCCCAGTTGACTGCATTTACGAGGGCGATCGCATGCTTTACATCCACCCGGATGAGTGTGTGGACTGCGGTGCCTGCGAGCCGGTATGTCCGGTCGAGGCTATTTACTACGAAGACGATTTGCCATCCCAGTGGGCCGATTACTACAAAGCAAACGTTGAATTCTTCAATACTGTTGGATCTCCTGGTGGCGCGGCCAAAGTTGGTTTAATCAACGACGACCACGAACTTATCAAAGCACTTCCCCCTCAGGCAGAATAACTTTGTTTGATCGATTGCCCGAATATCCTTGGGAGCAACTAAAGCCTTTTGCGGCCAAAGCAGCGCTCCACGAACGCGGTGCGGTAGATCTTTCGGTTGGATCGCCAGTTGACCCAACACCTTCAATCATTCAAGATGCGCTCAGCGATTCATCGAATGCTCCCGGTTATCCTTCAACCGGCGGATCAACAGAATTCAAGAACGCTGTTGTCGAATGGTTTGCGCGTCGTCGTGGAGTTGCTGGTTTGAAACCAGAGCAGGTCATGCCCACGATTGGATCAAAAGAATTGATTTCGTTTCTTCCGCTTTTGATGGGGCTTGGTCCGGGTGATGTAGTTGTCCAGCCAAAAGTTGCATACACCGCTTACGTGGTGGGGGCAGCGTTGTGCGGTGCTGAGATTGTTTCCGAAGATGATCCAGCAAAATGGCCAGCCAATACGAAATTAGTTTGGATTAACTCACCGGGTAATCCTGACGGTCGTGTGCTCGACGTATACGAGCTTAAGGCTGCAGTCAATCGGGCCCGCGAGCTCGGTGCGCTATTAGCTAGCGATGAGTGTTACGCCGAACTTGGTTGGGACGAATGGTCAGACAAGTTGATTCCATCTGCACTCGATCCTCGAGTCTGTGGAGATTCTCACGAAGGAATTTTGGTCTGTTATTCACTGAGCAAGCAGTCAAATTTGGCTGGTTACCGAGCAGCATTCGCGGTTGGCGAAGCGGGTTTGGTTAAAGCGCTGGTGAATCTTCGTATGCATTCGGGACTCAACACACCTGCACCTACCCAAAAGGTGATGACGGTTGCACTTGGCGACTACGAGCACGTGGCGATAGAAAAGGAGCTCTATCGCGAGCGCCGCGAGATTCTGCTGGCGGCGGTTCGAGGATATGGTTTTGAGCTGAGCGATAGTGAGGCTGGGCTATACCTCTGGGCAACCCTTGGAGAGGATTGCTGGAAGACGGTAGATCGCATGGCCGAACTCGGCATCGTTGTTGTACCGGGAACCTTCTACGGCGAGCACAGCACCCAGCATGTCCGTTTTTCTCTGACCGCCACCGACGACAAAATTGAGGAAGCTGCTAACCGACTGCGTAATGCGGTTAGGCTTTAGACACCGCTAGATATCCACAGGAGCCTGATTTTGACTGAGCAAAACTTGCCAGCTGCAAGCATCACCGTTGGTGATCAGACCACCTCGTTGCCTATTGTTCAGGCTACCGACGGACACTCAGCATTAGACATTTCGAAGCTTTCGGCAACAACTGGCCTAAACACTTTTGACCTTGGCTTTGTGAACACCGCGGTTACACGTTCGGCAATTACTTTCATCGATGGTGAAAATGGGATTCTTAGGTATCGCGGCTATCCAATTGAGGAGCTTGCCGGTCAAAAGAGCTTTTTAGAAAACGCATACCTTTTGATTTATGGCGAGCTTCCTAGCGCCAGCGAGTTTGGAAATTTTGAAGATCGCATTCGTCGACACACTCTTGTGCACGAAGACCTAAAGAACTTATTCCACGCCATGCCACAGAACGCACATCCGATGTCGGTGCTTTCTGCCGGCGTATCAGCTCTTTCTACTTTCTATCAGGATTCACTTAACCCTCACGACTCCGCTCAAGTAGAACTTTCCACCATTCGTTTACTCGCTAAGTTCCCTGTGCTTGCTGCATACGCGCATAAGAACTCCCTCGGTCAGGCTCTGTTATACCCAGATAATTCACTCAGTTACGTTGAGAACTTCTTGCGTCTTAGCTTTGGCAACATGGCTGAAGACTACGCACAGAATCCTGTCGTCACCAAGGCTCTCGACACTCTATTCACACTTCACGCCGATCACGAACAGAATGCTTCGACATCCACTGTCCGCTTGGTTGGTTCTACGCAGGCGAATCTTTTTGCTTCAGTTTCGGCTGGAATCAACGCGTTGTTTGGTCCGCTTCACGGTGGGGCAAACGAGGCGGTCATCGACATGCTTACTTACATTCGCGAAAGCGGCGAATCTGTGCAGCGCTACGTAGAGCGCGTAAAGAACAAAGAAGACGGAATTCGTCTCATGGGATTCGGTCATCGTGTTTACAAGAGCTTTGATCCTCGAGCCAAGATTGTAAAACAGACAGCCGATTCGGTGCTATCTGACCTCGGAATAAATGATCCGCTCTTGGATATCGCTAAGGAACTTGAGGCAGCAGCACTTTCAGATTCCTACTTTGTGGAGCGCAAGCTATACCCGAACGTGGATTTCTATAGTGGCGTGATTTACAAGGCCATGGGCTTCCCGGCAAAGATGTTTACCCCATTGTTTGCTATTGGACGCTTGCCTGGTTGGATTGCACACTGGCGCGAAATGATGACTGATAGCTCAACCAAGATTGGCCGCCCGCAGCAGGTTTACGTGGGCCCGGTCGAGCGTCACCTCTAGAAGCTAGCTTTTGCTCAGCCAGTTAACGTCGGTATCGCCGTAGTTTTTCTTTTCTTCAAAGTCGTATCCGGACGGAAAATTTAGATCCTCTGTTCGACTCGAGCGCTCAACAATCACGACTGCGCCCCTGCTTAGTCTTGGCAGCAGCGCTTCCAACTCCGCTTCAACTTGTTCATTATCAATTTCGTACGGCGGGTCTATAAAGACCAGATCGTATTCAGCGGAGTCCGCAGACAGAAATGCACCAACTGATTTGTTGATGGTCTTCACGAACACGTCAATTCCTTGTTTATCTAATGCGCGTTGAATCGTATTGGAGTTTTGAATGCAAACCGCCGCGGCTTTTCCGTCTTTCTCCACTAGGAATGCCGATTTGGCTCCGCGGCTTAGCGCCTCAAGTGCCAGTGCACCGGTTCCGGCATAAAGGTCAAGCGTGCGTGCCTGCTCTATTGCATTTCGAGATTCAAGGCGGCTAAAGATACTCTCGCGAATTCGATCGCTGGTTGGCCTGGTGCTTTTGGCTGGCGAGGCTAGCTTCAGGCTGCCCGCTACTCCGCCGATAATTCGTGTCATTTGTGGCCAAGCCTAACCTGTCGGCAAAGATTGAAGCATGCTGCTGCCTAAGGATTCGCTGGTTACCTTTCTGGGTGACCGCACGGCAAAAGCATTTGCAAAACATCTGGGGCTGCATACCGTGAGCGACCTGCTGCAACATTTTCCCCGCCGGTATTCAACCAGGGGTGAACTCACCCCGATAGCCGAGTTGCCAATTGATGAGACGGCGACAGTGGTTGCCGATGTGGTCGATGTTCGCGAACGCTACATGAGAGGCAAGGCGGGGAACATCCTAGAAGTGCGCATCACCGATGGAGAAGGGCTGCTTTCGCTGACCTTCTTTAATCAGGCCTGGCGAGCAAAAGATCTGAAGCCGGGAGTGCGTGGTTTGTTTGCCGGCAAGATCACTAGCTTTCAGGGCAAACTCCAACTTTCACATCCAGACTACGAATTATTCCCAGATGAATTGTCAGACCAAGAAGCCAAACGCTGGGCTGATTTGCCGATTCCGATTTATCCGGCGGCTTCCAAAGTTTCAACCTGGATGATTCAACGTGCGGTTGGTGTGTTACTTGACGTGCTGCCGCCCATTGAGGATGAGCTGGCCGCCGAGTTGGTCGAAAAAAATAAGCTAATTCCGCTAGACAAGGCGATTCGTAATATTCACAAACCTGAAGTGACCCACGACTGGCAGCAGGCGCGTGACACCCTGCGCTTTCACGAAGCTTTTTTATTACAGGCCACATTACTTAAGCGACGAATCGAAAATAAGGCAATTGCTGCGACAGCACGAAACGCCGGCTCGATACTTGAGACATTCGACAATGCCCTACCGTTCAAACTAACGAACGGTCAGATTGAAATTGGAAATCAAATTTTGGAGGATCTCGCGCGGGAACACCCGATGCATAGGATGCTTCAGGGCGAAGTCGGCTCTGGAAAAACTTTGGTTGCGGTTCGAGCGATGTTGGCGGTTGCTGAAAACGGAGGACAGTCAGCTTTACTTGCCCCAACCGAAGTCTTAGCCGCTCAGCATTTGAGGTCGATTCGTAAAACCCTCGGCGATGACTTAGCCAATCAACTAGGTCTAACCCTGATTACCGGACAAATGTCGACTCCAGATCACAAGCGCGCACTGCTTCAAATAGTAAGTGGAAAAGCTCAAATCGTGGTGGGAACGCACGCTCTGATGTCAGAGAAGGTTGAATTTTTCGACCTTGGTCTCATTGTCATCGACGAGCAACATAGATTCGGTGTGGACCAGCGAGAGGCACTGCGGCTAAAGGGCAAACGCCCACCGCACGTGCTCACCATGACAGCAACGCCTATTCCGAGAACGCTCGCTGTGAGTGTTTTTGGCGACTTGGATATTTCCACACTCACCGAATTGCCGTCTGGGCGTCAGGGGATTACCTCTCACGTAGTGCAGCAGTCCCAATCAGCGCTAGTGGCTCGCACTTGGTCTCGCATCGCCGAAGAGGTAGCCAACGGCAGGCAAGCCTTTGTGGTGTGCTCTCGCATCGACGATAGCGAAAAGACTTCAGCAGAAGAAAATGAAAACGAAGCTGGGGCACCGGCGCTTGCCACAGTAGCCGGAATGGTAGAAGCGTTGAGGCAAATCCCAGTGCTATCAGAATTGCGGATCGAGGCACTGCACGGCCGGCTTAGCTCTGAACAAAAAGACGACGTCATGAACCGTTTTGCAAATCGCGAAATCGATATCCTGGTTTCCACCACGGTCATCGAGGTCGGTGTGGATGTGCCCAACGCCACTGTAATGGTGGTGCTTGACGCGGATCGATTTGGAATTAGTCAGTTACATCAGCTTCGCGGTCGAGTTGGCCGAGGCGGCAATGCTGGCTTGTGTCTACTACTGACCGCCGCCGAAGCTGGAAGTATCGCGCTCGAACGTGTCAATGCGGTGGCGAGCACGCTCGACGGCTTCAAACTCAGTGAAATCGATTTGGAATTGCGCCGAGAGGGAGATGTTCTAGGAAGCAATCAATCCGGCGGTAGAAACAGTTTGAAACTGCTTCGTGTGATCCGGGACGCCGAACTAATTCAAATTGCCAGGCAACAGGCTGAGAAATTACTGAACGCTGATCCAACTTTGGAGAAGCACAAACTATTGGCTTTGGCACTGGATGACATTGTGAAATCCGCCCAAGACAACCTTGCCAAAAACTAATACCCTTTAGACATGCCAAAAATCGCTGTTTATCCCGGAAGTTTTGACCCAATCACGTTTGGTCACCTCGACATCGCGGCCAGAGCCGCAGCTCTTTTCGATGAGTTGCATATCGTTGTAGTGCACAACCCGGCCAAAACCCCTTTCTTCAGTAGCGATGAACGGGTAGCACTCATTGAGGCAAGCTTCAGCGAGGCGGCACGTTTCGGAAAGGCCTTCCCTTCAAGCAAGCAGGCCAAAGTAATCGTGGCGACCATGGACAGTGGCCTACTGGTGGACTACTGCAAGAAAGTTGGCGCCTCGGTGCTAATCAAGGGGGTGCGCAACAATGCCGACCTCGAATACGAATTGCCGATGGCTCGAGTAAACAGGGACCTCACCGGTGTGGAGACTGTCTTTTTGCCGGCAGACCCGTCGCAGGGCTTTGTCTCTAGCAGTTTGGTCAAGCAGGTTGCCGAACTCGGCGGTTCGGTAGATAAATACGTGCCTTCGGCTGTGGTGAAGGCTCTAAAGGGCAAGCGCTAATGAATAAGTCGGTTTTTGCCGTAAATGTGCACGATTTGATGCATAAACCTGGCCAGATGCGGGTGCATCGCCTCGAACTCGAGCTTCCAGCTTCGATGGGCAACGGCATGGCAGCAGTGCCAAAGGGTGAAGAAATGGACGTAGATTTGCGCCTTGAATCGGTGCACGAGGGCATTTTGGCCACCGGTGAGGTTTTTTCCGAGGCAAAAGCTGAGTGCAGTCGCTGCCTCGACCCCGTTACCATCCCTGTTGAGGTGGATTTCCAAGAACTTTTCGCCTATTCTTTAAGCAACGAGGATGACTTCGCTATTGAAGACGAGAACATCGATCTTGAACAGGTCATCTTAGATGCGGTGGTTCTAAGCCTCCCATTCCAGCCAATTTGCAAAAAAGATTGTTTAGGTCTTTGCGCGGATTGCGGGGAACGGTTAGCTGACAACCCCCACCACGTTCACGAAGCCGCGGTTGATCCCCGATGGAATGAACTGAAAAAGCTTAAGGAAGATTGACATGCCAGTACCAAAGAGACGCCTCAGCCGTAGCCGCACTCACGCACGCCGCTCGCAGTGGAAGGCAGCACCAATTGCCTTGGTAAAGACCATCGAAAACGGCAAGGTTGTCTACAGCCTTCCTCACCGCGCGAAGGTAGTTACCGACTCAAACGGCACCGCTTTGTTCATGGAGTACAAGGGCCGCAAGGTCGCTGACGCTTAAAACTTTCGAGTTAGTCAAATGAAACTCGACGAACTGAGCGCAAAGCTCGGCGTTGATATCGACCGCGACCTTCTGAAGCTCGCTCTAACTCATCGTTCGTACTCATACGAACATGGCAATACACCCAACAACGAACGTCTCGAATTTCTCGGAGACTCGGTGTTGGGTTTTGTTGTTACTAGTCACATTTATGAAACTCTCACTGATCTTCCAGAGGGTGAGATGACCAAAGTAAAAAATGCTGTGGTCTCTGCTCGCGCGCTCGCGGTAATCGCAGGCGCGCTAGGAATCGGAGATTATCTCTTGCTCGGGAAAGGCGAGTTGGCGACTGACGGACGCAACAAACCCAACCTTCTTGCCGACGCCTTTGAGGCGATTCTTGGTGCAGCCTTTATTTCACTTGGCTACGAGGCTGCACGTGGCTTGGTAGAAAAATTCGTTTTCCCATTATTAGACAACCCTGACGACCTTCGTGCGAACAGCGACCCAAAGACTACGCTTCAAGAGCGAGTTCAGGCGCTTGGGCGAGGCACTCCGAATTACAAGACTCGATTCGAAGGCCCCGACCACAACCGTGAATATTTCAGCACCTTGCTCATCAATGGCGAAGAGATTAGCCACGGAGAAGGCCGCACCAAGAAATCCGCCGAGACCGCTGCTGCGGTAAAGGCTCTGGATGCGCTGGTCGACGCCGTACCGAAAGTTAAGAAACCAAGAAAGCGCCGCTAGTGCCAGAGTTACCAGAGGTCGAAACGGTTCGTGCCGGCTTGGCTCCAGCACTAACCAATGCAACGGTAAAGTCAATCGAAATTCTTGACGTTCGAAGTTTGAAGCGACACCTTGCCGGTCCGAAAGACTTTGAAAAAACTTTAGTTGGTTCAAAAATCCTTGGCGTGGTGCGGCGCGGAAAATTCTTGTGGATGCCACTGGAAATTGATGGAGAAAAACTGCCACTTGCCTTGGTTGGGCATTTAGGTATGAGCGGGCAGATGTTGTTGCGGAAACCAGGATCACCAGCTGACAAACTCACTCGAGTTGTGATTCACGCAGAGACCCCGCGCGGAAAAGAACTCGAGTTTCGTTTCATAGACCAGCGAATATTTGGTTCATTGGCCATTGATGAACTAGTTCCCACCATCGATGGAAAGCCAGGTGGGTTTTCAAATGGCGTCGGAGTTGGAAAATGGTGGCGGGATCTAATTCCAAGGTCTGCTGCGCATATTGCCCGAGACCCACTTGATGAAAGTTTCGATGTGGAAACGGTAAAAACTAAATTTAAGAAGAAGACCTCGGGTGTTAAGCGAGTACTTCTGGATCAGCAGGTGCTGTCTGGCGTTGGCAATATCTATGCCGATGAAGCCCTCTGGCAATCAAAACTGCATTACGACCAACCGGCAAATACGATATCCGGGCCATCGTTTGAAACTCTCATAGCATCGGTCAAGCAGATTCTCGAAGCTGCCTTGGCGCAGGGTGGAACTTCTTTTGACGAGCAATACAAGAACGTAAACGGTGAAAGCGGTTATTTCGATGTTTCGCTAAATGCCTACGGAATGACGGATATCCCTTGCCGTCGCTGCGGCACCCCGATTCGCCGAGAATCATGGATGAATCGTGGCTCTCATTTCTGCCCGAAGTGTCAGAAACCGCGTGCCAGAGCCTAAGCGGTTGGCAAAAGCGACCCCGCGAATAGGGTATTTTGGTCTGGTTAGGCGTGAATATCGCCGCCGAATGAACTAAAGGGGTGTCTGAGCTTGTATCTGAAAAGCCTCACCCTCAAAGGTTTCAAATCCTTCGCTCAACCAACCACATTTGATTTTGAGCCTGGCGTAATTGCGATTGTCGGTAAAAACGGTCACGGTAAATCAAACGTTTTCGATGCCATCGCCTGGGTAATGGGCGAGCAGGGTGCTAAGTCACTCCGAGGCGAAAAGATGGAAGACGTCATCTTCAAGGGAAGCGCCACGAAAGGCCCACTTGGCCGAGCAGAGGTCTTACTAACCATAGACAACACCGACGGTGCACTTCCGATTGACTACACAGAAGTAACTATTTCTCGAACATTGTTCCGCAACGGTGGCAGCGAATATGCGATCAACGGCGAAGCATGCCGATTGTTGGATGTGCAGGAGCTTTTGAGTGACTCCGGCCTTGGTCGAGAGATGCACGTGATTGTGGGTCAGGGAAAGTTGAGTGAAATCTTCACAGCTTCTCCCATGGAACGACGAGGGTTTATCGAAGAAGCCGCGGGGATTTTGAAGCACCGTCGCCGCAAAGAAAAGACAGAGCGCAAGCTTGAGGCGATGCAGATCAACTTGACACGCCTAAACGACCTAGCCGGTGAAGTTCGACGGCAACTAAAGCCACTAGGTCAGCAAGCTGAAGTTGCACGCCAGGCTCAAGGAATTGCAGCGAACGTTCGCGATGCGAAGGCGCGCTTGCTTGCAAATGACATAACCGAATTGCACGCGGCGCTTGAACATACAGCAAAGAGTGAAACCGACAGCAAAGCTGAGCGCAACATCATTCAACAGCTAATCGAAAATAACACCCAGCGAATCCGTGCAATTGAAAGTGCACAAGTTTCAGGAGAGCTAGACGCGGCGCGAAACATTTCTTACCAATTTGATGCCTTGAGCGAACGCCTTCGCTCGCTTCTAACGCTTGCCAATCAGCGCGTAGCACTGCTTGGGTCAAGAGCAGATGCAGGTGGAGCACAGCTAGATCTTGCCGCAATTGACACCGAGGCGCAGATTGCAGAAGCACAGATTGGTGAATTCGAGAATGTGGTGGCCCGGCTCGAGGAAGCTCTAAAAGAAGCCGAGGCGGCGCGTGCCGAAGCCCGTGACATTCTTGAAAAATACGACAACGAGATCGCAGAGCAAAACACTCTGATCTCAAAGTTTGATTTGGAAAAGGCCCGTTTGGCCAATGAGGTGACAGTTGCTGAATCGCGCCTAGCCGGCCTTCGCAATGAGATGTTGCGACAAGAAGGAGCACTTGGCGACGCACAGGATCGTCTGAACACCGCGCGAAGCGAATACCAAACTCTTGAAGCGGAACTTCAGAGCCAACAGGCTGGCGATGGTTCACTCGAGGATCGCTATGAAGCGGCGCAGCGAGCAGTCAGCGATGCTCAATCTCACATAGAAACTGTGCGCGAGGCCATCCACCAAGGTGAGCGTGAACGTGACTCACTTGAGGCTAAGCGCAGTGCTCTCGATCTCACACTTAAGCAAAAAGATGGTGCTACCGAATTGTCTGCCGCCGGACTGCGGGGAATTCGCGGCCTAGTGGCAACCCACATGAAAATTGAAGCCGGATTTGAAAATGCAATCGCGGCAGCACTTGGCCCATTAGCCGACGCTTTGGTTGCGGATACTCGCGAGGAAGGCTTAGCTGCAATTGAGCATCTCAAGAAAAGCGACGGCGGTCGAGTAGAACTTATTGTTGCTGATGTTGATGCTCGTGGAAACGCCGAAAATATTCCAAATGTTGCAGGGGCACGTTCAGCTGCGTCGGTAGTGGATGCTCCAAATGGCATTCTTTCCTTGCTGGGCAATGTTGTGATTGTAGACGACCTTGCCGCAGCGCGCGATTTGTACTCTCACGATCAGTCAACCTCAAAGTTGACCTTGATTACTCTCGATGGCGATGTGCTTTCCGAATCAGTAATTCGTGGAGGTTCTCAAAGTAAGCCTTCTAAGTTGCAACTTGTTGCAGAGCGCGACGCAGCTGAATCTCGCATTTCTGAAGTGAATTCGAAACTCGAACTATCAAAAGCTGAACTTGCTCAAGCACGCGCAACTGAAGATGCGGCCAAGCAAAGCGCTAAAGATGCCCTGGCCGAATTAAACCAACATGACGCACAGCTGGCTAAAAATGCTGAAGCTCTTGGCCGAGCACGAGTGGCGGTAGAAGCGGCGGAGGCCGAATTTAATCGCTTGAATCAGGTTGCTGAAGGAGCTAAGGCTGGCATTGCAGAAGCCGAAGCCAAACTAGGCGAAGCTGTATGGCTGCACGATGAATTTGCTGCTCAGCAGCGCCCGGTTATTTCTTATGAGAACCGACAGACACTTGCTGACAACTTAGAGCAGGAGCGAACCCGCGAGCTCAACGTTCGAGTTGAACTTGGCGCGGCAGTAGAGCGCCTTCGCGTGGAGCGCGAACGCGCTGTCACACTTCGTTCTCAGGTTTCAGAAGCCCAAGATGCCATTGAGCGGGCCAAGGCAGCTGCGATTGCTCAAGCCGCCCAGCTTGAATCAGCCCGCAAGGTGTTAGCTTCGTTGCCGATGCTAATGGACGCGGTCGCAGAGAGCGCCTCTGAGGCGAAGGTGCGCCTGCATGAAGCCGAACATGAGCGCAACAACCAGAACCAAGACCTCGTCCGCCTTCGCGGAGAAACCGCAGAACTTCAGATGAAGCACAGCGAATTGGTTCAGGGTGTTCACAATCTAGAACTACAGAACCACGACAAGCGCATCAACCTTGCAAATCTTGTTGCCAAGGCAAGCGACGAACTCGGATTAGAGCAATCGATTCTTCTTGCCGAATATGGGCCGGATCAACTTGTTGATGATGAAACAGTCGAAGGCGGAAAAAAGCCATTCAATCGCGAAGAGCAAACCAAACGCCTTCGTGAAGCCGAACGTCTTTTTGATCGACTTGGAAAAGTTAACCCGCTAGCTTTAGAAGAATTCAATGCCCTCGAACAACGTCATAAATTCCTTACCGAGCAGCTAGTCGACCTCACCAAAACTCGAGCAGACCTGCAAACCATAATCAAAGACATTGATGAAAAGATGCAAGATATTTTTGTTGCTGCATTTGAAGACACCAAGGCAGCATTCCTCGATATCTTGCCCCAGCTTTTCCCAGGTGGGCAAGGACAAATGACACTTACGGAACCCGAAGACTTGCTCAATACCGGAATTGAAGTTCGAGTTAAGGCTGCCGGTAAACAGTGGATGAGTATGAGTTTGCTTTCAGGTGGAGAAAAATCACTTGGAGCAATCGCATTCTTGATGGCAATTTTCAAATCACGTCCATCGCCGTTCTACATCATGGATGAGGTAGAAGCCGCGCTTGATGACGCTAACTTAACTCGATTGCTTCGCATTCTCGAGAGCCTTCGACAGAATTCACAGCTAATTCTGGTTACACACCAAAAGCGCACCATGGAAATTGCCGATGTGGTTTACGGCGTCATGATGCAAGACGACGGTATTTCTCGCATCGTTGGTCAGCGCCTCGAAGCCAAGGCCTAAATGGCCGGGTTGTTCTTTTGGCGAAAGAAACGCGAGGCTCCAGCGATACCAGATGAAAATCTGGAAGCGCTAGCCGAGACCACCACTGGTGTCGTTGAACCTGAAGTAGTTGAACCAGAAGTAGAAGTTCTTACAGGGCCAGAGCCAGAGCCAGAGCCAGAGCCAGAACCAGAACCGATAGCTGATGTCGAAATGGAACAGGTTGAACTTCCGAAGCGCAGTTTTAAGAAGAATCTGAAGTCACTATTTACTCGAATCAAGTTTGACGTTGAGAATCTTGATGATCTTGAAGATGTTCTGATCCAGGCTGACTTTGGGCTCGATGCTGCAGTCGACATTGTCGAAAAAGTTAAGCAACGAGCAAAAAAGACTGGTGCAGAGTCTGAAGCAGAACTCAAACAAATTCTTACTGACCTAATTGCTGAATCGCTACAGCGTGACGACAGCCAACTTAATCTTGCAGACGGTAAATTGCCTTACGTGATTCTGGTGGTCGGAGTAAACGGTGTTGGTAAAACTACAACTATCGGCAAACTTTCGAATTGGTTGAATGAAGGTGGCTGGCGAGTAGTCATCGGAGCCGCAGATACTTTCCGCGCTGCGGCAGTGGAACAAATTGCTACCTGGGCAGAACGGTCAAATGCGCAATTGATTAGGCCAAAGACTGAGGGGCAAGATCCTGCATCAGTCGCTTTTGAAACAGTTGAGCTTGCGCTGCGAAACGACGCCGACGTCGCGATTATTGATACAGCAGGGCGTTTGCAAAATAAAAAAGACTTGATGGCAGAGCTAGACAAAATCAAACGCGTAGTAGAAAAGAATGCTCAGATTTCTGAGACTCTATTGGTTATAGATGCCACCACTGGGCAGAACGGCTTGGTTCAGGCCAAGGCTTTTGCTGAAGTTGCAAACGTTACCGGAATCGTGCTAACCAAGCTCGATGGCACTGCCAAGGGTGGCATCGTCTATTCGATTCAGCGTGAACTCGGAATACCGGTTAAATTGGTAGGTGTCGGCGAAGGTATTAAAGATTTTGCCTTCTTCGACGCTAAAGAATTTGCTAGCGGATTGGTTGGGTAAGTGTTCGGCAATCTTTCAGATCGTCTTGTCGAGACGTTCAAAAACCTAAGAAGTAAGGGCAAGCTAAGCCCCGCCGACATTGACGCCACCCTTCGCGAAATTCGCCGCGCACTTCTAGAAGCCGATGTTGCTCTAGAAGTTGTCAAAGAGTTCACCGGAAAGGTGCGCGACCGAGCCCTTGGCGACGAGGTTTCCAAGGCCCTGAATCCTGCTCAGCAGGTAGTTCAGATTGTCAATGAGGAGCTTCAGGCAATCCTCGGTGGCGAACAACGCAAGCTGAACTTTGCCAAGAAGGCACCGACTGTAATTATGTTGGCCGGTTTGCAAGGTAGCGGTAAGACCACGCTTGCTGGAAAGTTGTCCAAGTGGTTGCTAGATCAAGGGCAGAAGCCCCTTTTGGTGGCAGCTGATCTGCAACGACCAAATGCGGTAAACCAGTTGCAGGTAGTTGGTGAGCGAGCTGGGGTTGATGTATTCGCACCGGAGCCAGGTAATGGCGTAGGCGATCCAGTCAAAGTTGCAAAGGAAGCAATTAAGCACGCAGAGAAGTCTGCTTACAGCGTTGTAATTGTCGACACGGCTGGCCGTCTGGGTGTCGATGAAGAGTTGATGAAACAGGCTCGCGACATTCGCAAAGCCACTGAGCCAGATGAAGTTTTGTTTGTGGTTGATTCGATGATCGGTCAAGACGCGGTCAATGTTG
>JACCDN010588464.1_pt1 | contig 34208 bp, 38 predicted proteins | sample 7441691 | NCBI WGS metagenome assembly JACCDN01 (sample SAMN15323439, study PRJNA562643) | freshwater metagenome | isolation source: river surface water | place: USA:Blue River Watershed | collected 2017-08-16
ATTTCACTTATTGCTGCAAGCCTATCTCTGCAGTCGAGAGAATAAGCGAAACAGCAACAGCGCCACGGCTTTCGAGCAGGATCTAGAAGCCAACCTCTGGGCGCTGCACTTGGAACTTACTGCCCAGACCTATCGCCCAGGGCGATCCATCTGCTTTGTGGTGACTCACCCAAGGCCAAGAGAGGTTTGGGCGGCTGAGTTCCGTGATCGTATCGTGCATCACCTGCTACACAACCGGATCTCGGATCACTTCGAGCGCCGGTTCATATTTAATAGCTGCGCCTGCATCAAAGAGCGCGGCACCCTGTTTGGTGTAGATCGCCTTGAGTTAATGGCGCGCAGCATCACCCAGAACTGGACAAAGCCAGCCTATTACCTGAAATGTGACTTAGCCAACTTCTTTGTCAGCATCGATAAGTCGGTGCTGTGGCCACTGATTCAGGCCGGTACGCCAGAAGGCTGGTGGCAATGGCTGGCTCATACCATCGTCTGGCACGATCCCACATTAAACTATGTGTACCGAGGCGACTTGAAACTGCTGGATCTGGTACCGCCGCACAAGCGGTTGACTAACCAGGCCAAAGGCTTCGGCCTAGCCATCGGCAACCATTCCAGCCAGTTTGAGGCCAATGTCCTACTGAACGTGCTGGATCAGTACGTCAAGCACAAGATCGGGGCACGGTACTACGTGCGCTACGTGGATGATTTCATCATCCTGCACGAATCAGCCGAGTGGCTGAATGATGCGCTGGCCAAGATCGATGCGTTCCTGCCAGAGCGTCTGAATTTACGCCTCAACCCTAAGAAAACAATCCTGCAGCCGATCCGGCGCGGATCTGACTTTGTGGGTCAGGTTATCAAGCCACATCACCGTACAACGCGCCGCAGAACGGTACGCAATGCTATCAGGCGCTGCAAGACGGTACCGGCAGACAAGCTAATGCAGACCGCTAACAGCTATCTCGGATTGATGCGTCATTCGAGCAGCCACGGAGACCGGGCGGATCTGTGCAACGTGGCCAGAAAGCGCGGCCATAGCGTTGATATGAATTTAACGAAGGTTTACAGGAGGAAAATATGACTGAAAAACACACGCTGGGGCCGCTGATTCTTACTGACGATGGGTCGCCCACGTATCTCGATGGGTGCCAAGCGCAGTACTACATTGATGACCGCGACGGAAGAACGATTGCATTCGTGAAAGATGCCGAATACGCCAACCTGTTTGCCGCCGCTCCCGATCTGCTGGAGGCACTGCAAAAATTTGTAACCACTCGCTCTGTCGCAAAATCACTTGCCCCAGCTTTAGACGCCATTGCCAAAGCAACAGGGGGTGCGGCATGAGCAACTTCTTCTTGAACCTAGAAGCCAAGGCTGGTAGCGTCGTCAGCAACTGCGCCAGCGAGGCGATTGACATTGCAAACCGGCTGCAGATCACCGTCATGTTCGACTTCAATGGGGTCAAGTGCATGGCATGCCCCGGAGACAACCCGACCAGACTGGCAAACGAAGCCCTGCGCCTCATGCGCGATGGCGAACCCGCCTACAAACTAGCAAGGGGTGCGTGATGGGCCGCGCCGCAAACATTCACACCGCCAAGGTCTATCTAGCCCAATCGCGCCACTTCAGCGGCAGGGCACGTGGCTTTTCTTTCGTTCTGCTCGGCTGGGCCGCTAACGCCAGACGCCGAGCCATGGCAATCAAACCAGCCCTGCAAGCTCAGGGTGATCTATTCGGAGGTGCGGCATGAACGACCGCGATCTTCTGGAACTGGCTGCGAAGGCGGCTGGCATTGAACTAGCGAACTATGACGACTATGGCAAGGGCTTTCTTGTTAGGGACGGCATCGAACATGGTGCGCTATATGTATGGAATCCACTAAAAGACGACGGTGACGCGCTGCGTCTGGCGGTTCGTCTTAATTTTGATATTTATATAGGCGAAGGCTGTACGTTTGTTAGTGATAACAAGAACAACAACAGCATGTCAGGGCCACATGACGATGATCCATACGCAGCGACCCGACGCGCCGTTGTCAGGAAAGCGGCAGAGATTGGCAGGGCAATGAAATGAGCGCCATATTTAACAAGCTACGCACCGTCGAAGGCGGCCGCGGGGCGTTCTACTGCCCAGGCTGCAAGGACACTCACACGATTCGCATTGGCGACGGCGCTGGGCCTGGCTGGACTTACAACGGCAACGCCGATAATCCGACTTTCACGCCGTCCGTGCTGGTGCGAACCGGGCATTACTGCAACCCAGGCCAGCAGCCCGGTGATTGCGCCTGCGATTTCCAAGAACGATACCCTGATGAGGATCCGTGGCCTTGGCCGTGCGGCATCTGCCATTCATTCGTTACTAACGGACAAATCCAGTTTTTAAGTGACTGCACACATGAGCTGGCAGGCCAAACCGTACCGCTTCCAGACCTACCGAAACTATAAGGAGCATTAAATGAATAAACCACTAATCGGTGGAAACTGGGGCAATAGCCTGCCGTGCCATCGCTGCCGCGCTCCGATGGGCGTGCTTGTTGTTTGCCCGAAGTGCGGAGCAAAGCAGCCTGAGTATCCAGTCGTCAAGGATTCCTTGACAGCTCAGAGTAGCTCGCAATCTGATCATCTTCGTGACGGCACGAAAAAGATCGAGCCGCCTAAGCTGCGCCGGCCGGGGAGCTTTGGACATGACTGAATGCCCCATTCTGACACCCGCCGAACTGGTCACTATTACCGGTCGCATAAGACGGTCATCCCAAGCAAAAGAACTGGATTCCATGGGAATCCCCTATCACCTTCGATCGGACAAGAGTATTGTTGTCTTCCGCCAGGAGCTACCAGGTCATGAACAGGCCACGAAAACAAAACAGAGATCTCCCCGCTTGTGTTTATCTTAAGCATGGATCTTACTTCTACGTTAAACGTGGGAGGTGGATAAACCTTGGAAAAGACAAAAAGGCTGCATTGAATGAATACGCAAAGATTTCGACCGCGCCTACAGGCGGGGTTCCTGGGCTGCTTCATCGTTGGCTAAATGATATTGAGGTTGCTCATGCCACGAAGAAGAATTACACCCATGCTGTAAAGATACTATCTAAGGCGTTTGCAGAATTTGAACCGCATCAAGTAACAGCCAGAGACATTATGGCCTTGATGTACCACTACAAAAAGATGCCAGGATCGGCAAACCTCTACCGAACCGCCATGATCGGTGCGCTTGAGATGGCGTTCATGGAACAGATTGTAGAAAGAAACGTAGCGCGTGACGTTAAACCGCTAAGACAAGTGGCGCGTGACCGTTATCTGTCTGACGCTGAGTTTAATGCCATCAAGGCTAAAGCTACCCCCACCCTGCGCGTCATAATGGAATTGTGCTACCTAACTGGTCAGCGTATCAGCGATGTGATTGCTATCAGGTATGCAGACCTTACCGATGAGGGAATCGGATTCAAGCAACAGAAAACAAAGCACCGGATGCTGGTTTCCTGGTCAACCGAATTGATTAAAACCGTAGCTGACGCAAAGCTACTGCATAAAAATTTAAGGGGCTTAACCCTGCTGCATACGCGCAAAGGAACGCCTTTTACCTACAGCACCATCAGAACGCTATGGGATCGAGCCTGTAAAGCCGCAAAGGTTGATGATGCCCATATCCATGACATGCGAGCAAAATCAGCAACCGATGCTGAACAGCAAGGCTTAGATAGCAAAAAACTGCTTGGGCACAGGTCTGAAAGTAGCCATAATCGCTACCTGCGCAGCAAGGAAACATCTGTTGCAGAACCCGTGAGTTTTAGACAGAAGTAGAAAGTATTAGACAATATGCCCCGCAAACCCGCGCCGTTAAGCCAAAGTGAACCATGTCGCATTTTTGGCATCAAAAACTGCGACACCATGAAGAAGGCATTTGCCTGGCTCGAAGCGCATGGCATCGAATACACCTTTGTCGATTACAAAAAGGCCGGCATCGCAGAAGCGCACCTGGCCGACTGGTTCAAACGAGCTGGTTGGGAAACGCTACTCAACACCCGTGGCCTGATGTGGAAAAAACTCACTGACGAAGAGCGTGCGAATGTTGACGAAGCAAAAGCAAGACGCCTGTTGATCCAGTACCCCAGCATGATCAAACGCCCGGTTCTCGATACCGGAAAGAAGTTGCTGGTCGGCTTTAGCCCGGAAGCCTATGCTACCGAGCTCAAGTAATACCGGGTCGGTGTGCCCCTGGTGTACAGGCTTTGATCTGTATCGCCAGTACCATGATGAAGAATGGGGCATCCCGCTCCGGGATGAACGCGCCCTCTTCGAACTGTTAAACCTGGAAGGCGCCCAAGCAGGCTTATCGTGGTCTACCGTGCTTAAAAAACGGGAACATTACCGCCAGGTGTTTGACGGCTTTCAACCAGAACTGATTGCTGATTACGACGAGGCCAAAATCGCCGCACTACTGGCTGACCCCGGCATCATTCGCAACCGTGCCAAGGTTGCTGCTACCATTGCCAATGCCAAGGCTTATCTTGCCATCAAGGAAAGCGGCCAATCGTTCAGCGAGATGCTCTGGCAGTTTGTAGACCACACACCCATTCAGAATGCCTGGCAAAACATGGGCGAGGTTCCAACCACGAGCCCACAAGCCCTTGCCATGAGCAAAGCCTTACAAAAGCTGGGGTTCAAATTTGTAGGCCCCACCATCTGCTACGCCTTCATGCAGGCATCAGGTATGGTCAATGACCACCTAGTGAGCTGCCCAAGGCACGTGGCCGTGCAGACTAAATAAAACCCAAGGCTCTAGCGATCTTGTGTCGGGGAACACTCGTCTTTGGGACCTGCCCTTTGGGCAGATCAAACCAACTACGCACATCGGTTTCGAGCCCAATGCCATGCATGAAATTGTAGATGGCTTTTTTGAGCCCCTGCCCTAAGAGTTCATGATCGACCCCCGAGGGGTCGATGAAGCCGACATCGTTTCGGGCAAAGGTCGTCGGCGGCAGTGGCATTAGTTCAACACCATAGTCTTGCGGATTCATGCCCACTGGCGAATGCACGGTGCAGACGAAGCGATGGAAAAACCCGCTCTGGATGCAGCCGTTTTCAAACAACTGGCGGACATACTCCAGCGCATCAACGGTGTCTTGCACGCTTTGTGTCGGGAAGCCATACATCAGATAGGCATGCACCAGAATGCCGGCATCGGCAAATCCGCGAGTGACTTGAGCGACCTGCTCGACCGAAACACCTTTCTGCATGAGTTTCAGCAGGCGATCCGAGGCCACTTCCAGGCCACCAGACATGGCAATGCAACCGCTATCAGCGAGCAGTTCAGCCAACTCGGGCGTAAAGGTTTTTTCAAAACGGATGTTGCCCCACCAGGAGATCTGCACGTTACGTCGTATGAGCTCTTCGGCAAGCGCTTTGAGCATTTTCGGCGGCGCGGCTTCATCCACAAAATGGAAGCCCGTTTCGCCGGTCTCGGCAACGATCTTTTCGATGCGATCGACCAGTACTTCTGCTGTGGCGGTTTCATAGCGCGAGATGTAATCCAAGCTGACATCGCAGAAACTGCATTTTTTCCAGTAACAGCCCTGGGCGATGGTGAGCTTGTTCCAGCGGCCATCACTCCACAATCGGTGCATGGGATTGAGCATGTCAAGTAATGACAGGTAGCACTTGAGGGGCAAACCGTCCCAAGTCGGTGTTCCGATCTCGGCAAAGGGAATATCAGGCTCGGGCCAGTTCATGAAACGAACCTGACCAGCCGGATCACGGATGAAGGTTCGAACCAGACGATCATCCGGGCGTTTACCTTGCAGATGTTCACCCAGGGCTAACAGCGGGCGCTCCCCGGCATCGAGACAGACATAATCAACAAAATCAAAGACAGCGGGTTCGGACAACTGCCTTAACTCGGTATTGGCAAAGCCACCTCCCAGGGCAATACGGACCTCAGGGGCTATCCGGCGAATGGTCTGAGCCATACGGAATGCAGCATAGACCGTTCCCGGGAACGGCACAGACAACAGGACCAGATCGGGATGTTCGCGCTCAATGGCCTCAACCGTAAGCCAATCCAGATAACGATCTACCAAAGTGGGTTCAGCCGCCAGTGCCCGGGCAAGCGGTTCAAATCCGGGTTGGCTGGCGGATAGAGACTCGGCATAGCGCACAAACTCGAAGCGCTCATCCACGCAATCGCGGATTACATCGGCCAGGTCATTGAGATACAGCGTCGCGTAATGGCGCGCCCGATCCTGCGTGCCCAGTGCGCCAAATGCCCAGCCCAGGGGATCACCTGATTCATCGTCATAGGCTTCCAGTGCCACAAAACGTGGGCCCTCCGGTAAATAACCGCGTGCCGCGATCCGGTGCGCCAGAGTCGGGTCTTTCCCTTGAAGAAATGCAATCACCCGGTCAATGGTGGATTGATATTGCCGAAAGTAATCCAGAAAATAATGAACACTCGCGCTGCGAAACGCTTCCGGCTGTTTCAGGGCTACGTCACGGATCTCAGATAGCCCCTGCCTGGAGAGCAAAGCAAGGACCAGCTTCAAAGCCAGATCGTCCTGGACCGCATCCCAACCACGGGACCTCATAAAACCCGTCAGATACGCCGTCGAGGGATACGGTGTATTCAGCTGCGTCATCGGCGGGATGAGGCTGAGGATTTTGATGGCAGCCATGACAAAAAGCCTAGTGACCAATACCTGCTGCGTTACAGCGCGCTTTATGCAACTTCCGGTAGCTATCCAGCAGACGCTGGTGACGATCCAGTCCTTCGAGCCCCATACTCGTGGGCGTTAATCCGTAAAAGCGGATGCTGCCATCAACGGAACCCAGCGCTGCATCGATGCGTTCATTGCCGAACATCCGTCGGAAATTAAGTTCGTAATCCGAGAGCTCGAGATCGTCATCCAGCAATACCTCCAACACAACATTCAGGGCCTGGTAAAACAAGCCACGATCCAGGGTGTTGTCGTTGTATTGCAGGAATGCACCCACCAGGTCATGCGCTTCTTCCAACTGCTGCAAGGCCAGATGAATCAGCAATTTCAGCTCCATGACAGTGAGCTGGCCCCAGACGGTGTTTTCATCAAACTGTATACCGATGAGCGTGGCAACATCCGAATACTCATCCAGCTCGTTGTTGTCCAGCCGATCGAGCAGTGACTCAAGGCTTTCATCATCCAGCTGATGCAGATTCAGAATGTCGTTTCGGAACAGCAAGGCTTTGTTGGTGTTATCCCAGACCAGATCCTCGACAGGATAGATTTCCGAGTAGCCCGGCACTAGAATCCGGCACGCCACCGCACCCAATTGGTCATAAGTGGCTGTGTACACCTCTTTGCCCATGTCTTTGAGAATACCAAACAGCGTCGCCGCTTCTTCAATAGTGGCATCAGGGCCATGAGCGGAAAAATCCCATTCGACGAAGTCGAAATCGGCTTTGGTGCTAAAGAAGCGCCAGGAGACGACCCCGCTGGAATCGATAAAGTGCTCGACAAAGTTATTGGGCTCAGTCACCGCATGGCTCTCAAAGGTGGGCTGCGGCAAATCGTTAAGACCTTCAAAGCTACGGCCTTGCAGTAGTTCTGTCAGGCTGCGTTCCAACGCGACTTCAAAATTGGGATGCGCACCAAAGGAAGCAAAGACCCCCCCGGTACGCGGATTCATCAGGGTGACGCACATCACCGGATAGACACCACCCAATGAGGCGTCTTTCACCAGCACCGGAAAGCCCTGCGCTTCCAAGCCCTCAATACCGGCTAGGATGCTGGGATATTTGGACAGGACGTCCATCGGCACATCGGGCAAGGCAATCTCCCCTTCCAGGATCTCGCGCTTCACGGCCCTTTCGAATATTTCGGATAGGCATTGAACCTGGGCTTCAGCTAGCGTATTACCCGCACTCATACCGTTACTAACAAACAGGTTTTCGACGAGGTTTGAAGGGAAGTACACGACCTCACCATCGGACTGGCGGGTAAATGGAAGAGAACAGATACCACGCTCACTATTGCCGGAGTTGGTGTCGATCAGATTCGAGGCATGCAACTCGCCATCGGGGTTGTAGATTTCCAGGCAGTAGTCATCCAGAATCTCCGCCGGCAATGCGTCCTTCTTGCCCGGTTTGAACCAGCGTTCGTTCGGGTAATGCACAAAGGGGGCATTGGCGATGTCTTCACCCCAGTAGGCTCCTGCGTAGAAATGGTTATTACTCAGACGCTCGACATATTCGCCCAGGGCTGAGGCCAGTGCGCTTTCTTTGGTGGAGCCTTTGCCATTAGTGAAGCACATCGGCGAGTGTGCATCGCGGATATGCAACGACCAGACATTGGGAATAATGTTGCGCCACGAAGCAATTTCGATCTTGATACCCAGGTCTGCCAACAAGGCAGACATGTTAGCAATGGTTTGCTCCAAGGGTAGATCCTTGCCGAGGATGCAGGTATTGATTTCCAAACTCGGTTTCAAGGCGAGCAACGATTGGGCATCGGCATCCAGATGAGCGACTTCTTCAATGACAAACTCGGGTCCGGTCTGCACCACCTTCTTGACCGTACAACGCTCAATAGAGGCCAGAATGCCCCGCCGGTCGACCTCGGCAATATCCGGGGGCAGTTCCACCTGAATCTTGAAGATCTGCTGGTAACGATTTTCAGGATCAACGATGTTGTTCTGGGAGAGCCGGATGTTGTCTGTCGGGATATTGCGTGTATCGCAATAGAGCTTCACAAAGTAAGCGGCACAGAGCGCAGACGATGCCAGAAAATAGTCAAATGGACCCGGCGCCGAGCCATCACCCTTATAGCGGACTGGCTGATCAGCGATCACCGTAAAGTCGTCAAATTTGGCTTCGAGTCGAAGTTTGTCGAGAAAATTGACCTTGATTTCCATGGAAGACTTAATTCAGAGAGAGCCAAGAAATAAAGCCCTGTCAAAACAGGGCCTTATATGTAATGTATCAATAATCAAACCGCACAGGGATCGCTATTCCCACTCGATAGTGGCCGGTGGTTTGCCCGAAATATCGTAAACCACCCGGTTAATTCCACGAATTTCGTTAATGATGCGATTGCTGACTTTGCCTAGCAGACTATGCGGCAGTTCTGCCCAGTGTGCCGTCATAAAGTCCTGAGTTTCTACCGCACGTAGCGCCACAACGTACTCATAGGTACGACCATCACCCATAACGCCGACACTCTTGACCGGCAGGAAGACGGCAAAGGCCTGTGAGGTTTTTTCGTACCAGCCGGCGGCACGCAGTTCATCAATAAAGATGGCGTCGGCACGGCGCAATAGGTCGGCAAACTCTTTTTTAACCTCGCCCAGGATACGCACACCCAGACCCGGACCCGGAAACGGATGGCGGTACACCATGTCATGCGGCAAACCAAGCGCCACGCCGAGCTCACGAACTTCATCTTTGAACAGTTCGCGCAGCGGTTCCAGGAGCTTGAGCTTCATGTGCTCCGGGAGGCCACCCACGTTGTGGTGCGATTTGATGGTGTGAGCTTTACCTGTCTTGGCACCTGCAGATTCGATGACGTCCGGATAGATGGTGCCTTGCGCCAGCCATTTGGCATTCACCAGTTTTTTGGATTCGGCGTCGAAGACTTCGACGAATTCGCGGCCGATGATCTTGCGTTTCTGTTCCGGATCGCTGACGCCCTTGAGGTGACCGAGGAACTGCTCGGACGCATCGACATGCACCACCTTGACACCTAAACCACGAGCAAAGGTCTCCATCACCTGCTCGGCTTCGTTCAGCCGCAGTAGACCGTTATCAACAAACACACAGGTCAGTTGGTCACCGATAGCGCGATGGATCAGTGCGGCAGCCACGGAAGAATCCACCCCACCGGACAGGCCGAGAATAACTTCTTCGTTACCCACCTGGGCACGGATTTTTTCGACGGCCTCTTCCACGTAATTGGGCATGGTCCAATCCCGACCACAGCCGCAGATATCGTGCACGAAACGGGCAAACATCTCTTTGCCCTTGAGCGTATGCGTGACTTCCGGGTGAAATTGCACAGCGTAGAAGCCGCGGGCCTCGTCGGCCATGGCGGCCACCGGAGTCGATGCATTATCACCAATGACCTTGAAACCCGGCGGCAGTTCGGTGACCTTGTCACCGTGGCTCATCCAGACATCGAGCAGGCCATGACCCTGTTCATTGCCCCGATCCTGCAAGCCTTCAAACAGTTTGGAGTGGCCACGAGCCCGCATTTCAGCGTAGCCGAATTCCCGCTTGTTCGAGCTTTCCACTTTACCGCCCAGCTGTTCGGCCATGGTCTGCATGCCGTAGCAGATGCCGAGCACGGGAACACCCAGCTCGAAGACGGCCTGCGGCGCCTTCCAGTCCGTCGCTTCGTACACCGAGTTCGGACCACCCGAAAGGATGATGCCCTGCGGCTTGAACTCGCGAACGAAATCATCACTGACATCGAACGGATGCAACTCGCAGTAGACCTGCTGTTCCCGGACGCGACGCGCAATGAGTTGAGTCAGTTGGGAACCGAAATCAAGGATGAGGATCTTCTGGTGCGAGCGCGACATAGGTTTAACGGGGATTAATTAATCGACGTGGTAGTTGGGGGCTTCTTTGGTAATCTGCACATCATGGACATGCGACTCACGAACGCCAGCCGAGGTGATTTCGACAAATTGGGCACGCTTGTGCATGTCTGCAATGGTGGCGCAACCCAGATAACCCATCGATGAGCGCAGACCACCCATGAGCTGGTGAATCACCGCCAGCACCGAACCCTTGTAAGGCACACGACCCTCAATACCTTCCGGTACGAATTTGTCGACATTGGCCGTATTTTCCTGAAAATACCGATCGCTGGATCCGGCCTGCATGGCGCCGAGGGAGCCCATACCGCGATAGCTCTTGTAGGAGCGTCCCTGAAACAGCTCGACTTCGCCTGGCGCTTCTTCGGTACCTGCAAATAGACCACCCAGCATGACGCAGTTGGCGCCAGCGGCAATGGCCTTGGCGATATCGCCCGAGAAGCGGATGCCCCCATCGGCAACCAGCGGCACGCCGGTGCCGTCAAGCGCCTTGGCGACGTTGGCAATAGCCGTAATCTGGGGCACACCGACACCCGCCACAATACGCGTGGTGCAGATTGAACCCGGACCAATACCGACCTTCACGCCATCGGCGCCATGATCGGCCAGCGCGCGAGCCGCTTCAGCCGTTGCGATGTTGCCGCCAATGACTTGCACCTGCGGGAAATTCTTCTTGACCCACTGCACGCGATCCAGCACACCTTGCGAATGGCCGTGCGCGGTGTCAACTACAATCAGATCAACACCGGCTTCAGCCAACAGCTCAACCCGTTCTTCGGTACCAGCACCCACACCGACCGCGGCACCCGCACGGAGACGACCTGTCGCGTCTTTGGCGGCATTGGGATGTTCGGTCGCCTTGAGGATATCTTTGACAGTAATAAGACCACAGAGCTCGAAGTCATCATTGACGACCAGGACACGCTCGATACGATGCTGATGCATCAGGCTCTTGGCATCTTCGATACTGCCGCCTTCACGTACCGTCACCAGCTTCTTTTTCGGGGTCATGATCTGGCGCACAGCCTGATCGAGGTTGGTCTCGAAACGGAGATCGCGGTTGGTGACAATGCCAACCACGTGGCCACTCTTATCAACCACAGGGAGCCCCGAAATACGGTGACGCTGCGTCAATGCCAGGACATCACGAACCAACATGCCGGGGTTGATCGTGATCGGGTCTTTCAGGACACCAGACTCATAACGTTTGACCTTGGCCACTTCGGCCGCCTGCTGGGCAGGCGTGAGATTCTTATGGATGATCCCGATACCACCTTCCTGCGCCAGCGCAATGGCTAGACGACCTTCGGTCACGGTATCCATGGCGGCGGATAAAAGCGGCAGATTGAGGGCAATCTCGCGCGTCAGGCGGGTTTGCAGGGAAACATCACGAGGAAGAATGGCCGAGTGCGCCGGGACGAGCAGGACATCGTCAAAAGTCAGCGCTTTCTGAATAAGCTGCATGGTCTGAAACCCCTAGACACAAAACGCTATTATACGGAACTAACCGTTTTCCGTCTCGCCTTATGCCCCCATTCCCCACCTGCATACCGGGCTTTTTTTCAGCCTTTGTCCGGCTTTTTCTTGCCAGCAGCCTGCTTGCTGCCGGACTTTGCTGGGCACAGATTGAGGGGGGTCGGGATGCCGCCGGTACCTTGTGGCTGAGCGACCAGGGCCTTCCGGCCGGTGTCGCGTCAGCACCCCTTGAACTGGATCAGGTGATGAGCCTGACACCTATCCCTAGCAGCCCCGGCTCCTCCGGCCAAACCCGTGCCCCGGTGGTGCAATCCCCCGTGACGCATGAGCGCATGCGCAGCGAGGATCTGGCAACCTGTCGTAGTATCGACAAACGGTACGAGGAAACCCGTGTCAACCTCGAAACGATCGAACGGGACAAAGCCAGCGGCAAGGTGCTCATTCCGGACTCGGGACTAGTCACGATCCGCCAGAATCTGGCCTCGCTCGAGCGTCTGAAGGCACTTTGCCCAAAGACCGGGACGCCCTGATCAGCTTGATCAGCCTAATCAGCCTGATCGCCCCCCTCAATAAAGAAAAGACCTGCTTACTCTGTGGGCTCGCCCGAATTCAGTTCAGCCGCCCCACGCCGCATGACCTTACCCTCGGCGGCCTTTTGACGACGCACCTCTTTCGGGTCGGCAATCAGCGGGCGATAGATTTCGACCCTATCCCGCTCGCGTAACATGGTATCGGGTTTAACCAGTTTGGCGAAGACCCCGAGCTTATTGCGGCCGCCGGGTTCAATACCGGGAAATTTAGCGAGCAAACCAGATGCTTCAACCGCCTGCAGTGCTGTCGAACCTTCGGGCATATCAAGGCTGACCAGCTCCTGCCGATCCGGCAATGCGTAAATGACTTCGATCTTCATGATGTTCCGTATACCTGGGCTGCTCTTTGAACAAAGGCATCAATGAACGTGTTAGCAATACGGCCAAACACCGGGCCAATAATTTTTTCGAATAGTTTGCTGGAAAACTCGTAGCTCAGACGGAATTCGATTTTGCAGGCATGTTCTCCCAGAGGAATGAAATTCCAGGTGCCGTCAAAGCTTCGGAAAGGGCCATCGACCAGCTTCATGGTCATGGCTGTGGGATAGACCTTGCTATTTTCAGTCGAGAAATGGGACTTCACGCTGAGGAAATCGATATGCAGGGTTGCTACGGTCTTCTCATCATCGCGAAAGCGCAACTCGGCTTTTGAACACCAGGGTAGAAATTCGGTGTAATGCTCCACATCATCGACCAGCGCATACATCTGGGCCGGGGTGTGTTCGATGAGGACAGTTTTCTCGACGAGGGCCATAACAACGGGTAAGCCAGAAGGATTGCTAGAATGCCGTATTCTAGCGAAAAGCTCAAAGAGCACCCAATCAACTTACCAATCAACACGCTGAATTCCCCCCAACCTACCTGACAACATGAGCATCGTTTCTAATAAAAAAGCCTTCCACGAGTATTTCATCGAAGAAAAATTCGAGGCCGGCGTGTCGCTGGAGGGCTGGGAATGCAAGGCGATTCGCGCGGGCCGTGTTCAGATCAAGGAAGCCTATGTGGTGGTGCTGCACGGAGAGCTCTATCTGTTAGGGATGCATATTACGCCGCTCATCTCCGCCTCGACCCACATCAAACCTGATGCGACCCGCACCCGGAAGCTACTGCTGCACCGCCGTCAGATCGACACCCTGATCGGCAAGGTCGAGCGCGCTGGCTATGCCCTGGTGCCGATCGATCTGCATTACAGCAAGGGACGGATCAAGGCCGAGATCGGGCTGGCCAAGGGCAAGAAACTCCATGACAAGCGCGATAGCGAGAAGGAGAAGGACTGGAAGCGAGAACAGGGCCGACTCCTCAAAACCCAGGTCCGGTAGGCGCTGAGCATGGTTATTCCCGCGCATCTGGCCCAGGCCAATGACACGCTGATCTACGGACTTGGCCTGGCCGCTTCCGTGGTCTGTGCCCTGACCGGGGTTCTGGTCGCCCGAGACAAGGGGGTCGACCTCTTTGGCGCCCTGATGGCTGGCGTTGCCACGGCCCTTGGCGGCGGGACAGTGCGAGATCTGCTTCTGGGGCGCAAGGTATTCTGGATGGCGGACGAGACCTACCTCTGGGTGGCTGTTATCACCGCCATACTGACGTTTTTTGCGACCCGGATCCGGCACCTTCCGGAAAATATGTTTCTGATTCCCGATGCGATCGGTCTGGCGCTGTTTTCGATTGTCGGGACCCAGGTGGCGCTTGACTGGAATATGCCCTGGCTCACCGCCAGCCTATTTGGCGTGGTAACCGCGGTTTTTGGTGGCTTATTGCGGGATGTCATGATCAACCAGGTACCCCTGGTTTTTAGCAGCGAACTCTATGCCACAGCCGCATGGCTGGGTGCCGTGACCCTGATCGTGCTTGACGCACTGGGCCTCGACAACACCGTCGCCGCCTGGATTGCCATTGCCACATGCATTGTGGTTCGATTGACGGCGATCCGCTGGAAGGTCACCCTCCCACGCTTTCACCACCGGGCATAAAAAAACCGGGGCGATGCCCCGGTTGATCAATGAATGATCTGTTAATGCTTACTGCTTGGTCATCTTCGCGATTTGCTGCCAGGTATCGACGACCGTATCCGGATTAAGCGACAGGCTGGTGATGCCCTTCTCGGTCAACCACTCCGCCAGGTCCGGGTGATCCGACGGCCCCTGGCCACAGATACCGATGTACTTGCCGACCTTGTTGCAGGATTCGATAGCTCGCTCCAGCAGCATCTTCACCGCTGGATCGCGTTCGTCAAACAACGCAGCAACCAGACCCGAGTCACGATCCAGACCCAGCGTGAGCTGCGTCAGGTCGTTCGAACCGATCGACATGCCGTCAAAGTACTCGAGAAACTGATCTGCCAACAGGGCATTCGACGGGATCTCGCACATCATGATGAGCTTGAGATCATGCTCACCTCGGCGCAGACCGTGACTGGCCAATAACTTTTCAACTTCGGCCGCTTCACCCAGTGTACGGACAAACGGCACCATCAACTGCACATTGGTGTAGCCGAGGACTTCACGCACGGTGCGCATGGCTTTGCACTCCATCGCGAAGCAATCCTGGAAAGACTGTGCAATGTAACGCGACGCACCGCGGAACCCCAGCATCGGGTTTTCTTCTTCCGGTTCATACAGATCACCGCCGAGTAGTTTGCGGTATTCGTTGGACTTGAAATCCGACAGACGGACAATCACCGGCTTCGGCCAGAAGGCGGCAGCAATCGTTGCCACACCTTCGACCAGTTTGTCAGTGAAGAAACTGACCGGATCGGCATAACCCCGGGCGCGACGTTCGATCTCCTCACGCTTGCTAGCCGGCAGTCGATCGATATCCAGAATTGCTTTCGGGTGGATACCGATGATGTTGTTAATGATGAATTCAACGCGAGCCAGACCCACGCCTTCGTTCGGCAATTGCGCAAAATCGAAAGCCAGTTCCGGATTGCCCACGTTCATCATGATCTTGACCGGGATCGGCGGCAGTTCGCCGAGATCACGGGTGGTCACTTCATACTCCTGTGCACCGCGATAGACATGGCCCGTGTCGCCTTCGGCGCAAGACACTGTTACCACTTCACCTTCAGTCAGCGTCTCAGTCGCATCCCCGCAACCTACGATGGCCGGGATGCCGAGTTCACGAGCAATAATGGCGGCATGACAGGTTCGGCCACCGCGATTGGTCACAATCGCCGAGGCACGCTTCATGACCGGCTCCCAGTTCGGATCGGTCATGTCAGCTACCAGAACATCACCCGGCTTAACGCTGTTCATCTCGGCCGGATCGTTGACGACGCGGACCGGACCAACGCCAATCTTCTGGCCGATCGCACGACCCGAAGCCAGCACCTTGCCGTAGGATTTGAGGGCAAACTTTTCAACTTTATCCTTGGACTCCTGTGATTTAACGGTTTCCGGACGCGCCTGCAGAATATACAGACGGCCATCCGTCCCATCACGACCCCACTCGATATCCATCGGGCGCTCGTAATGCTTTTCAATGATGTCTGCGAAGCGGGCCAGCTCCAGAACTTCCTCATCCCGGATCGAGAACTGGTTACGCTCGGCTTCAGCGACATCAACCGTATGCGTCGACTTACCGGCAACCTTATCCGTCGAAAAGATCATCTTGATCAGTTTGGAACCCAGGTTACGGCGGATCACGGCTGGACGGCCTTCGCGCAACATTGGTTTGTGGACGTAGAACTCATCAGGGTTCACGGCACCCTGCACCACCGTTTCACCCAGGCCATAAGACGAGGTCACGAAAATTGCATCTCGGAAACCGGATTCGGTATCGAGCGTAAACATCACGCCAGCAGCGCCCTTATCCGAGCGCACCATGCGCTGGATGCCGGCAGACAGGGCGACATCGGCGTGAGCAAAACCCTTATGCACGCGGTAGGCAATCGCACGATCGTTATAGAGCGAAGCAAAGACTTCCTTGATGGCGTGAAGTATATTTTCCAGGCCATGAATATTCAGGAAGGTTTCCTGCTGTCCGGCGAAGGAAGCATCGGGCAGATCCTCAGCAGTGGCGGAAGAGCGAACGGCAAAGGAGGCATCCGCCCCACTTTCTGCGATGAGTGCCGCGTAGTGGACGGCAATTTCCTTCTCAAGCTGCTCAGGGAAAGGGGTCTCGACGACCCATTGGCGGATCTCGGCACCGGTCTTGAGTAGTGCATCGACGTCGTCCACATCCAGGGTCGACAGACGGGCATTGATCTTGTCGGCCAGGCCATTATGTGCAAGAAAGGCCCGATAGGCTTCAGCCGTTGTCGCAAAGCCACCCGGGACACGAACACCCGCGGTCGACAACTGGCTGATCATTTCGCCCAGCGAGGCATTCTTTCCGCCGACCTCTTCCACATCGGTCATGCGTAGTTCTTTGAAGTTTTTAACAAAGGCGTTCATAAAAAATCCCCTGGAATGACAATAAAAAAATTTTAGAAAGCGTTAGCGGCCAGGCGGCGGTTGGCTGTCTCACGACGAGCCAGTGCTCGTTGTGCCTGGTGGAGGGTTTCACGGAAAAATCCGGCATGGGTTGCGGCCGCCTGACGGGCAGCGGCCACATCCTGTCGGGAAATGCTATCGACCATGGCGGTCCATTGTTCGATCAGCATGCGGCTGGCGACAGGGACGCTGATTAATTCACTCAGGTTAAACCGGATATCCTTTTCAAGAAGCTCCTGAACAACCGACATCATGTGCGCCACAAACGTGTTGTGCGCAGCCTCGGCAAGCGCCTGATGAAACTCGAGGTCGGCTGCCGTAACGGCTTCTGCACTGAGCGAACCGATGGCAAGCCGGGCTGATTCAAGGCATTGCGATAGACGCTGAAGATCTGCGGGCGTTGCCCGGATAGCAGCCCATTCAGCACTTTGCGCTTCAAGCACCGCACGGAATTCAAGGAGATCATCATTCAGTGCGGGATGCGATGCCAGCATCTGGGCCCAAGGGCTCGCTACGGTATCTGAAAGTTGATCTGCAACATAGGTGCCACCGCCTTGTCGGCTGTACAAAAGGCCGCGGGAAGCCAGTTTCTGGATCGCTTCACGCAAGCAGGGACGCGAGACCCCTAGCTCTAGGGCAAATTCCCGCTCTGCGGGCAATCGATCGCCCGACTTGAATACCCCATCAAGAATGCGCTGCTCGAGCTGATGGGCAACCGTATCGGATAAACGTTGTACGTTTTGGGCTTCCTGAGGCATCTGCAATTGGCTTAATTGGTCAGACCATTAAAGTTTATTAGGTTGATGTTCGTAATTTATCACAGGTGAAATAAAAAAATCATCCAGATACAATGAAATAATTTCAATTTTTACACTGATATTTGGTCATACCAATTGACCAGACAAAATGTTCCGCATTCGTTACAATGCAAAAATCATGACCAAACGCACAGTCTTCTTTGTTTCCGACGGCACGGGGATCACTGCCGAGTCACTAGGCCATAGCCTGCTCAGCCAGTTCGAAGGTGTGGACTGGGTGCAACACCGAATTCCCTTCATCAATACCCGTGAGAAGGCGCTTGAAGCGGTCCAACGCATCGAGGCCGTCTCTGAGCGTGATGCCTGCTGCCCGATCGTATTTACCACGCTGGTGGATGACGAAATTTCCAGCATTCTGGAGACTGCCCCGGCGCTCTGCCTGAACTTCTTCAAGACCTTCCTCGCCCCCATCGAGGCCGAAATCAATATCAAGTCGACCCATACAGTGGGCCGCACGCATGGCCGCACCGATAGTTCAGACTACAAGAACCGCATTGAAGCCATCAATTACACCCTGGCTCACGATGATGGCATCACTGACCGCGACTTGAGCACCGCCGATGTGATTCTGGTAGGCGTCTCCCGTTGCGGCAAAACCCCGACCTCGCTGTATCTGGCCATGCAGTTTGGCCTCAAGGCGGCGAACTTCCCGCTGATTCCTGAAGACTTTGACCGGGGAACCTTACCGGGCACGCTTAAAGAACACAAAGCCAAACTCTTCGGCCTGACCATCCAGCCGGAGCGCCTAGCTCAGATCCGCGAAGAGCGTCGCCCTAATAGTAAGTACGCCTCCCTCGCCAACTGCCGTCAGGAAGTGGCCGATGCCGAAAAGATGATGCGACGTGAGGGCATCCACTGGCTGGACTCATCAACGAAGAGCATTGAGGAAATCTCGACGACGGTGTTGCAGGAAATCCGTCTGGACAGCCGCCCCTCATTCTAGGCAGCACGAAAAACCCAAGCTGCGTAACCAGCTAGGGTTTTGATGCTATCCGTTGTCGAAGCTGCTCGAATAGACACACCGCGGCGGCGGCATTCACATTCAATGACTCTGTGTCGCCCGGCATGGGTATTGTCACCCGCTGGTTGGCCAGAGCAATCGCCTGCTGCGACAGACCCTGCCCTTCATTACCAAACAACCAGGCAACCGGTTTCAACAGACTATGGGCATAGAGGCTCCGACCATCTTCAAGCAACGTTGCTGCGACGTCACCCGCGAAATCACGGAGAAAGGCCGTTATCGCCTGCTCGGTATAAACACGAACCAGCCACTGAGCACCCTGGGCAGCCCGAAGGCAGCGCGGAGACCAGGCATCGGCACAACCGGGCGATAAAACGATCTGACGGATGCCTGCCGCCGCCGCTGTCCGGATGAGACTTCCTACGTTACCCGGATCCTGTACCGCCTCCAGCACAAGGGTATCGATATCATGCGACGGCGCTGGCAAAGCGGCGACCATGGGGCTCAACGCCAGCAAACCGGATGGAGAGTCTGTGGGTGCTATCTGGTCAAAAATCGCATCATCCATCACGACACAGCGCAGGTCAGTACATCGCTGAATCAGGCTCCTGATCGACTCCCGTTCAGATACCCGCTGGGCGAGGACCACCATACTGGGTTGGATACCGGCATCGAGCATGGTCCGCAAAAGATGCTCGCCTTCAGACAACACCAGCCCTGCCTCATCGCGTGTACGACGACTCTCAGCAAGGCGCCTGAGCGACTTGACCAGGCTATTCTGCCGGGAGCTGATCCGTTCCATCACGGGCTCAATCCAGGCCATTTAAAACGCTCTGGGCAACGGGTGCGAAACTGCGCCGATGAACTGGCGATGGCCCGTATTGTTGCAACGCCTGCAAATGGGCAGCCGTCGGGTAGCCCATATGTCTTGAAAAACCATACTGCGGGAACATCACATCCAGTTCGAGCAGCTGGGCATCCCGATGAGTTTTGGCCAGTATCGATGCCGCCGAAATAGCCGGTTCCTTGGCGTCTCCTTTAATAATGGCTTCGGCAGGACAGAGCAGACCGGGGGGAATACGATTGCCATCGATCAGCGCATGACTTGGTGTCACAGAAAGCCCCGCAACTGCCCGTCTCATGGCCAGGAAGGTGGCCTGGAGGATGTTGATCTCGTCAATCTCTGCGGCACTGGCCTCACCAATAGCCCAGGCCAGCGCATGCGTGCGGATTTCGTGTGCGAGTTTTTCGCGTCTGGCGGCACTGAGCTTCTTGGAGTCTGCAAGACCCGCAATCGGATTCGCCGGATCAAGAATAACGGCAGCAGCGACGACTGACCCGGCCAGCGGCCCCCGCCCTGCCTCATCGACACCACAGATTAACGAATTAGGCATTCAAGACCTGACACACGACAAAACGGCATCAGCCGCACGGCTCGCCGAATCCTGACGCAACTTGTGATGAATGGTATCGAATTCACGCACCATTTCGGCACGCCGGGCGGGCGTTCGCCAAAGTCCGATCAGTTCGGCAGATAGCTTCTCCGGGGTCGCATCGTCCTGTAAAAGCTCCGGCACCAGCAAACGCCCCAACAGGATATTGGGCAAGCCCACCCAGGGCAGATACCGCATGCGCTTGTAGATCCAGGCGGATGAGGCAGCAAATTTGTAGGTAATGACCATCGGACAACGAACCAGTGCCGCCTCGAGTGTGGCCGTACCACTGCAGACAAGCGCCAGATCACTCGCCGAGAGTGCTTCACGCGCATGACCAAACAGTATCCGGACACGCAACCCGGGGGAAGCTAACTGATCGAGCGCCGCCTGAAACTGGTCACGCGTTGCAGGGGTTGCCAAAGGGACAAGAAACAGCGCTTCCGGCAATTCTTTTGCGATCCGATTTGCTGTCTCGATAAATACCGGTGCATGGAAATCCAGTTCGGATCGACGGCTACCGGGCATGAGTGTGATAAGTGGCGCACCGTCGGGCAGATCCAGGGCGACGCGCTGCGCCATCCGGTCGATATCGGGGCTGATTTCATCTGCCAGAGGGTGACCGACAAAGACCGGATCAATAGGCTCGCCCTTGTAACAAGCCGGCTCAAAAGGAAACAGGCACAGTAGCTGATTGACCGAGGCAATAATTTTTTTCGCGCGGCCACGACGCCACGCCCAGACCGTCGGGCTGACGTAATGAACGGTCGGAATACCCGCTCGCTTGAGCTGGCGTTCAATGGGAAGATTGAAATCCGGGGCATCAATGCCAATCATCACGTCCGGCTTCCAGGCCTTGAGTTTGGCGAGTATGCCCCGGCGGATACTAAGAATTTCCGGGAGGTGCTTCAGGACTTCAATCGCACCACGCACGGCCAGCTTTTCCTGCTCATACGCGCTGGAAAGACCGGCAGCCATCATCTTCGGACCGCCGATCCCGAAGAACTCGGCATCCGGATGTCGCGCAGCAATAGCCTGAATCAGACTCGCACCCAGGACGTCGCCCGAAGCCTCACCAGCGATTAAGGCAATTCTGAGCGGACGATTAACCGCCATAGATATGCTGCTTAGCGGATGATACCGCGTTGTGAGGAAGCGAGAAACGCGTTAAGAATCGCCACCTCGGGGTGTGCTTTCTGCAATTCATCGAGCTTCTGACGAGCCTCTTCCAGACTCAGACCCGACTTGTAGATGTTCCGGTAGGCCTGTTTGATGGCATTGATGGCGTCTGGCGAAAAGCCGCGACGTTTCAATCCCTCGGCATTAATGCCACGGGGGACCGCCGGATAGCCCTGAGTAATCACGAACGGCGGCACATCCTGAACCACGATCGAACCTCCGCCAATCATGGCATGAGCGCCAATACGGACAAACTGGTGGTAACCCGTATGGCCGCCCAGAATCGCCCAATCCCCCACTTCACAGTGACCAGCCAACTGGGCATTACTCGCCAGGATGGCCTGATTGCCAATCTGGCAGTCATGAGCAATATGCACATAACCCATGATCCAGTTGTCGGAACCAATCGAGGTCACGCCCTTGTCCTGGGCTGTACCAACGTGGAAGCTGACGAACTCGCGAATCGTATTCCGGTCACCAATTTCAAGACGGGTGGGTTCGCCGTTGTACTTCTTATCCTGAGGAACGCCACCCAGAGCCGCATAATGATGGATCTTGTTCTCACGACCGATCGTCGTCAGACCTTCGAGCACACAGTGCGAGCCGATGCTGGTGCCATCGCCCACGGTGACATGCTCACCAATAATCGTAAAGGCGCCCACCGAAACCCCGACACCCAGCTGGGCTTTGGGGTGCACGAGCGCGCTGGGATGAATAGTGACCATATCAGGCATCACCCATCTTGCGGTGGGCACACATCAGGTCTGCTTCGGCAACCACCTGTCCGTCCACCTTGGCCACCGCCTTGTATTTGTAGATACCCCGTTTACTTGCCGTCATTTCGGCAAAGAGCTCCAGACGGTCACCCGGCGTGACGGGGCGTTTGAAACGGGCATTATCGATACCGGCGAACAGATAAAGATCATCCGCGGCCTGCATGGTTTCCTCTTCCGAGGCTGAGGCAAAAGTCAGAATCGCTGCAGCCTGGGCTAGTGCTTCCATGATGAGCACGCCAGGGAACACTGGATAGTCAGGAAAGTGCCCCGGGAAAAAAGGTTCATTCACCGTAACATTTTTGATGGCATGAATGCTCTTGCCAAAATCGATCTCTTCAACCCGGTCAACCAGCAGAAACGGATAACGGTGCGGCAGAATCTTGCGGATCTGGTGGACATTCAGTTTCATGAGGGTTCTCCGGTTTTTCCTGCAATCAATAATTGAATCTGGGTTTCCAGCTGTTGAATCTTTTGCGCCAGGCTATCGAGTTGGCGCAAATTGGCGGCAATGTGCAGCCATTCACCATGCGCCATGCTCGGGAACACTCCGGTGTACTGACCGGGCTTGCGAATACTCTTGATGACCGCGGTTCCCCCCGAGATGGTGACATCGTCTGTAATCTCGATATGTCCGGAGAACATGGCGGCACCGCCGATGATGCAACGCTTGCCAATGATGGTACTACCCGCAATACCCGCACAGGCCGCGATTGCCGTGTGGTCACCAATCCGGCAGTTGTGGCCGATCATGATCTGATCATCGATACGGACACCGTCACCGATGACCGTATCGTCAAGGGCGCCGCGGTCAATACAGGTATTGGCACCGACTTCGACATCATTACCCATGACCACACGGCCAATCTGGGGAATCTTGACCCAGACATCACCATCTTTGGCATTACCAAAGCCATCGGCACCAATCACCACACCCGCATGCAGGATGACTCGGTCACCGATATGGCAATCGTGGTAGATCGTGACATTCGGATAGATCAACGCATCATCACCGATCACCACATCGTCGCCGATCACCACATTGGCATGGATCACTGCGTTACGGCCAATCTTCGCCGTGGGCGAGATCACTGCCGAGGGGTGGATCGGCGAATCGGGGAGGCGCGCGGGATTGAGTAACTGGCTGACCCGGGCAAAATAAAGATAGGGATTGGGCGTGAGGATGTGACTGCCTGGGTAATGCCCTGCGGCTTCCATAGGCAAAATGAGAGCCGATGCCCGCGTGCTTGCCAGCAAGGGGGCATATTTACGTTGCGACAGAAAACTGATTTGCCCCGACTGCGCATCCGCCAGAGGCGCAATCCCTGACACGACAACAGCACCATCCCCCACCAGCTCTCCCCCGAGCCGGTTCTGAATCTCAGCGAGCGACAGCGTAACCCGGGGACGTCCCATATCAGTTCGGGAGCTTGCCATCATCGGCCAGCGCCTTGATGATCTTGTCAGTGATATCGATCCGGGGACTGAAGTAGACGGCATCCTGAACGATCAGATCATATTTTTCGGACTCGGCCACCTGCCGGAGTGCTTTGTTTGCCCGATCCAGAATACCGGCCATGGCTTCATTGCGACGGATCTCGAGATCTTCGCGGAACTCCCGCTGTTTACGCTGGAACTCCCGAGAGAGGTCGCCCAGCTCACGCTCCCGATTGCGGCGCTCTGTCTCCGACATGGTGGCGCCGTTCTTCTCCAGCGCCTCCTGCTGGGTCTTGATCTGCTTACTCAGCTTCTGCAGTTCAAGTTCACGTTTGGCAAATTCCGTGGTTAACTTCTTATTGGCTTTAACGGCCACCGGCGCCTGATCCAGCAGACGTTGCATGTCGACAAAGCCGATTTTTGTCTCGGCCTGCGCCAGACCTACGGCCAAGACACTACTGGCAATAACAATCGTTCCCAGTCGGATAATCTGATGCAATCTGGTCATGATCTTCTCTTTAAAAAGCACTACCCATGGTGAACTGGAAAGGTTGGCGTTGAGCCCCGGGCCCGGCACCCAGAGGATACCCCAGGCTGAAGCGGAGTGGGCCGACCGGAGACACCCAGGCCATGCCGATACCTACCGAGGTGGCCACGGTATTATTCGTCGGATTACACGCAATCCCCGGGTAGCAGCCCGGCGCGGCCGAACCCGTGGCACCCACGTAACCCACGTCATAGAATACATTCCAGCGCATGGTGTCGGCCAGTCCCGGCAATGGCCCCTGGAGCTCGAAGTTACCCGTGGCGATTTCATTACCCCCAATATACGAGGTACCTCCGCCGGCATTCGTGGCCTGCGGCCCCACCGTACCCGGTTTGTAACCCCGCACGGAACCGATACCACCCGCATAGAAGTTCTTATAGAAGGGATAGGCCTTATCGCCTATGCCCTGCCCGTAGCCCAGATTGATGTTGCCCATGGCAATCAAGGTCTTCTTCTGAGTCAGCGGCATATAGTGCTGCTGCTGATACGAGAGCTTATAGTAGGCAATGCTGCCCGGTGGGCTGGCCAACTCCGTCCCCACCCCGAAACGGTTCCCCTTAGTCGGCATGATATTCGAGTCAAAGGAATTCAGGCGCCAACCGACGCTGGAAATCAGCGACGTGTTGGTAGACCCGTACTTTTCGGTGAAGTTGTAAATATTGTAGGGAACGTTGGGATAACTATAGGTCTGGTTTGGCGTCACACTGGTATCAGTGACGGTCACCGTACTGGCGCCCGACAGATTGATGTTGGTCGAATCCATCGTGAAGCCGAGGTTCATACTGCTCGTTTCGCTCAACGGGTAACCAAAACGCACCCCACCACCACCCGACATGGTCTTATAAGTTGACAACCAGTCCAGCGTGGCCGAGTTAAAGGTCTTGTAATACGCGTCGTAACCGATACTGACCCCGTTCACTGTCCAGTACGGATCGGTATAGGACAGGTTATAGAGCGTATTGACCTTACTGGTATTCACGGCCAGGGTCACGTTCTTGCCGCTACCAAACAGGTTATTCTGGCTGATCGAGCCCGACAGCGTCAGCTTTTCATAGCTCGAGAAGCCGGCACCGATCTGGAAGCTACCCGTGGACTTTTCTTCCACATTGACGTTGACGTCGACCTGATCGTTTGTACCCGCCACGGGTGGTGTCTGGATATCGACCTGTTTGTAGTAGTCGGTCCGCATCAGGCGCTCACGGGACAGCTTGAGCTTATCGGCGTTATACCAGGCACCCTCAATCTGCCGCATATCCTGGCGCACGACTTCGTCACGCGACTTGGTATTACCGGTCACATTGACCCGACGCACATAAACCCGACGCCCCGGATCCACAAAGAAGGTAAATCCGACCAGACGTTTCTCACGATTGACATCCGGCGCCGCATTGACGTTGGCAAAGGCATAACCCTCCTGCCCAAGACGCTCATTAATGCCCTTGACTGTCTGGTTCACCTTATCCCGGTTGAAGATCTGACCCGGTGCAATCTGGATCAATTTGCGGATGTCCGCTTCGGGAACGATAAACTCACCCACCACCTTCACACTACTAATCGAGTAACGATTGCCCTCGTTCTGGGTAATGGTGAGATAGATGTTTTCCTTATCGGGGCTGATAGAGACCTGGGTGGTATCAATCGCATAATCCAGGTAGCCACGGTCCTGGTAGAACGAGCGCAGCTTCTCTAAATCAGCCGTCAGCTTCTGCCGGGAATACTGGTCCGACTTGGTGTACCAAGACATCCAGGTTGGCGTCGACAGCTCGAAAAGATCGAGGAGCTCGCTCTCCGGATAGGCCTTCGCACCGATGATATTGATCTCGCGAATCTTGGCAGTTTCACCTTCCACGATATTGAAGTTGATACCGACACGGTTCCGCTCAAGCGGGGTTACGGTCGTCGTGATCTCAACCGCGTATTTACCCCGAGACAGGTACTGGCGCTTCAGTTCCTGCTCGGCTCGCTCAAGAACGGCCCGGTCAAAAATACGGGAATCGGCCAGCCCGACTTCCTTCAGCGCCTTGAGCACCACCTCTTTCTCAAATTCCTTCATGCCTTCGAAGGTAATCGAAGCGATCGCCGGACGTTCAACCACGCTGACAATCAGCACATGCCCCTCGGCCTCAATCCGGACATCCTTGAAGAAACCGGTCGCATAAAGTGCACGGATGGATTCAGAGACCTTCTCGGTATCAACGGTCTCCCCCACCTTGATCGGGAGATAGGTGAAAACGGTCCCGGGTTCGGTTCGCTGCAGACCCTCCACCCGGATATCCTTGACGACAAAGGGTCGAAAACTCGACGTTTCATGCGGGGTTTGCGCCAGAGCATCGGGGACAAGAGACACCGAAACTAACGCCATGATCAGAGCGGGAATCAACCAGCGGCTGATCGGGCGATGAGGGCGCTGAGGCCGATCTGACTGGCCAGTTAAGGGGTGGCGCTTCCGGGACATCCGTCTATCAGTTGAAAAGTCGCTGTAAGTCATTGAAAAGCGCGATAAACATCAGTAGACCGAGTAAGACCACGCCAAAACGCTGCAAAAGAGCCTGACGCTCGGCAGACACCGGTTTTCCCGTCAGAATTTCAACGAAATAATACATCAAGTGCCCCCCATCAAGGAGCGGTAAGGGCAATAGATTAATCACCCCCAGTGATAGGCTAACGATCGCCAGAAAGCGTAAAAATGCTTCCGCACCCACGCGCGCGGTCTGTCCGGCCGCATTGGCGATGGTCAACGGGCCTGATAGATTATCCAGCGAGGCCTTTCCCACCAGCATCTGCCCCAGCATGACCAGGGTAAAACGGCTTTTATCGTAGGTTTCAACACCGGCAGCATAGAGCGCATCCGAGGGGCTTAGCTCCTGACGGATCCGGAAACGGTCAAGCACCGCCGGGTCCTGAACGGGACCCAGCCCTGCCCGACCAATCTGCATTGGGATGATGCCATCGGTCCCGGAACCTGAAGGGTCCGTCACGGCAACCGGGGTCAGACTCACGGTCTGCTTCTGGCCATCCCGCTCCAGCTCGATCTGCATGACCCGATCGGGATGCGCCCGGATCTGTGTGACCACCTCTGACCACCTCACGATGGGGCGAGCATCAATGGCCAGAATCCGGTCACCGGCTCTGAAACCAGCAACCGCGGCGGCACCTGAGGGTTGAACGACACCCACTACCGGCTCGAAATCAGGAACCGCCATTCGAATGCCGAGCGCAGGCAAGAGATCTGGCCCAAGGGATTGCCCTGCCGGCAAAGACAGCAATAGACCTTTGTCAGACGCCCCTTCGACCCGACGACCGTTATCCGTCGGTGCAACCGCAAGACTGACTTCACGCTCATCGGAAAAACCCTGAAGCAAGGCCCACTGAAATCCCATCCAGGTCTGGACTGGCTCACCGTCCACCCGGGTCACGAGTTGACCTGCCTGGATACCGGCAACCGCTGCGGGGGAATCCGCCGGTGGCTGCGCCACGATGGGGCGCCATTCGGTGACACCATTCATGAACACGATCCAGTACAGCAGAATTGCCAGCAGGAAATTGGCCAACGGGCCGGCGGCGACCATGATGATGCGCTTACCAACCGATTGCAGATCAAACGCGCGGTGACGATCAGCCGCACTGACGACGGCCTCATCACGACTATCCAGCGGCTTGACATAGCCGCCCAGCGGCCAGAGACACAATGCCCACTCGGTGCCCTGCCGATCCCGGCGAGACCAGAGCACCTGACCGAAACCAAAGGCAAATCGCAGCACCTTCACGCCACACCAGCGCATAGCCAAGTAATGACCCAGCTCGTGTACCGTTACAAGCAGCCCGATAGCAACAATAAATGCGAGTAAGGAAGATAAAAAATTCATGACAACCGGTTGATACAGTTACGGGCCCAGGTCCGGGCTTCGGCATCATCGGACAGAATGCTTTCTAGCGAAACCGTGGTATCGCTGGTCGCGAACCGTCCCGACCCAAGGGCCATCAGTGACTCTTCGATAACCCGGGCAATATCAAGGAAACGGATCTGGCCATCAAGAAAAGCAGCGACAGCGACTTCATTGGCTGCATTGAGTACCGTGGGTGCGGAGCCCCCCGCCCTGAGCGCTTCGAAGGCCAGGCGCAGGCAGGGAAAAGCTTCCAGATCCGGCGCCATGAATTCGAACTGTCCGCAAGCGATCAGATCTAGCATCGGTACGCCGGATTCGATCCGGTCAGGCCAGGCTAGTGCATGCGCGATGGGCGTCCGCATATCGGGTGCCCCCAGTTCGGCGATGACGGAACCGTCGACATACTGCACCAGAGAATGGATCGTGCTTTGGGGATGCACCACGACCTGAATCTCGCCCGGAGCCAGCCCGAAAAGATAGTGCGCCTCGATGACCTCGAGCCCTTTGTTCATGAGCGTTGCCGAGTCGACCGAAATTTTGCGACCCATCGACCATTTCGGGTGACTAATTGCCTGCTCCGGGGTGACATCGGCAAGGCGCTGACGGTTATAGCCGCGAAAGGGCCCCCCGGAAGCCGTCAGGATGATGTGCGATACCCCGTGTGCGGCGGGATTACGGTCAAAACTCTGCGGCAGGGACTGAAAGATGGCATTATGCTCACTATCAATCGGGAGCAACGTAGCGCCCGAACTGCGGATCGCTTCCATGAATAGCGTACCCGCCATTACCAATGATTCCTTATTTGCCAGAAGCACGCGCTTGCCTGCCTTGGCTGCGGCAAGGGCGGATGGCAGACCGGCTGCTCCCACGATCGCAGCCATGACCGTATCCACATCATCGCGGGCAGCCAGCGCTACGACAGCAGCTTCTCCGGATTGAACCTCGGTTGTCAGACCCTTCTGACGCAGGCGGGTTTCCAGTTGAGCGGCCGCCACCGGATCAACCACAACCACAACGACCGGATTGAACGCGCAGACCTGCGCCTCGAGAAGATCAATGCGGCTGCGCGCAGCCAGCCCCAGCACCCGATAGCGCTCCGGGTGACGCGCAATCACATCCAACGTGCTCTGCCCGATGGAACCCGTGGATCCCAGGACGGCGATGCACTGCAGCGTCATCAGCAGACTCCCGAATCAGCTCGAGACCAGAACGATGAGTAGCAGTACCATCGGCAGAACCGAAAGCTGGCTATCGATCCGGTCAAGGACACCCCCATGGCCCGGCAGCAGGTCCGAACTATCCTTCACGCCAGCCTGACGCTTGATCATCGATTCGAACAAATCTCCCACGACGGAAAGCGCAAGCAACAGCAGGAGGACCGGTAGAGAAAAGATCTGGAATGGGCCACCCAGGCCATTGAGAAAGATTGCGTAAAGCACCATACAGACTGCGGCACCGGCAACGCCCTCCCAGGTTTTACCCGGGCTGATTGTCGGTGCCAGCTTGGTCCGGCCAATAAACTTGCCGGTGAAATACGCCGCGATGTCAGCCACCCATGGGACCGACATGGCCACCAGTAGAACCATCGGCGATGGCGGAATGGACTTCAGCACAATCAGAGCAGCCCAGGCCGGTAGGACCAGAACCAGGCCAACAGCTTGGTGCAAAGGCGCACTGTGCAACTTCCAGCCGCGCGCTAGCCACGTCGGGACCACCAGTACCCAGAAAACCACACTGACTACCGTGACGGCCAGTGAAAATGGGGGAAGCGCGTCCGCCCCGCCCACCAGGGCAAATGCCAGCAGACTCAAGCCCAGAATAGCAGACACATGCTTGCGCATCGGGACTGGAAACTCCGAAACGACCGCCATGTTCTGCCATTCCCAGAAGGCAAGCGCTGCAATCACACTGGCAAAGATGAGCCATGACCAATCCGGCATCACGAAAAGGGTAAGAAATACGAGGGCAAAAAGCACCACGGCGGTCTTGATTCGTGTCATGAGCATCAGACGGCTCCAGAAGAAGATTGATTCAATCCGGCACGTTGCGCGGACTCGATCTGTTCGCCCGTTTGCCCGAAACGTCGTTGACGTTTCTGAAAAGAACGGATGGCCGACTCGAACTCTTCCTGGGTGAAATCAGGCCAGAGAATCGGGGTGAAGTAGAGCTCGGTATAAGCCAGCTGCCAGAGCAGGAAGTTGGAGATGCGCTCTTCCCCCCCCGTCCGGATAAAAAGATCCGGCTCGGGAATACCGGCAAAGCAAAGGTAGGGTTCGAGATCCTGTTCGACATATTCACCGGCACGTTCAGGGCAAGCCTCAACAAGGCGGTTAATGGACTGGGTAATATCCCAACGACCACCATAATTGGCACAGACATGCAGTGTCAAACGATCATTGGCACCCGTCTGCGACTCGGCAGCTGCAATCATGGTCTGCAATTCGGGAGCAAATCGTGACCGGTCTCCGACAATTCTCAAGCGGATTCCATGATCCTTGAGTTTGCCCACCTCCTGCTCTAGCGCCTTCATGAAGAGCTGCATCAGTAGCGTCACTTCTTCAACCGGCCGCCGCCAGTTTTCCGAGCTGAAGGCAAACAGGGTCAGATGCCGGACGCCGAGCTCCAGACACAGGCGTACGGTGCTACGAACCGTTTCAACGCCCTGACGGTGACCGGCGACGCGCGGTAACAGGCGACGCTTTGCCCAGCGGCCATTACCATCCATGATGATGGCAATATGCTGGGGACAGACCCCGTCATGAATTGCGGCCTCGATCGTCGGCCGGGTCTGCTTGCGAAACAAACGGGAAAGCACCATCACCGATTCCTTAGCTTAAGCCCCAAGCCACGGGCCATAGGCCACACCTGATCCGATAAGTCGGTCCAGAGACACCTGTCGACACAGACTCAGATCTGCATCAGCTCCTTTTCCTTCTCACCGAGCACTTTGTCGACGTCAGCTACAAACTTGTCGGTCAGCTTCTGGATCTCATCCTGAGAGCGACGCTCGTCATCTTCCGAGATTTCCTTATTCTTCAGCAAGTCCTTCAGTGCATTGTTCGCATCACGACGCAGGTTACGAATCGCGACCTTGCCATTCTCACCCTCGGCTTTGACGAGCTTGATCAGCTCCTTGCGACGCTCTTCGGTCAAGGCAGGCATCGGAACACGGATCAGCTCACCCTGAGCGGCCGGGTTCAGCCCCAGATCCGATTCGCGAATCGCCTTTTCAATTTTGCCGGACATGGGCTTCTCCCATGGTTGAACGCCAATGGTTCGGGCATCGATCAACGTGACATTAGCGACCTGATTGATCGGAACCATCGAGCCATAGTATTCGACCATCACATGGTCAAGAATACCGGTATGGGCTCGACCCGTACGAATTTTTCCCAGCTCGGTCTTTAGGCTTTCGAGGGATTTAAGCATCTTCTGCTCAGTGTTCTTTTTTAGTTCGCTCATAACAGTTATCCTGAGATTTCCGGGGAATCAGCAATAGACCAGCGTGCCTTCGGTCGCGCCCATGACCACGCGCTCTAGTGCACCCGTTTCGAATATCGAAAAGACGTTGATTGGCAACTTCTGATCGCGACAGAGCGCGAAGGCCGTGGCATCCATCACCTTCAGGTCTTTCTGGATCGCTTCATCGAAAGAGATCGATTCATACTTGGTGGCGTTTGGATCTTTTTTGGGGTCAGCCGTATAGATCCCGTCAACCTTGGTAGCCTTGAGAACAATTTCAGCGCCGATCTCGGCACCGCGCAATGCAGCCGCCGTATCGGTGGTAAAGAACGGGTTCCCCGTACCAGCCGCGAAGATCACGATGCGCCCCTGCTCAAGGTAACGGATGGCCTTACCACGGACATATGGCTCGACAACCTGCTGGATATCCAGGGCCGACTGCACACGGACCGGCAAACCCGCCAGGCGCATGGCATCCTGTAAGGCTAGGCTATTCATGACCGTCGCCAGCATGCCCATGTAGTCTGCCTGAGCCCGATCCATACCGGAGGCCGATGCCGCCACACCACGGAAGATGTTGCCGCCACCGATAACGACACCCATCTGGACGCCCAGATCGGCCACTTTCTTGATTTCGGCCACAATACCATTGATGGTCTGACGATTGATGCCGTAGGCATCATCACCCATCAAAGCCTCACCGGACAGCTTGAGCAGTATGCGTTTGTATTTGGGTGTTGCCATGGGTGACCCTTTCTATACGATCAATTGCGTCAAGAAGCCGATACAACAAAACCGAATCGACGGTATTGCCACTGCAGACCGGGTCACGCGCTGCGCGACCCGGGTACAACCATTTACTTCTTGGCAGCTGCAGCGGCAGCCTGCTGGGCAGCCACTTCGGCGGCGAAGTCATCGACCTTCTTCTCGATGCCTTCACCCACGATAAACAGCGTGAAACCCTTGATCTGCGCATTCTTCTGCTTAAGGAGCTGTTCGATGGTCTGCTTGCCGTCTTCGGCCTTCACGAAGACCTGGCCCATGAGGGTCACTTCTTTCAGGAATTTCTGAACCGTGCCTTCAACCATCTTCGCAACGATGTCCGCCGGCTTGCCGGATTCGGCTGCTTTTTCGGTGGCAATACGACGCTCGGTTTCGATCAGTGCTGCATCAACGCCCGAGGCATCCAGTGACTTCGGCTTGTTCGCTGCGATATGCATGGCCAGATCCTTGGCCAGCGATTCGTCACCGCCATCAACGTCCACCAGAACACCAATCTTGCTACCGCCATGCACGTAGGAAGCCACTTTGCCAGCACCTTCGATACGGACAAAACGACGAATGGTCATGTTTTCACCGATCTTACCCACCAGTTCGGCACGAACGGCTTCAACAATGGAGCCGTTCAGCGGCAGCGCCGACAGTGCAGCAACGTCGGCCGGGTTCTGGGTCGCCACCAGCTCGGCCACTTGACGGGCGAATGCCAGGAAATCATCGTTCTTGGCTACGAAGTCGGTTTCGCAGTTGACTTCAACCATCGAGGCCAGTTTGCCGTCAGCTGACAGGTAGATACCGACGATCCCTTCAGCGGCCACACGGGCTGCAGCCTTCGATGCCTTGCTCCCTAGCTTGACGCGCAGCAGCTCTTCGGCCTTGGCCATGTCGCCCTGGGCTTCACTCAGTGCCTTCTTGCACTCCATCATCGGCGCATCAGTCTTCTCGCGAAGTTCCTTGACCATCCCTGCGGTAATTTCAGCCATGCTTTTCTCCTAACTCAAACGTTTAATACGACGTATTGCAAATCGGCCGCCCGAAGGCGGCCGACTTTGCCGGAGCGGTCATCCTGCAACGCAGGCGTCCGGCAACCAGAATTATTCGGCCGAAGTTTCTTCTTCGACTTCAACAAACTCGTCTTCGCGGGCGACCGCGTCGACGATTTCCTGGATCGACTGGCTACGACCTTCCAGCACGGCATCAGCGATACCACGGGCATACAGACGGATCGCACGCGACGAGTCATCGTTACCGGGGATGATGTAGTCCACGCCTTCCGGGCTGTGGTTGGTATCGACGACACCGATGACCGGGATACCGAGCTTGTTGGCTTCGGTCACGGCAATCTTGTGATAACCGACATCGATGATGAAGACGGCATCCGGCAAGGTCGTCATGTTCTTGATGCCTCCAATAGACTTCTGCAGTTTTTCCAGTTCACGCTTGAAATCCAGCGCTTCTTTCTTGGTCAGACGCTCGCACGAACCATCTTCAACCGACTGCTCCATGTCCTTCAGGCGCTTGATCGACTGCTTCAGTGTCTTGTAATTGGTCAGCATGCCGCCCAACCAGCGCTGGTCAACGTAAGGCATACCGGCGCGGGTTGCCTCTTCGGCCACGATTTCGCGAGCCTGACGCTTGGTGCTAACGAAAAGCACGGTGCCCTTGTTGGCAGCCAGCTTCTTCACGAACGCAATCGCTTCGTTGTACTTGCCAACCGTCTTTTCGAGGTTGACGATGTGGATCTTGTTACGAGCCCCGAAAATGTAGGGGGCCATACGGGGGTTCCAGAAGCGGGTCTGGTGTCCGAAGTGGACGCCGGCTTCCAGCATTTGACGCATTGTCGACATAACGACTCCTTGCAGGGTTA
>JACCDN010262315.1_pt1 | contig 34138 bp, 35 predicted proteins | sample 7441691 | NCBI WGS metagenome assembly JACCDN01 (sample SAMN15323439, study PRJNA562643) | freshwater metagenome | isolation source: river surface water | place: USA:Blue River Watershed | collected 2017-08-16
AGATAAGGATGTGGTTAAAATAGGTATCCATGTTCGGTGTTGTCATCACTATTGTTATGAAAATTTCGATCAAAATCCAGCCACAGATTATTTGGATAAGATAGAAAAGGACATAGATAAAATTATGAAGTCTAGAGATTTGAGTAAAACAAAAATATTTTTGGCTACATTAATGCAACCTTTAGTTGATCGTCTTTGCGCTAAATATGATGTTGTAGTTGTTCCAGACGTCCCTAGAACTGCAAATATTTATGCCGATTGGGCCGATATTGAAAGTGATGACCCTTTAGATAGACAAAGAGACGCTATTGTGGATGTTTGGTGTTTGTCAAAATGTGATGAGCTTTGGGGTGGGGCGAGTAATATAATGGTTTTTTCGGGCTGTCTGAATCCTGATTTAAAAATTAACCTATTACCATCTCTTTCTGATTGTAATAGCAAGTAATCTGCGGCTGTTAAAAATAACCCCCTCTCCTTTCTTTTAAAAGGGGGTTAAAGTATGATCTTCATTTAAATGACGACAAAGCTAAAAAAGGCGCTCCTTGTGGGCGCATACAACGGTAGCCAAGCCAAGCAAGGGTGCCAAGATTCACTAGATGAGCTGCAGGCCCTTGGAGAAACCTTTGGTTTTGAAGAATTTTCTATAGAAGCGTGCCCGATCAAAAAGGTCGATGCAGCAACCTATATCGGCTCGGGAAAGCTCGAAGAGCTGAGGGGCCGGATGGATGCTGAGGGGGTCGACGTGATGGTTTTCGATGAGGAGATCTCGCCGAACCAGCAACGAAATATTGAAGAAATTTTGAAAAAGCCAGTGATCGACAGGGCGGGCTTGATCATTGAGGTGTTTGCTCAAAGAGCGCAAACGAAAGAGGCGAAGCTGCAGATCGAATCGGCAAAGATCCGATATGAGCTGCCGAGGCTAAAGCGGCTTTGGACCCATTTGTCGCGTCAAAGAACCGGTGGCGGAGGCGGCGGCGGGGGCGGCGGCTATCTGAAAGGGGAAGGGGAGAAGCAGATTGAGATTGACCGACGTATTTTGGATAAGCGGTTGGTTTTGGTCGACCAAGAGATCCAAGAGGTGCGTGCTCATCGAGCCATCCAGCGGCAGCAACGGATCCGTTCTAATGTCCCGACCTTCGCAATCGTCGGGTATACCAATGCCGGAAAATCGAGTCTATTGAATAGCTTGACCGAAGCGAATGTGTTGTCGGAAGATAAATTATTTGCCACGCTTGATACAACAACGCGCCGCTTTGATCTACCGAATAACCAAAGTGTATTATTGATCGATACGGTCGGATTCATTAAAAAATTGCCACATAAATTAATCGAGGCCTTTCGCAGCACTTTGGAAGAGTCGATCTATACCGATATCTTATTGCATGTGGTCGATGGATCTCACCCGGATGCTTTGGAGCATGCAGCTGAATCGATTCGAGTTTTAGAGGAGATTGGGGCAAAAAAGAAACCAATCATCACAATCATCAACAAAATCGATCTTCCTCACAATACAGAGATTGTTGAAGAGTTGCGCTATCGTTATCCACATACGGTGCTCGTCTCAACAGTGACAAAACAGGGATACGACGAGATGTTTCGACTGATGATTGAGATGATCCGTTCGTTACGGACTGTTGTCGATGTGCGGATACCTCAAAGTCAGTATCATGTAGCGAGCGAGCTGATGAAAGAGGGGCGTGTGTTGCAAACAGATTACGATGAAAACGATATCTTGATGACCATCGAGATTCCTCGATCGCTGGAATATAAAGCGCTTCCTTATAAGAAAGAGTGATCCATGCAAACGGCAGAGCAAATTTTCGAAGAGGTGAGGGGGGATTTTTTGGGGAAAACGGAAGAGGTTTGTATCGTGATCGGCTCTGAACCTTTTTTTAAAGAGGTGATTGGAACGGCAAAAGCTTTGACGGTTAGCTGTCATGTACAAGAGTTTTTCGCTCCTGTATTGCGCCATAAAGCAAAACGGATGGCAATCGCTCATAATCACCCGACTGGCTATCTTATCCCTTCCAAAAATGATCTGATTTCTACAAAAGCTCTTATTGAGGCGGCTGAGATGCTGGGGGTTGTTTTTGTCGATCACTTGATCATCCATGAGGAGCAATTTCTTTCGATGTATGCTTTGGGCCATATTCCGCAACGAGAGGTCTACTAGATGGCATTTTTTGATCCAGCGATGCTCGACGAGCTGAAAAAAAAGATTGATATTGTCGATGTGCTCTCTCCTTATGTGCAGTTTCAACGCTCGCAGGGGGCATTGAAGGCCGTTTGTCCATTCCACTTTGAACACACACCATCATTTGTCGTGCAGCGTAAAGACATGCATTACCACTGCTTTGGATGTGGAGCGCATGGAGATGCCATCAGCTTTTTAATGCAACATTTGCGTATTTCATTTCATGAGGCGGTGAATAACTTAGCTGAACGGTTCGGGGTTGAAGTGCGCTATGCCGAAGACGTGCAAAAAGGGCCTAGCGTTTTACCGTTGAAGCAAGTATCGAAGGAGCTGAATCGCTTTTACCACTTTTGTTTGTTGCACACGGCGGAGGGGCAGCAGGCCTTAGCCTATTTATATGATCGGGGAATGGACCTTTCATTCATCCGGATGTTTGAAATGGGGTACGCACCGAAAGATTTGAAGCTATTTGATGCGTGGGTCCAAGATTTTAAGATTGATCTCAATGCGTTGAATGAAGCGGGTGCCATGAAGGGGCGAGTCCCTTTTTTTATGGACCGGATCACGATTCCGATTAAGGACACGTATGGAAATGTATTGGGATTTACCGCGCGCCGCTTCCATGAAGAGGGAAGTGAGTCTAGAGGCGGACCCAAGTATGTGAACACCAGAGAGACCCCTCTTTTTAAAAAGTCACAGATCTTATTTGGCCTTTATGAATCGCGCAAGACGATCATCAAAGAGAAAAAAGCGTTGATTGTTGAAGGACAAATCGATGCGATGCGTTTGATTCACGAAGGATTTGACTACACATTGGCTGGACAGGGGACCGCTTTTGGGGAGATTCATACCGATCAGGTCGTCGCCATGGGAGTGGAGACGATATTTTTAGCTTTTGATGGCGATACGGCAGGAAAAACTGCAGCACTTAAGGTCGGGCAACTTTTTTTGAAGAAAGGGATCGAGGTAATGGTCGTTCTTTTCGAAAAAGGGGATGATCCAGACACACTGATCTTGAAAAAAGGGAAAAAAGAGTTCGAAGATCTTTTGGAAAAGGCGTTGCCTTATCTCGATTTTTTGCGGATGATCGCAGTAAAGGGGAAAGACTTGACGCTTCCTGCGGTGAAAAGTTCCGTGATCAAAGAGGTGACGAGCTATGTCAGTGAGTGGCAAGATCTGGTGATGCGCCACGAGGGGAAAAGGCGTGTAGCTGAGATGTTCGATGTCCCGATTGAATATATCGAAGTGAAAGAAGGGCCAGTTGTTGATGTGATCGAAGAGTTGAAGCCAGAAAGTGTGAATCTTGATCTTATTTTAGAGGGCGATTTGATCCGTTGGCTGATTGTGGCCCACGAAAAAACTGTCGGAATCGCATTGAAAAACTTGAGTCCGGCAGATTTTCATCACCTGGCGATGAAAAAACTTTTTGAACTTGTGTTGGCCAACCAGGGGGATTTAATGGCGGTACTGTCCACTCCCGATTCAACGATGTTACAGCCTTTCATCGATACCATTTTATCGAAAAAAATTCCGATTGAACGGGCCGAATCTCTTATGGTGGAGACGGTGCTGAAGATTTTGGAACGTAATTGGCTCCGCTCGCGAGAAAAAATCGTCAAACAGATGCAAGAACATGCGCATGACGAAGCGCTTTTAGAGAAGCTTGCAAAAGAATTTGATCTAATGAAACAGGCTAGACCCACTATCACTTAGGAGAAAACGATGATTCGCCAAGCTGCCCACTTTTTTTTAGGAACATTAATTAGTCGTTTTGGGGGACTTTTACGAGAGCTTTCAATGGCAAGTTGCTTCGGCGCTAGTGCACTCGTAGGAGATTTTTTCACCTCGTACCGATGGTCTAATATTTTTCGTCGCCTTCTAGGAGAAGGAGGAGTCAGTAATGGCTTTATTCCAGTCTATGAAAAATATCGGCTTGCCGAGGGTGTAAAAGCGGACCTATTCTTTAGAGATCTGTTTTGGACTCTTCTACTGACATTGATTCCGGTGATTTCTGTGATTGTGGCAATTTTTTTCGGCACCGTAGCAAGCTACATGCTTCCAGGGGTGATTTTTATCGTTTTATACGCTCTTTTTATGGCGTACTTGCAATGTCATGGCTACTACTTTTTGCCCTCCGTGGCGCCGATCATTTTTAACTTGATCTGGGTGGGTGGCTGCTATTTTTTTGTAAGTTATCCAGAAGCGAAAGCTTTGAAAGGGATCGCAGGCTGTATCTCGATTGCCTTTTTCTTTCAGTGGGTCGTTTTGATTCCGAAAACGGTGCAATGTTTAAATATTGGACTGAAGGAGTGGTTTGTCTTGCGCCCCTTCTCGTTTGAGGTGAAAGAACTTTTAAAACCCCTTTTCTTGACTCTTATGGGTGTTGCTGCCATGCAATTAAATGGGGCGATCGATCTCATATTTGCTAAATGGGCCGATCCTAGTGGGGCTGCTTTTTTAAGTTACGCGATCAAGTGGGAGCAGCTGCCTATGGCTCTTTTTGGAGTGGCGGTAAGTCAAGCGATTGCGCCATTACTTGCTCGAGCCTATCAGAACAAAAATTACGCAGAGTACCACCATTTAACGCAAAAAAGCTTGCGGCTGACACTCAAACTTTTAGCCCCTTTTACCCTTCTTTTCATCGTAGCAGCTCCTCCAGTTATGAGTCTTGTCTATGGCCGCGGCGCATTTTTAGACCAAGACATAACAATGACAGCTCAAGCACTCTGTTTATACACAGTGGGCTTAATCCCTTCAGGTTTGATCCTTCTCTTGGCCCCCTCATTCTATGCGGCGCAAGATTTTAAAACGCCGATGCAAGCAACGCTGCTCGCTGTCGGAATCAATGTAGCGTTAAATGGGCTCATTGTCGTTTTAGGGATGGGAGCATCGATGATTGCGCTGACAACCTCAATCAGCTTTTGGGTCCAATGGGCATTTTTGGCATCACGCTTAAAAACAAGCTACCCATTTCGATCATTGATTTCACACATCATGCTTGTGACTGGCATCAGCTTGCTTTCTTACTTTTTATTCCCTGACCTTTACTGGCGCATACAGTATCCAACATCGATTTTTGATAAAATTTGGCAAATTTTAGAGGTCGTTACGATCCCATTCGCTCTGTATGGAATTGGTGCGTATTGGTTTAAAGAGGCACCGCTAGTAGCACCTATAAATCCTTCTGTTCCCCCAGTTGGGGAAAACGGTGTTGATGAAAAAAAACTCACCCAAGAATTCTAGGGTAACCCGTTGATTGTCAATGGGTTAGTTTGTTCAAAACTTATCAACAAAGTTGCAACAATGATTAAAATCCCCCCCTTTGCTATGTTGGTATATACAAAAGCAGTGGAAGGGGTTGGCTCTAAAAAGAGACGGATCGTTAGACTGATTTTTAATTTACACACCTTCAACTTAGGATGAGGAATATGGCAATTTACAACATCTTTGATTATGGCACACTGCACGGGCAAAAAGAGGAGCAACTCTTTATCCCAGATGCGCCAAAAGCTGTTGTGGAGGAGCAGGGGAGTATTTTCAGCGCTTTAGCTGCGCGCCTTTTCTTCTTCATTCTTTTGATTGCAGATATTGCTTGGGGAATCTATTCATTTGGAGCCCTTTTAGTGAAGTTGGTTCTTTCTATGATCACATTCAACAAATTAGAGCCGTTGAAAAATTCGTTGAGCCGTACGTATCTTTCGTTTAAGCGGTCGCTTGTTTGTGCTATCGCGCTTGTAGTGGCCCTTTTCAGTCCAGCTCTTGGCATCATGTTCTCTTGTATGTACTTTCTGATGTACGACAAGTCGGGAGTTGAGGAGATTGTTCCTTCATCATTGCGTGATCAGTTCCGCGATGTTTTTCCTTCTATATAGTTGGTAAGTATATATGATCTGCCGCCCTCACCAACCGGGCTGAAATCGTCTGCTCGTCGGGGGGGGTGTACCATTGTACTACCCCCCTTTCACCCTGCGGGCTCCTGCGCTACGATTTGAGCCGCACTTGGAGAGGTCTCAAAAATCCAGATTTCACTGGATTTTGATTGAGCGCACCTACGGGCGCGAAACAATTTAAATGAAACTTAACGAAAAAATATGGATTGGGATGTCAGGGGGAAAACATTAGAAGAGAAGGTGGGGCAGCTGCTTGTTGTCAGCTTTGAAAACGAAGCATCGCTTACAGAGTTGGTCGCCGAGTGTAAGGTGGGCGGAGTGGTCTACTACACTTGCTACAACGCCCCTTTAGACTTTGTATCCACTCGCTCCTTGAGTGACCGATTACTGACGATCTCCTCTAATCGCCCTCCTTTACTGATCTCGATCGACCATGAAGGGGGTCGGGTCCAACATTGCTTCGATGGGTTCACTTCAATTCCGAAAATGAGTGATCTATCTGGGAAAAGTGAGGAGGAGCTCTTTGCTTTGGGTCAAACAATGGGAGCAGAACTTTGTTCCGTCGGTATTCAGGTTAATTATGCTCCGGTTGTTGATGTGATCGAGGCTGAAAGTCAGGTGTTGTCGGGCCGAATGGTGAGTTCTGATCCGATTGAGGTGACTCGAGTAGCGAGTGCTTTGATCGATGGGATGCATGCATCGGGTTTACTTTGTACTTTAAAACATTTTCCAGGACATGGATCGACAACGGTTGATTCTCATTATGCATTGCCGGTAATCATTAAAAGCTTTCATGAGATGGAAAGCTCTGACTTGGTCCCTTTTGAAAAGCTGGCACATAAAGTAGATCTGGTGATGATGGGGCATCTTTGGGTGCCTGATTACGATGCTGAAAATATGGTCACGTTTTCTTCTAAATGGTACAGCTATTTGCGCGAAAAAATCGGTTTTGAGGGGGTTATTGTGACCGATTCGCTCACAATGGCGCCAGCAGGCGCATGGAAGGAGGGGGCATTAAAGGCATTAAAAGCTGGGGCAGATTTGCTGCTTTTTGGAACAAATATCGATGGCGATGGACAAAGAAGGGCTATGAGTTCCCTTGAGGTGCGTGAAATTCATGCCTATCTTTTAGAGGCGGTTTTAAAAGATGAAAGCTTGCGCAAACGGGTGGAGGAGTCTTATTCAAGAGTTTTTCGTTTAAAAAAGAAAATGTTTTTTGCTCCACAAGCAAAAAGCACGAAGAGCGAACTATTAATCAAAAAGTAGAGGAAGAGGCCTCCATTGAAACCAAGTTCCATGAATAGGGGAGCAATGATGGGACCTGAGACAGAGCCGATTCCATAGACAACGATCCCTTTGGTGACCGCGGTCATGGTCTGATCCACTGGAAGCTTTTCACAAAGACTATTGATGGAAAGTGGGTAGATTGTGAAAGAGAGGACTCCGAACAAGAACATGCCTGCAAGAAGGAGTAAAAATGGAAATTGTGCTCCGAAAAGCATTGGAATGGAAAGAAGTGAAAGACTTGCTGTATTGAATAGAAGGACGGAATCTTTTTTAAAATAGTCCGAAGCTTTTCCAATCGGCCACTGGCCTATGAGACCGCCGGCGATTGTGATTCCCATCAAAAGACCAATCTGATTCGTCGTTAAAGCAAGGTTTTGTCCATAAAGGGGAACCAGCCCAAAGAAAACACTTAAAGTAGCGCCTGATAAAAGATTCCCAATCATACCGAGTGGCGCGACTTTAAAAACTTCCTTTGTTGAAATGGGGGTAGCTTCTTTAGTTTCTTGAAATTCCTCTGTCCGCTTTTGTGAAAAAAGGATGACAAGGGCCATCAAACAGGCAAAAATGGGGATGAAAATGCTAATTGGAGACGTTCTTGTTGCATCGCTGAGCAACAGCTGACCTAAAGAGGCGCCGCCATAAAGGCCGATCATATACCAAGAAAGCGCTTCTCCTTTCCGTTCCGGTGGAGCTAAAAGCAGAATCCAACTTTCAATGATAATAAAAACTCCGCCCAAGACAAACCCTAAAAGAAAACGGATGAAATACCAGTAAGGAAGCGAGTGGCTTAAAGAAAACATTGCAATAAAAATGATATTTAAAATTACCAAAATCAGATAGCTAAGGTTAAATCCAAGCTTGGCAACCCGCTTTTCTAAAAAATAAGAGCCGAGCATCATCCCCAGATAATAGATCGAAGTGATCCCCCCGATCCAAAGATTTGAAATGCCGCCCTCTTTCATGTCCAGGGATAGAAGTGTCCCAAAAAAGCTGTTGCCAATTGTTCCCAAAAAGAGGGAGAGAAGCGGAGCTAAAATTTTCTTAACTATTTCTTTCATGATGTATGCAATATTTCCAGAGAGAGCTTATCATATTTTAGATCAATTTTGATATGATTTTTTGCTCCGATCGTCCCTTCGAGGAGTGCATTTGCCAACATATTCACAATTTCTTGCTGGATCAGTCGCTTTAATGGACGGGCCCCAAAAATCGGATCAAACCCTTTAGTTGCGAGATATTCAACCGCTTTTTTGGTGAGTTCGAGGTGAATTTTCTTCTCTTCAAGCCGTTTTTCAACCCCTTTCATCTGTAAAAGAACTATTTTTTCCATGTCAATCAGTCTAAGCGGATGAAAGGGGACGATCGCATCGAGCCGATTAATAAACTCGGGCCTAAAATAGCTCCGGAGGATTGGATCTAAAATCTGGTGCATCTCTTGATTGCTTAAGGCCTCTTTTTTCTCGAGTGCTTCTAAAATTTTATCTGATCCGATGTTCGAGGTGAGGATAAATAGGGCATTGCGGCAATTAACCACCCGCCCTTTACTGTCGGTTATCCGTCCATCATCAAGCACTTGCAATAAAATATTGAATACGTCGTGGTGCGCTTTTTCGATCTCGTCGAGCAAAATAACTGAGTAAGGATGACGTCGAATTGCTTCGGTCAATTGACCCCCTTCTTCATAGCCGACATATCCTGGTGGTGATCCGATCAACTTAGAAACACTATGTTTTTCCATATACTCGGACATGTCAAGGCGAATCAGCGCATCTTCCTGATTGAACAGAACCTCAGTCAATGCTTTGGCCAGTTCCGTTTTACCAACCCCTGTAGGTCCCATAAAAAGGAAGGACCCGATCGGTTTTTTAGGATCCGAAAGACCACTACGGCTGCGACGAACCGCTTCTGCTATTGCCACAATCGCTTCATGCTGTCCAACAACTCGATCTGCAAGCCGATTTTCTAGCTTTAAAAGACCTTCTTTATCCTTTTCGACCATTTTTTCGACGGGAATCCCAGTCATTTTCGCGACAATTTGGGCAACCAGTTGTTCGTCGACCTCTTCGCGCACGAGTCGTGAGGGGAGATGGTGCAGCTGCTTGAGGAGCTCTTCGAGTTGCTTGTGACATTCGGGAAGATCTTTGTAACGCAATTTGGCGACTTGGGTATAGTCTCCATTGCGCTCGGCTAATTCTTCTTGAAATTTGATTTTTTCAAGATCGCTTTTTTTAAGGTTGATCTGATCGAGAAATTTTTTCTCTAAAGACCACTGATCCGTTAAATCTTTGAGATGCTTTTTATGTTGATCGATCTCTTGTTCGATCACCTCTTCATCAGCTCTGATCCCTTTCACATTTTCTAATTTAATCATTAACGAGGCGATTTTACGCTGTTCATGATCGATTGGCAGTGGAGTGGAGCCCACTTGCATCCGAATTAAGCTTGCTGCTTCATCAATTAAATCAATCGCCTTATCGGGAAGAAAACGGTCATTGATGTAGCGGTAAGAGAGGTGAACAGAAGCTCGCAAAGCTTCTTCAGTGATTTGCACTCCATGATAGGCTTCGTATCGCTCTTTGAGTCCTCGTAAAATCGCGAGGGCCTCATCTTGAGTCGGTTCATCGACTAAGATTTTTTGGAAACGTCGCTCGAGTGCGGGATCTTTTTCGATGTATTTTTGATATTCGGCAAGTGTAGTAGCGCCGATTGCATGCAGAGCTCCGCGTGCCAATGCAGGTTTTAAAAGATTGGCCGCATCCATCGATCCTTCTGCAGAGCCGGCCCCAACTAAGGTGTGAACCTCGTCGATAAAGAGGATGATCTCTCCCTCTTTTGCCTCAATCTCTTTCAGGACTGCTTTCAGCCGTTCTTCAAATTCGCCTCGAAATTTTGTTCCCGCAACCAATTCTGCCAAATCGAGCGCTAATACTTGCTTCCCACGAATTGCATCAGGCACCTCATTTTGGGCAATTTTGACCGCAAGTCCCTCGGCGATCGCTGTTTTCCCAACTCCTGGCTGCCCAATCAAGATCGGATTGTTCTTGGTACGGCGGCAAAGAACTTGCATAGTGCGCAAAATTTCTTCAGCACGGCCAATGACAGGATCGAGTTTTCCTTTTAGGGCAAGGTCGCTTAAGTTTTTGGTGTATTTTTCCAATGCTTTGAGTGTTTGATCGCTTGTTGGGGAGTCCATAGTTCTTCCTGCTGTCAATTCTTGAATTTTTTTGATCCCCTCTTTTTTATCTAACCCAAATTTCTCAAGAAAAAGGGGGAGAAAATGAGGTTCACTGATGTAGGAGTCTTTTAGATCCGCTTTGATCTTGTCTGCTTGATGCAACAAATGTTGCAGTCTGGAGCTTGCTCGAGGCTCTTGTGTGGTTCCAGCAAAGGTTGCTGTTTTCATCTTTTCTTCTTCAAGCTGAGTGATTGCATGAGGAAGTTTTGAAAGATAATCTTTGACTAATGTGGCAAAAATAGTCCCATTTTCCAATAACTCGATGAAAAAAAGGGCATCGTTGATTTCGGTGAAGTGGAGTTCTTTTGCTTTAAAAAAGGCTTTGTTCAACACATTCGTGATTGATTCTGAAAACTGAAAATCCATAACCTAATGATAACGCTTTGCTTTTTTATTTGCGTAGTTGTTTTAGGAGGATTTTTTCTCCAGATTTCGTCTTTATCTGATAAAATTCTACTTTTTCTATGACCACATCTTCCCCTTCGATATTTCGATTCGGCAAGAGTGTGTGAGCTACAAAGGAGGTGCCATCGGATAATTTGAGAATCCGTTCATGTTGGAAAACAACAGAAAGATTCACAGCTTTTGGAGGTTGCGGGGATTGTGGGGTATGTGAAGGTTGCGGGCTCTTTTCTCTTACATTGCGTACGGCGGTAGGGACAGGATCTGGTTTTTGAATAGGTTGTTTGACAGTGACTTTTATTTCGCGATTATGTTTATCGGAGATTCTTTTTGCTTTAAAAGAGCCGAGTCTTGAATCAATAGCCGTGTCAAAAGCCCTTTTTCGTGCACTTTTTTCGAGTCGTTTGATGTCGAAAGATTTGCCGATGGCATTTTTAGGGAATCGTCTTTCGCTTTCACGATTCATCAGGTAAATTGATCCATCTTTGAAATAGAGTTTTCCTTTTTTGATTCCGACGAGTTGCACTGGCTCTGCATGTAAAAACAAAGAAAACAAAAATAGAAAAATGATCTTTTTGAACATGCCTAACCTCTTTATGCTCAAATAAATAATCTTCTATTTCTTTTCAAACTAAAAATCAAAAGTGGGATCTTCTTTCTTGTAGGCTAGATGGAGCTCTTTGAGGGTTTCGGGGTGGTAGTTTTGTAGATTGAGAAGCTCTTGAGACCTTTTAAGGTGCAACTTTCCTTGCTGGAGCATTTTTCGTTCAAGACAAAGAGCCGCTAAGTAGTATTCGATCACCGGATTCGTCGCATCGATCGCATGATAACGCATCAAAACTTCGTACGCCTCTCGAGTTCGATGGAGGCTGAGCCAAGTGCCGGCCAAATGAAATAAGCCATCGCGGAATTTTGGGAATTTTTCGAGAATCGCTTCGAGCTGTTTGATGTCATTTTCGATTTCAGATCGTTCGTGTATCTCTTTTCCGTAGAGCATTTTCAACCCTTCGGCATTGACATTTCCCGAGAGAAAGTCATCAATCTGAGTATCAGCAACAGTAGAGCCATCTAGAGTTACATTGCGGATTTTTGAGAAGATCGCGCGTGCTTCGTCGGTTTTTCCAGCGAAAAGATACTGGAGCCCTTTAAAGCGGAGCAGGAGAGGATCATCGCCTACATATTTTTGTGCAATACTGTAGGCTTCGATGGCTTTTTCATGATTATTTTGCTGCCAGTAGAGAGCGCCTTGGTTCATGAAATTGAGTCCAATGACTTCACGTAGTGTGCGTGTTTTTAATGATTTTGTTTGGATCGAGAGGTAGCGTGAATCGGGTAAATGGATGCCGCGAGCAGTGGTTTCGATGTTAATCGGTTCTGTGCCCCCTTCAAAGCGGACAAAAATATGGCCAGGAGGGGTGATCGGAATCAAAGGGAGATCGAGCCGCTGCGCAATTCCTAAGTAGAGTGTGCTTACTCCTAAGCAAACACCGAAGCGACCATCAAGGATGGTGGGAAGAAGTGTGTAAGAGTTCGTTTCTTCTGACCAGATCGAGTGAGGGGGGAATCGGTATTCCATATCGTGGAAAACGTAGTGGGAGATTTTTTCGAGTTTTTCTTCGAGTGTTGCCCTTTTGGGGAGATGGGCTAAAATTTCAAGCGCCATCAAATCGACAGTCGCTTCATAAAAAAGGCGTTGTTTTGGATCTTCGACAAGTTCGAGAAGAAGCGATCGAGTTACGTCGATCTGATCGGGTTCTAATTGAACGGCCTCTTCTGCTGTATTGACATGAAAGCCTTTGAGCTTGCGATTGTGTAAGTGAGAGGCCATCTTCTGAATGGTGCGCAGTTCCTCTTCAGAAATTTCTTCAGATCCTTGTTTGGGAAGTTGCGATGAAAGTCCCACAATCAAATTTGGGTTAAACGGGGGGAGCTTGACTTTGCAATCGATCTGATCGGACAAAGGACGGTGGATATTGATGAGGTCGAGAGCGCGCGCTAGTGCCTTTTTGCCGATGTCGGTTTCTGGATAAAGTTCGTAAAAAGCCAGCTGCTTGGAGATGGAAAAGGGGTCGACTTTATGGTAAAGAGTATCGATCCGCTCTTTGGCGGTAATAGCTAAAACGAACAGACAAAGGCTTCTTATGATCATAATTTAACTCTATCCTTATCGGGATTTATACACAAATACCCTTGTGATTGCAAGGTGTTGCATGAATATGAAAGAAACACGGTCGAAAAAGTTTTTAAAGTGGATGTTAGGCACTCGACGACTTTTAGATCTTAAAGTAAGAAGCTTTAAAGTCCTCTTAACCAAACATGCAACCGAAGTTGGTTATGGATGATTTCGAGATAAATCAAACTTTTGTAGGGAAGTAGGCTGTTGCACTGAATGTCTAGCTTAGCTAGCTTAAAAGCTTCAAGAAGGGCCCCTGGATCAGGACTATAATCAACCCCTAATTTGGTTGCAATAATCTCTTGTTGAGCACTTTTTTCTAGATCAGAGAGCATCAATTCCTGTAGATAAAATACAAATTCTTGAATCTGCTCTTCTGGTGGAAAATAGTCGTCCACATCTTTCACCTCAAGCAAAATTCCTTTAGATTGCAACTTTTTAACTTGGTTTTTTTCATGTGCTTGGTAAGTCAAAAAATAGCCGTATAAATTTGCTACTTCTTTCGTAATGCGTGTTTGATTGTCTATGGTATTCAAACAGGAGACTGAAAAATCGGGACTGATATGCCCGTAAGGGATCTCAGCGATTTGAAAAGAAATTGCATCAATAGAAAGAAGGGATGCAGCCAATAACATAAGCATATACCACCTATATGCAAAAAGTATACAAAAAATCTTAAAACTTTTCCCGCAAAAACTTTTTTATGTAGTCAAGGAAAAGATGGCGGTGGATATTGATGAGATCGAACGCCTTGTGCCAAAGCCTTTTTGCCAATGTTTATGAAAAAAGAGAATTTAGGGTTGTGGCAAGCGATGGATTGGTGAGAAGCTCCTCTAGGGTGGGGCGGATCCGGATGGTCCAGTTGGTGGGAAGAACTGTGGATGGGATATTGATCCGTTCTTGCTCTTCATAAGGGAAACGATAATTCGCATCGATGCTTAGGTACTCTTGAAGAAGATTGATCTTATATAGAGAGGGGGTGGTGAGCGATGCTTTAAGAAGGGTGATCCGCTCTTCGTCATTGATGGAGCGATTGTTTTCTTGCTTGAACCAGGCTCCAAGGAGTGAAATGTCATGCAACGAGATCGTCGTGAGGCTATTTTTGGGGAAGTTGTCGGTGTCCTCATCCCAACGGAGCACCTTCATTCCAGGAATATGGAGTTCTCGTAGTAAAGCTTCCATTCCCTTTGGCTTAGAACCGAGATCTTCAGCGATGGGGTGCATGGTGCTTGCATGCAGAAGGGCTGAAAGACGCTCTTTTGCTTTCGGCAGATACTTTGCAGGATCGGTGCAGCTAAAATGGCCTTGGATCCCTTTTTCACCAGCTGGAACTTCCCAAAAACGGAAGAAGCCGATGGTATGGTCGATTCGGTAATATTGAAAAAATTGTTCAAGGACGCTCAGGCGCCGCTTAAAGAAGAGGTAGTGCTCTTTTTCATGCTGATCCCATGCATAAACAGGCTGCCCCCAGTTTTGTCCATTAGGGGCAAACTCATCAGGCGGTGCTCCCGCTTCTAAGTTGAGGTTGAAAAGATTCGAGTGAAAGTAGACGTCGTGACTCTCTTTAAAAATCACTATAGGTAAATCACCCATGAGTAGCACGTTCTTCTTTTTTGCATAGAGACTGACTATTTTCCATTCATCAAACAGGTACTGCTGCAAACGCAAATGAAAATCGACCGTTTCTAAAAATGTGGAAGAGGCATTGAGAAGGATCTCGTCGACCGTTTGTGGTGTTTGGAAAAACCACTCTTGAGAGGTATAATGGTGAATCTCTTTCAATGTTTTATAGACGGCGTATTCTTTTAATGTGGGATTTTCATCTAGAAATATAGGGCGAACTTCAGGGAGAGGTGTTGCTTTTAAAAATCGCATTTTTTCTTGGATGACTGTAGAGTAGGGGGTTCGATCAAGGTTGTTTAAGTAACGAAGAAATGGGGTCGACGTAGGAAGCCTAAGGTAAGCAGGGTTTAGGGCAACCGAAGAGATTCCTGCATAAGGGGAGCTTTCTAAACCTGTATCTTGAATAGGGAGAAGTTGGATCAGTTTGATTTGGTTTTTGCTGCACCAATCGATCAAAAGTTTTAAGTCTTCGAGGTCCCCAATCCCTTGACTATTTTTTGAACGGAGGGCACTCAAGGGGGTTGCGATCCCAATCATGGTTTGACGAAGTTTTTATTGTAGAGGAAGTTTCTTTGGTTGAGGGGCTCTTTAAAAGCTCCTTGAGGTCCATTCAATCCGCTGGCTAAAGCCTCTTTCCAGCTTCGCACTTGCTTAGTAAAGCTGATCATACGAAGTAAAACCTCTCTGACAGAAGCGATAGAAAAGGGTATGTAGCAAAAAAGGAGTAAAAAGCCTTTTTTCTCGACAAAACCAAAGTGACCCCCTTTTGGGCGGAAGGTGTGGTTGGATTTTAGTGCCGATTTAAGAACAGCCTCTCTATGCATCCCTTGATGAAGCTGTTCGATAGGGGAGATGAGACAGTAAGCTTCTTGAAAATTGTGCATCTCGAGTTGGAGGGTGATCGTTCCATCCAGGATCAATTTCACAGCTTTGTGTTTGTCGATCGTCATATCGAGACCAAGCTCCTCATTGAGCCCATCGACAAGATCTTGAAAACTGATCATAGTTCCTCCTCTTCATCTTCGTCTTCAATTTTTTCATCGAGTTCGCTGACACATTCGATTAATGCTTGTAAAAGCTCTTGCCGTTGCTTCTCGTTTTTAAAAAGGCGTGGAGAAATATAGCGGATTGCATCCCGGTAGTTTCCAAAAATAATTGCTTGGGCAATTAAAGAGTCGCTAATGCCGAGTTGTTGAGAAAGTTGCAGCACGCGGCCTACGCTAGGGTAACGGTCACCGAGAAGAGTAACGAAGATCTTAGCTAGTTTTTCAAAGGTGATATTTTCTGGTTTTGGAAAACCATTGCGTCCAAATTGCCGCTCTAAAAAACCCATTCTAGAGAGAAAATAGGTGTATACGCCTAAGATGGCTTGCATGGTCCGTGTTTCTGCAAATAGTTTTTGCAGCTCCATTGGCTCCATTGAGGGTCCCTTTGACTTGATGTCAGACCCAAGCGAGTGAAGCAAAAAGGCAATGACCGATTTCATCCGATCATAGGGAAAGCGACCGATGAGGTCTTCGAATGTTTTGATCGGCTCAAGGTCGCTACCGGTAATCTCTTTGTAGAGATCTCGCAAGGCTGTCGAAGAGCCGAGCCCCTTTTGAGCAAAATCACGTGCCTCTGTGGAGATGTTGCGTCCAATTTTCACTTCTCGTTCAAAATTTTGATTGAGGAGCTGTTTGGCTTGCAGCAATTTGGCGTAAAGGGGATTATTGGTCTTGACTGTGCGGATCAAGAACTCAAGTGCCTCATCTACGAGGTAGGCATCATGGTAGCTTAAAAAAAGTTTTTCAAGAATTGTTTCGGGAGAGTCTTCAGCACTGACAAGAAGGTGCAGCCCGAGAAGAGCGCGGATATTGAATTCAGGATTTTTTTCACTAAATTCTTTGGCGATTTGCGAGATTTCCTCGACAAAAGCGTGAGTTTCTCCCTCTTGCTTGGCTCCGTGAGTTTTTTCCTTTTCAGGAACACGGACTCTTCGAGAGAGTTCCTCTGAATATTTGTTGGCAGCCAGGGGGTTAAAGGCTTCATCAGCCCATTCCTGAAATTCGTCTACAGAAGCATCTAATGCAATGTCCTTGGCAAGCTCTGCTTGCTGGAGTAATTGCTGTTGCTGTATCCGGAGTTTTTGTGCTGCATCAGATGCCTGACGCACGCCATCAACTCGATTCTCTGCCAAGGTAGATCTCGCTCTTTTCTTTGCATATAAAAAAAAAGAGCGAAAAAGGGAACTACTTTCTCAATTTGAGACGAATAATCAAACTCTTATAACGAGCTGTATCGGTGGCATTTAAGTAATCTAAAAGTTTTCTTCGTTGTCCGACCATCTTGACCAGAGCTAAACGAGTAGCGAAATCTTTAGTGTAAATCTTAAGGTGTTCTGTAAGCTCAGCAATTCTTTCAGTTAAAATCGCAATTTGAACATCTGCAGATCCAGTGTCCTTTTCATGCAATTGATACTTTTTTGTGACTTCTTCCTTTGTGCCTTTATCTAGCGACATGTATAATCATCTCCGTCAGAACTTATCTCAAGGATTTTAACATATCAAACCGAATAAATCAACTACAGAAGAGATCTTCATGGAAATTGCCCTCGTAGAAGCGAAAAAAGCATTCGAAAAAGGGGAGGTCCCAATTGGGGCTTTGATCGAAAAAGAGGGGCAAATTTTGGCCCTTGGTCACAACAAAACTGAAGAAAATGGATCGCAAGGCTATCACGCAGAGCTCGTTGCTTTGAGGGCTGCTGATCCCCATTTTTTAAACGGGGCGACGATTTATGTGACCCATGAGCCGTGCCCGATGTGCCTTGGAGCCATCGTTGAAGCTGGAATTCAAAAGATTTGTTTTGGGGCGCCTGAGCCTCGTTGGGGGGTACTGGGGGGTGTTGTGGATCTCTCCAAACTTTTTTCTTTAGAAGTTGTTTCTGGTGTTTTAGCCGATTCGTGTCGCGATCTCATTAAAGAGTTTTTCAAAATGCGGCGGTCCACATGTCGATGAAGCAATTTTTTGAAGCCTATGAAAATTTTGAAACGAACGTTATTGAGGCTTACAAAAATGGTGAACGGATCCTCTTTTTTGAGGGAGCGCTTTTTGACGCTATCCTTTATTTGAATAATGTGGTAAAAAATTTTCGTCTCACGGGTGTGACTATCCTCACTCTTTTCGAGCCAACGTTGAAAGAGATGGGGCTGGTTACGTTATCTCGTGTGGAGCGGCTGATCTTCTTGAAGAAGCATCCGTTAGCGGCGCCAGAGGTGTGGGACAAGTTTTTAGTTCATCGAGTGGAGAAGGTGCAGTATGCAAAAGATGTTGGATGAGATTACAGAGGCCATTGAGGCGCAAAAAAACAAACTTCTCGCAATGGGTGCCAAAGTTGCGACTCCTTTTACAGAAGAGGATTTGATGCAGCCCTTCGATTATCCGGAGCTGATGCGTGATCCGGAATTTCTCTACGAGGAAGGGATCTTTCACGGTCAGTTAGAATTACTCGCGATCCTCAACCGCCATATTGTTTCGCATGAAAGTTAATTAAATTTATTTTCATCCCGCACGGGTGAGGTCGGCAGGTAGCATACAACAACTGGCAAGTTGAGTGAATTAGCAACAGCTAACTAGCAAGTTGGGTTAGTGCATTATTTTGATAAATGTTGGCCAGTGCGAAAGTCGACTATGACACACTTCGGCTTGGGCTTGAACAGGTCGAAGAGGGAGAAGATCCGTTTTTCGAAAGACTCAAGGAGTGGGTAGCAAGAGTGCCGACGGAGCTTTTTAAGTCCAAAGAGGTAGCCGAAGAAGGCACCGCTAAAGGTGGCAAAGAAGGGGGTTAAATCTTTTGCATCTAGGGAGAAGAGGAGTGATAAGGCTAAGCCTATCCAAAGAAATATTTTTGCTCGTATAGGGAAAATGAAGAGGATGAGCTCGATTTCAGGGATGATGAAGAGGAGGTAGGAGATGATTGCGTAGAAAAATGGTTGGGGACCAAAGTAGATAAAGTCGTGCCCTGTGAAATAGGAAAATAGGAAAAGAGTGAGTGCGGTGAAAATGGAGGATCCGAGATAAAATCGAAGAAGTCCTTTAGGTTCATCAATGTCAAGAATTAAATTAGCCATCTGCGCGACGAAAAGCATGTAAAGAGGGGTGAGGAGCGAAAGAGCATCTAGTCGTAGATCTAAGGAGAAAAAGAGAGGTGCTGTAAAGGGTTGAAATAATTTCCATGACTTCAGGCCGAAGCTCGAAAGGGCCAGCCATTCTAAAAGAGATATATTAATATTCAGCGCTCTAAACAGGATGGGAAGGAGGCTAATTCCGATAGAGGCTATAAGGGTTCTTTGAATATATTTGTGCATGGCACTTATTTTAGCGAAAACACTTGTTTTTATCCACAAGGATTCAGTAAGATGAAAGCCTTTTAGAATAAAAAGGTCACTTAACATGAAAGAAGGTAAGCACCCAGAGTATCGTGCGGTTCTATTCGAGGATCAAACGACAGGAGACAAATTCATTGTCAACTCTACCAGAAAAACAAACTTGACAGCTGTTCACGAAGGGGTAGAGTATCCTTTAGTAAAGCTTTCAGTAAGCTCGTTTTCTCATAGCTTCTATCTCGGCGATAAGGCAAAAGGTTCTTCTTACGGAAGAGCAGCGCAATTCTTGAAGAAGTACGGCAAAAAAGAGGCTTAATTGCCCTTTAATCTATGGGTTTGCAGGAAAAAGTAAAAGAGCGTCTAGAGCGTCTTGATGAAGTGGAAGCTTTGCTATCCACAGAAGAGGTGGCAAGGAATGTGAAGGAGTTTCGAAAACTTTCTTCCGAACACGCCACTCTTTACAGTTTGAAGCAAACCTATGATATTTTGACTGCGTCTCAAGCTGGAATTCGAGAGAGCAAAGAGCTTTTAGAGGGGGAGGGCGATCAGGAAATGCGTCAAATGCTCCGCGAGGAGATCGACCGTTTAGAGATTGCCATTCCTATTTTAGAAAAAGAGCTTTTGCAACTCCTTGTCCCTGCTGATCCTGACGATCACAGAAATGTCATTTTGGAATTACGTGCCGGAACAGGTGGCGAAGAGGCTGCTTTGTTTGTTGCGGACTGTGTCCGGATGTACCGGATGTATGCAGAGTCGAAGGGGTGGAGCTTTCAAACGATGAGCATCTCAGAAGCTGACATGGGTGGCTTGAAAGAGGCGATCTTTTCAGTGAAAGGGGAAAACGTTTTCAAATATATGAAGTTTGAGGCGGGCATTCATCGTGTGCAGCGGGTTCCAAAGACTGAGGCGCAAGGGCGCATTCACACTTCAACAATCACCGTTGCGATCATGCCAGAGCCTGATGAAGAAGAGGAGATTGAGTTGGATGATAGAGATCTGCAAATCGATACGTATCGTTCTTCGGGGGCCGGTGGGCAGCACGTAAACACTACAGACTCAGCAGTCAGAATTACCCATATTCCAACTGGAATGGCCGTCTATTGTCAAGAAGAGCGCTCGCAGATCAAAAATCGGGCGAAAGCGATGACAATGTTGAAGGCGCGCATGTTGAGTAAACAAAGAGAAGAGCGCAATAGATTGCGTTCAGAATTGCGTCAAGAGCAAGTGGGGACCGGGGAGCGTTCTGAGAAGGTACGCACTTATAATTACCCGCAAAACCGTTTTTCCGATCACCGAATCAACTTCACGACCTACAATCTTGATCGAGTCATGGATGGATTGTTAAAAGAGGTCACTGATGCTTTGTTGTCCGATGAGGCTGCGAGGGCATTAAGTGAGGCAGATTGAGTTTTACAATAGCCGTCTGTTAATTGATGCTAAATTAGCGTTAGAACCACGTCAAGAGACCGAAATTCTCGTCGAAAAAATTGCATTAAAAGAACATCCTAAGAAAATTGCCGACATCTGTTGTGGATGTGGCACCATCGGCATCCCTTTGAAATTAGCGTTTCCACGCGCTGAGTTATTCTTGAGTGATTTATCGGAAGATGCTTTGGGTTTAGCTCGAAAGAATCTCAAGCTGAATGAGATTGAGGCTACTGTTTTGCAAGGAGATTTGCTAGGGCCGTTGGTTGAAAAGGGGATTCGAGTCGATCTTTTAATTTGCAATCCTCCTTATGTGGCGCTGACCGAAGTGAACCTTTTAGATGCAAAAGCACTCACTGAACCGAAGATGGCGTTGTTTGGTGGGGAAGATGGACTTGATTTCTATCGTCGACTCGCTTTAGAATTGCCTCGTGTTTTGGAGGATAAAGCGCGAGTCTATTTCGAAATTGGGTATAACCAGGGTGCAGCGTTGATCGCATTGTTTCAATCCCCTTGTTACAAAAATCTAATTGTTGAGAATGACTACGCTGGCCACAATCGATTTTTTTCATTTGTATTTGAGTTGCGAGCATAAATATGTTTCAAGGGTTATCGGATAAGTTCCGCAATATTTTTTCTTCTTTAACGGGAGTGACACGTTTGACCGAAGAGAACGTTCAGGAGGCGGTAAAAAGCGTTCGAATGGCTCTTTTGGATGCTGATGTCAGCTATCCGATTGTAAGTGCTTTTGTGAAAAAAGTGAAGGAGCGTGCTCTCGGAACTGAGGCAAAGCACCACATCTCTTCGAAAGACTTTTTCGTGAAAATTGTCCATGATGAGCTTGTTGCGCTAATGGGGGCCGAAGAAGCGCAGTTGCACATGAAAGGCAATCCGGCTGTCTGGATGCTTGTTGGACTGCAAGGGGTGGGAAAAACAACGCAAGCGGTCAAGCTCGCGCACCTTTTAAAGGGGAAAAAGTACAATAAGAGTCCGTTGATCATTGCAGCTGACCTGCAGCGTCCAGCGGCGATTCAGCAATTGAAAATCTTGGGCGAAAAGGGTAATGTTGCCGTGTTTGCGAACTTAGAGACAGCGAACCCGCTCGATGTGGTGAAAGCTGGGCTTGATTTTGCGAAAAAACATGAGCATGACATAGTGATCATTGATACCGCGGGGCGCTTACATATTGACGAAGCGTTGATGGAGCAAATCACCGAGATCAAAGAGTTGAGCTCTGCGCAAGAGATCCTTTTTGTGGCATCAGCCGCGACAGGACAAGATGCGGTGAAAACGGCCGATGAATTCAATAAGGCGGTCGGGATTACCGGGTCTATTTTGACGATGTTGGACGGAACGAGCCGGGCGGGGGCGGCGATCTCCATTTTAGAGGTGACAAAGTGCCCTTTAAAATTTGAAGGAATTGGGGAAAACATTCAAGATATTCAAATTTTTAATCCGTCGTCGATGGCTGACCGAATCCTCGGGATGGGGGATGTGATCAATTTGGTGAAAAAGGTTGAAAATACCTTTGGAGCGGAAAAAGACACCGACATGCAACAAAAGATTTTATCCGGGTCGTTTTCATATCAAGATTTTTTAGAGCAGATGAATAAGTTGAGTAAGTTGGGGCCGATGAAGGGGTTGTTAAAGATGATTCCAGGAATGCCCGATTTGCCTGATGATGTCGATTTTGAGAAAGATTCGAAGAAGGCGAAGGCCGTTATCCAGTCAATGACCAGAAAAGAGCGCGAGGGGGAAATTGAGCTGGAGCATGGGAGAAAAATGCGGATTGCTAAGGGGGCTGGAACAAGTATCGATGAGGTGAATCGACTGGTGAAAGGGTTCAAGCAAGCCAAGCAGCTTTCAAAAAATCTTCCGCAACTAAAGAAAAAATTTAAAGGCTTTGGGGGGCTCGGCGGCCTTGCAAACCTTTTTTCCTAGCTGTTATTTCTGTTTTAGGCTAGAATACTAGACATTTTAAGGAGACTATTAATCAATTATGGCAGTGAAAATCCGTTTGTCACGAACAGGTCGCAAGAATTGCTCTAAATTCCGTTTGATTGCAGCAGACACCCGCTTTCCAAGAGATGGGCGCTTGATCGAAAATTTAGGAAGTTACGATCCTCATAAACAAGATGACGCCCTAAAGATGCAATTTGATAAAGAGCGCATTCAGTACTGGTTGAGTGTTGGTGCTGAGCTTACCGAAAGTGCAGAAAATCTTTTAAAGTCTCGTATTCCAGAAGTTGCAGACTTTCTTCGAGAAAGAAAAGAGAAACAACTAAAAAAGAAACGTGAAGATTAGCATCCTTTCACTTTTCCCCGATTTCTTTGCGAGCCCTCTGAATACGAGTATTTTGAAGAGAGCCCAAGAGAAGGGATTAGTGACCATCCAGCAGGTAGATATCAGAGATTTTGCGTACAATAAACATCGCAAAGTCGACGATCGGCCCTATGGAGGAGGACCGGGAATGGTGATGATGCCAGAACCGGTTCAGGAAGCGCTCGATTCGATAAAAGTTGAGGAAGGTCAAAAAGCGCCCTATGTGGTCTTTTTAACACCTCAAGGAAATCGATTCGATGCAAAAATGGCAGAACGATTTGCCGGAATTGATCATCTAGTGTTGCTTTGCGGTCACTATGAAGGAATTGATCAGAGAGTGATCGACCTAAATGTGACAGAAGAGGTGAGTATCGGAGATGTTGTTTTGACCTCTGGTTGCCCCGCCGCTTTGATCGTAATGGACGCGTTGATACGATTTATTCCAGGCGTTTTAGGAGATGAGTCTTCAGCACTTGAAGATTCGTTTCACGTAAATGACGGGGGATTTGATTGCCCCCAATATACAAGACCTTACGACTTTCGTGGGGTCAAGGTGCCCGAAGTTCTTACCCAAGGTGATCATAAAAAGATCGCTGAGTGGAGAGCAAATGAGGGGAAGGCTAAGACACTTCGGGTAAGACCCGACTTGAATTTTGAGAAAAAACTATGAACCAACTAGATAAAATTAACGCAGCACATCTCAAAGAGACAGTGCCTGCTTTCGCTCCTGGAGACACCGTCAAAGTTCTTTTGAAGATCGTTGAAGGGGACAAAGAGCGTACACAGGTGTATGAAGGAACAGTCATTGCGCGCAAAGGGGGCGGCCTTTCTGAAACTTTCACTGTTTTGAGAACTGCGGGTGGATACAAAACATTGAGAACAATGTTTGTCCATAGCCCAAAGATCACTCTTACTGTGATTCGTCGTGGTAAAGTACGTCGTGCAAAACTCAACTACCTCCAGTACAAAACTGGTGCTAAAGCACGTGTTAAAGACAGAATCGCTCCAAGAGTTAAGAAGTAAAATTGTCTTGTATTGCCGGTGTTGATGAAGCGGGTCGCGGCCCGCTTGCAGGTCCTGTCGTCGTGGCTGCCTGTATTTTACCGCCTTTTTTTGTTTTGAAGGGCTTGAATGATAGCAAGCAACTGAGTGAAAAAAAGCGGGAAGAGTTCTTTGAGATTCTCACAAAAGTCGAGGGAGTAGAATATGCAATTTCTATTATCGGACATGAAGAGATCGATGAAATCAATATCTTGCAAGCGACCTTGAAAGGGATGAAGATGGCGGTTGAGGCGCTTAAATTGCGCCCAACGCTCGTTTTAATTGATGGCAATCGAGTGCCGTCCGATTTAGAGATCCCGAGCAAAGCGATCATCGGTGGAGATGCAACAGAGCCTGCAATATCGGCAGCTTCTGTGATTGCAAAAGTCACTCGAGATCGACTGATGCGTGAATATCACGAAAAATATCCCAAATGGGAATTTGCAAAGCATAAAGGGTACGGAACTAAGTTGCATTTCGATCGTTTAAAAGAGCTTGGCTTGAGTCCCATTCATAGAAAAACATTTACCAAAGCGATCGCGCCATGATCCATGTTGTCTTATCGGGCCCTTCAGGGGTCGGCAAATCGACCATTGCAGAAAAACTCATTCTGGAGGGGGTTTGTGAAAGAAATATATCGTGCACGACTCGCTTGCAACGTCCAAATGAAATAGATGGAGTCGATTACGATTTCGTCTCAGATCAAGAGTTTCACGAGATGGTAAAGCGAGGGGAGTTTGTAGAGGTGAAAGAGATTTTCGGACATCTTTACGGAACCCGTTTAGAAAGAATCAAAAAAGCAAAAAAACCACTGCTATTTGTCGTCGATGTCGATGGAATGCTTTCGCTAAAAAATGCACATGTTCCACTTTTTACTATATTTATTTCTCCACCGAGTTTAGAGGCGTTGAAACAGCGCTTAATGGTGCGTGGAACGAATACAGAAGAGGAAATTGAGCGTCGATTAGAGCGTGCCCATTACGAAATGACGAAAAAGCAGCTTTACGATAAACAGATTATCAACGATGATCTTGATGTTTGTTACAAAAAAGTTAAGGAGTCCATTCTACACAATGAAGCATCTGCATAAAAGCCTCACTACAGAATCTTACCTCACAGAGACGAAAGATCTTTTCAAGCTTGCTCAATCCATTATCAATCGAGCTCGTCAAGAGATCCGATCAGGGAAAGAGGTCAAATTGAGCCAATTTTTCCCTAAATAATCTTCTTTCGTGGTACACTTTCGCCCATGAGTAAAAAGACATTAATTACTGCAGCGCTTCCTTACGCAAATGGCCAAATCCATGTAGGCCATTTAGCGGGAGCGTACTTGCCTGCTGATATCTACCATCGTTATCTACAAAGCATAGGAGCCGATTCTTTATTCATCTGCGGTTCGGATGAATATGGTGTGGCGATTACGATCAAAGCTGAAGAAGCAAAAAGAACACCCAAAGAACAGGTGGATCACTTTCACAAGATCAATCTAGATCTTTTTACTCGGATGGGAATTCACTTCAGCCATTATTCCAGAACGACTTCTCAAGATCACGCGAAGCGGACCCAAGAAATTTTCCTCGAACATCTGAAAAATGGCTACATCGAGAAAAAAACGATTCATCAACTCTACTCTGCAACTGAAAATCGATTTCTTGCCGATCGCTATGTGAAGGGGCAGTGTCCAAAATGTGGTTTTTTAGAAGCAAGAGGGGATGAGTGTACCAAATGTGGCGCCAGCTTCGAGGCGACAGACTTGATCAATCCAGTTTCGAAGATGACTTTAAGTCCGCTTGTCTTGAAAGAGACAGAGCACTACTTTTATCGTTTCGACCTTTTTAAAGAGAAACTAAAAGCTTGGCTGCACACACGTCATTTTAAAACCTCGACAATGAATTTTAGTCGTCAATACATTGAGGATTTGAAGCCTCGCTGCATCACACGCGACCTTGATTGGGGAATCCCTGTCCCTTTACCACATACAGAAGGGAAAGTTCTCTATGTCTGGTATGATGCTCCGATTGGCTACATCAGCGCTACCTACGACCTTGATCCAACCCTCGTTGAAAAATATTGGCTTGATCCCAAGACTCGTTACGTTCAATTTGTTGGCAAAGATAACACCACTTTTCACTCAGTCCTGTTTCCTGCGATGATTATGGGGCAAGACACCCCCTACAAGCTAGTCGACGATCTCGTTGTCAACGAATTTCTTAACCTGAAAGGGGAGAAATTTAGCAAATCATCCGGAAATTCCCTTGACCTGGAAAAAATGCTTAGCTGGCTTTCTGCGGATCAGCTTCGCTTTTACCTTAGCTTGATCGCGCCAGAGCACCAAGATTGTGATTTTTCCCAAGAAGACCTAATCGTCCGAATTAATTCGGAACTTGTGGGAAAAGTGGGCAATTATCTCCATCGCACCCTTACCTTTATCCAAAGTCGTCTGCAAAAAGTTCCTGCAAAAGGAAACCTTTTCGCTGAAGATGAGGAGTTTTTAGAGCATATGCGACAACATCTGCTCCTCGGTGCAACCGCTTATGAAAATTTTTCCATCAAAAAGGCGACTGAGCTCCTTTTGGACATGGCGCAGTTGGCCAATCGCTATTTTGATCATCAAAAGCCGTGGACTCTCGTTAAAGATCCAGGCCTAAGCGCTCGTCTTGAGACGGTCCTTTGGGTTTGCTTGCAGGGTTGCAAGGCTCTTTTAGCACAAATGGCGCCGCTTATGCCAGTCGCAACAAAACAGGCCTGGGGCTTTTTTGGAATCCACGAAATCCCTTCACGAGCGACTGCAATGGATATGCCGATCCATGAGATTCATCCGCCTGTTCCATTATTTCAAAAATTAGAGGCCACTGTGTCAGAAACCAATCCTATCGAAACCTCTGCTGCAACAACTGCAGCCGCGCCTGAAAAAAAACCTTTCATCGAATTTCCTGACTTTGAGAAAATTGATCTGCGTGTTGCTGACGTACTTGCCTGTGAATGTGTTCCAAAAAGCGAAAAGCTCCTCCAATTTACCCTTGACGTCGCAGGTGAAAAACGGATTATTCTTTCAGGTATCCGTCAATTCGTTCAAGATCCAGGGTCATTGGTTGGCAAGAAAGTTGCCATCGTCGCTAACCTTAAGCCGCGCAAGATGATGGGGATTGAAAGTCACGGGATGATTCTTTCGGTCGTTGAGGCCGATTCTTTTGAACTCCTTTCTTTTAGTCACGCTCCATCTGGTGGCAAGATTAGCTAATCAGTTAAAGGTAGTGTCTGAAAGCAATATGTCGGCAATCACTGGTAAATGATCGGAGGGGAAATGGCCGTCAACCTGGCCGGGCTCTATAGCATTTACCAGAGAGGTAATCTCTCTGGAAACAAAGATGTGGTCTAAAACAACGCCGTTATCGTCTGTTGAGTTGAATGGCGCGACAGGACGGTCAAGAAATGGGAAAATTCCAGTGGTGGAGGGCCCTACGTGTCCAAGTTTAGATGTTTCCGAGGTGTTTTGTAAGCTTTCTCTTAAAATGGTGAGAAGCATGTCTCCGTCATAGAAGGGGAGGTGAAGTGCTCGTCGATTGGGGAATGTATTTAGGTCCCCTGCGAAGATGACAGGTATGCTCAAAGAATGGAGTTTTGGGACAAGCTCTCTTGCGACAAAGATCGCTTGATCTTTGCGCGATGCAATCCGAGCAAAACTAAAATGTGTATTGAGTACAGCGAAGTATTTTTGAGTATGTCTATCTGTGAAGTGTGCTAAAGTGAGCTGTCTTCCAGGTTCTAATTCGGGCGGAAGGTAGTGAGGTTTTTGTGCAATTATCTCATCATCGAGTACATTTAATGGAAGTGGCATCGAGGCGCTTGAAAGATCTTGAGAATCTGCTTTGTAATGTTCTTTATCGAGCTCAAAACGTTCTTTTTTAAAGAAAATAACATTCATTTCTCCTAAAGAGTTTGTACCTATAAAATGGGTGAACTCAGATTCTAGAGATTTTTCTAAATCGGCTAATTGCGCGGGGTAAACCTCTTGTAAACAGAGAATATCAGGCTGCATATTTTTTATAGAGGTGAGAATTCGAGGGAGGCGAGAGGGCCAAGTGTGCATTTTCTGACTCTCTTCCAAGATAGCATCTTTTAAATCGAATAAAATATTATAAGAAACGACTCTGATTTTTTGATCTAGTTTGCTCGCACCGATGGATGTCTGAATAGTGGTCTCTAAAAGGGGGACGATTGAGTCAGAAACTTGAGTTTGAGTTTGCAAAAGCGTTGAATACATAAAAACTCTAATCTTAAAATATGCGTAATTATTAAATGTTTAATTTTTAAATAAAAACGACTTTAAGTAAAGTTTAAAGCGAATTTTAAAAAAGATCTATTGAAATTGAATGGCAGTATCCTCGAAAAGGGTCTCCTGCTGATGCGATAGCTTAGCGGGGGTGAGTTGTGACATGTTCTCTTTAAGAAAATGATCGAGCCCCGTAAACCTCTCTTGAATCGCAACGTTTTTGACCGCCATTGCAAGAGCTCGCTTAGACCCGACGAGGATGACAAGTTTTTTGCCGCGTGTGATTCCTGTATAGATCAAGTTTTTCACAAGAAGCTTGAAGTGGCTCATATGAATCGGCATCACAATCACAGGGCATTCGCTTCCTTGATACTTATGAACGCTAACGGCATAAGCCAATAAAAGTTCATCGATCTCAATAAAGCTATAAACTACTTCTCGGTTATCGAACACTGCTACGAGTTCCTCTTCCCCTTCATCGATCGCAACAATACGGCCTACGTCGCCATTGAAGACGAGTTTGTCGTAATTATTGCGGATTTGCATCACTTTATCACCCAAGCGAAAAGTGCGTCCCATCCGAGTGATCCGTTTAAGAGAGGGGTTGAGTCTTTCTTGCAGCGCGATATTGATATTGAGTGTGCCAACGATCCCTTTTTTCATAGGGGAGAGGACTTGAATCTCTTCGAATGGATGAAATCCTTTCTCTTCAGGGAGTCTTTTCGCAACAAGGTCAAGAATTTTGGCTAAAATATCTTCGGGCTTTTCAAGGGGAATAAACCAAAAGTCGCTTGAGAAGTCTTCTTCTAGCTCTGGAAAATGGCCTTGATTCACTTTGTGCGCATTCCGAACGATTCTTGACCCTTTTGCCTGCCGAAAAATCTCCGTTAAACGGGTTGTGACAATCGTGTCGGACTCAATTAGATCTTTCAAAACAGTTCCAGGGCCGACGCTTGGTAGCTGGTCGATATCACCGATGAAAAGAACACGTGCCCCGCTCGGGATTGCTTGCAAAAGTTTCGCCATAAGCATCGTATCGATCATGCTTGCTTCATCGATGATGAGCAACTGGCAAGGGAGGGGATTGGTTTTATTGCGCTTAAAGCCTCCGTTAGTAAAATCCATTTCAAGAAGCGCATGGATGGTGAAGGCTTTCCGTTTGGTGATCTCACTCAGCCGTTTTGCAGCTCTTCCAGTGGGAGCCGCAAGGAGAATTTTGTTGGTGATTTTTTCTGAAATCGTCAAAATTGCCCGGGTGATGGTGCTTTTTCCGGTTCCTGGTCCCCCCGTGATGATATGAAGTTTTTCTTGACAACTCTTCATGATCGCAATTTTTTGTTGCTCGGCAAACTGCAATTGCAGTTGTTCTTCAGCCCAATTGACCGCTTTTTCACAATCAACACTGCGCAAGCCACATTCGTGAGACTTTAAACGTTTAAGCTCTTCAACAATCGTCTGCTCTAATCGAAACATCTCTTTTGTCCAGAGAGTCGTCTCGTCAGAATTAGGACAAATTTGAATCCCTACCAGCCTTGTTTGGTTGATCAGTGGTTGTACTTGTTGTTGGATTAAATCTGGGGTGACCTCTAACAAGTTTTTCCCATGCTCTTGTAGTCCGCTTAAGGGGTAGCAAGAGTGGCCCTCTTCAGAGAGAGTCTTCAAAATATGTTCGATGCCCGACTGGATTCGCTCTTCTGATTCCAATCCAATTCCAATCTCTTTGGCGAGTTCATCAGCTGTTTTAAAGCCGATTCCGGGGATATCGCGTGCGAGTTGGTAGGGGTTATTTTTGATCACATGAAGCGCCTCTTCTTTGTAGCGGCGGTAAATTTTTTGTGCCAATGACAAACTTACGTTATGTCCACGCAAAAAAACCATGACCTGTCGAATAGCCCCCTGTTCAGTCCACGAAGAGCGGATTTTATCGAGCTTTTTTGTCCCAATTCCCTCGACCTCTTCTAAAAGATTGATCTGATTGTCGAGAACATCAAAGGTCTTTGTTCCAAACATCGCAACGATCCGTTGCGCATAGGTAGGACCGATCCCCTTGATGACGCCTGACTCTAGATAGCGTTCAATTCCTTTGAGATCTTTCGGTAAGCTCACTTCAAATGCGTCGACGACAAACTGTCGACCGAATGAGGCATGATGCTTGAAGTCACCTTGGCAAGTAATGCTTTCGCCCGGAGTCACGTTCGGCATCATGCCTACAATGATGATAGGCTCTTTTGATTTGGGACTCTTTAACCGAGCAACAGTATACCCATTTTCTTCATTTCGATAAACGATGTGATCGATGGTTCCGGCAAGCGTTTCTGACATCTTTTCAGTGTAAACTAAATAGCCCCTTCTCCACAATAGACCTCTTTGAAACACCCTGTTCAAAATTCAGGGGACGACCGCCCCCGCGTTTCAAAAAAGCCCCACACCCCCAAATTAAATTATTCTTTATTATTGAAAAATATGTTCAATTTACTTAAAATCTTTACATAAGATGAAGGTTTTATGATTGGCAATGCTCTTACAACATTTGCAATTCAAAGAGGTGTCTATAGCGGTGCCACTTTCGTTTTCAAATATCCGAAAACAACAGCCACAACAGCTATTAGTGCGATTGCCCTAGTCATCTTTTTAAGTAAAAATTTTCTTTTACAAAAAGTTAGGGGAATTCAGGGGTGCATTGTTATTTATGCTGCAAAATGTGGCTATACAAACATAGTCAACGCGTTAATTGCAACTAGTGACATATCCACATGTGATTTAGAAGCCACACTTGTTCGTGCTGCTAAAGATGGGGCTACAGAAATAGTCGATCAGTTATTACAAAAGAGTAAAATATCAACAGAATGTCGAAAAAAAGCGATCCTTTGCGCAGCTGATTCTAATCATGAACAACTAGTTGTTCAATTGTTGACAGAGGAGGTGCTCTGGAGCGTTATAGGGGAATATACGAGTGGAGATGCAGTCAAGCAGAGGGTGTTTGCATTTCTACCTGAAGGAGTTCGGGGACAAAAAATTATTCGTCTCACTGCTCGGGTCGAGGATTACGACCGATTGAAAGCATTGTTGGAAAGTGGTCCGATATCTCAAGAGAATCGGGGAAAAGCAATCTGTAGTGCACTTAAAGCTGGGAATTTGGAAACGGCAAAAAAGTTGGGATTAACCGATGATTCCCTATCTCAAGAGAATCGGGGAAAAGCAATCATTGTTGCGGCAAAAAAAGGGTACGAGGATATCGTCCGGCAATTGTTGGACAAAGGTCGTATAGATGAAAGCCATCAAAAATCAGCGATCTTCGGTGCTATTGAGGGGGCTAACCTTGGTATAGCTGAGCGGCTTCTGCAAGTAAATCTTCATACTGTTGAAAAATATCGAGCTTACGCAATCGTATGGGCGCTTATGCATTTGGAAAATTGTGATAACGTAGTCGAATCTCTGTTGAAAAATGGTCAAATATCTGAGGTAGGTCGACACCAGGCAATCCAGTGTGCAATGGATAAAAATTGTATTATTGCGCTTAAAGCGCTGTTAAAAAGTGGTTCTATATCTATATTATGGCAATTTAAGGTAATCAGTGCAGCAATTGATAAGAGCTATGATAGCGGTATAGTCGAGAAGGTGCTGGCAATTAGGCCTATAGAGGAAAGACATTGCCTGTCCTTAGTAGAAAAGGCAGTAAAGTCTGATCGAGTGGCAATTGTGACAACTTTACTCGAAAAAGGGGGGATTGCAGATGGGGATAAAGCATGGGCTATAGTGAATCTAGCAGAGAAATTAAAAGATCAAGCGATCATTCAACAGCTTGTGACATCGGTTATGGTCCGAAGCTATGCTCTGGAAATTGCAGCGAGGAAAGGATGTGCAACTGTTGTCGCTAATTTGTTAGCCAATGGGGAAATTGAAAAGCTTTGGTTAAAAGACAGTATGGAGATAGCACAAATAAAAGATCATACTGAGGTTCTGAAAATTTTCGACAAGTATAAAGTTCGCCAAACTCAATTACAGACTGTCCAACGAGCTATAGAATCTAAAGATATTTCTCAGGTGAAAACTTTGTTGCGCGAATACGCTTTTATCAGTTGGCAAACTTTGGAGCTTCTTATTCTTACGATTGAACATAACAATCTTGACGCCATAAAAGCTATACTGCAATCAAACCAATATATGACCCCAGAAGATTTCGGCACAGCGCTAGAGCAAGCAGCTGCTTCTAAGAATACCACGTTGAGTTATGGCGTATTTAAGTTGGTTTTCTCGTCTACAAGATTTCATCAGCCTCCTTTTTTTCAAAAAATTGCCCATGCTTTTCCTCTGGATATAGGCCTGGAATTAGCGAGTATTTGGCTAGATGCTGAGCTTGCTAAAAACAAAAAAATCGGATATATAGAATTTGATGATTGTTCTAGTGGAAAAAGGGATAAAAGCCACGTTTGATCCAGAGCATGGACTAAATATGGTGAGCCTGATCATTGAGGGAAAAGAGCTGATTGATCAGTCTACCAAGAAGGGGTTTCAAGAGAGCTCGCGCGGGTTAAGTCCTTTGATTGGCCCTCACTTTTATCATAGGGCGCCTGATGCGATTCCGTTTTTTGATACAGAAGCGCTCCATCTTTTGAGCAAGAAGTTGCGCTTTCGTGATGAGGTGGAGCCTTTTTCTCATGGAATTGCCCGCTACGTTCCGTGGCGCGTTCTTGAAACAACTGCAACATCTTTTAAAGCAGAGCTTGATTCTCATGACAAGGTGCTTGATTGGACTCTTGCGGAGATTGAGGGGTTTGATTTCGTCCTTGGATTCGAAGCTTCAGTTACCGAACGGGCTATTGAGATCTGTTATAGCGCAAAGAGCACAAGTCAGCCGGTGGTGGTTGGGCTTCACACTTACTACGCACTGCAAGAGGGGATGCACTTTGCAGAGCTAAGTGGTGCTCCTTTTTATTACGACAAACTTAATCGACGCTCGGTGCCCCACGATTGGCTCGTCAATCAAACATTGAAGATTCCGCTCGATCAAGCTCTTGACTACACTTTTTCGCCTCAACTGAGTCGAGAAGGCTTTGGTGAAGTGGAGCTTCATTGTGGAGTCTCTGCTTTGAAAATTGAAGCCAAAGCTCACCCAGACCTCTCTTTTCAGCTTTATCGCCCAGCTGATGCCTCTTATATTTGTGTCGAGCCGATCGCTGCCATCAACCCTCGCATCGTGACCCAAAAGCATGCTTCTCTTGAAGTTCACATTTCTTTTTAAATTAGACTTGGCCCTTTCAACCTCCAAGTGCGACAATGATTAAAAAATAAAGCAGTCAGATGATGACTGCTTCTTCTATGGTGTTTTTAGAACAAAATATCAAAGAGGAGCGCTAAACCTATGGGCTATCATCATCTGACTAGAGACAAAAGATGCCAAACACAAACTTTAAAAGATAGCGGAAAATCGATTCAATTTATCGCTGCACAATTCTGCGTACATCGATCGACTATTTACAGAGAGTTGAAGCGCAATAAGCAAGGCTCAGGTTATTCTTTTGTTTAGGCTCATAAATTGGCTTTGAAGAGAAAATTTCGTAACTGCTCGAATGGTCTAAAGATTACTCAGGAAGTGATTTCTATCATTGAGGAAAAACTTCATCTGCAATGGAGTCCAGAATAAATTTCTGGATGGCTTCGAAAGAATATTCCGTCTCGATCTGTTAGCCATGAAACGATTTACAAATACGTTTGGAAAGATAAGCGAAATGGTGGATCTTTATTTAACGCACTTCGTCATCACGGGAAAAAGTACAACAAACGTAGCAGCAATAAGGCTGGTCGAGGATCTATACCTGACAGAATTGACATTTCAGAAAGACCTCTAATAGTGAATGAAAAAATTCGAATGGGTGATTGGGAGGCTGATACAATCATAGGGGCTTGC
>JACCDN010555683.1_pt1 | contig 34129 bp, 30 predicted proteins | sample 7441691 | NCBI WGS metagenome assembly JACCDN01 (sample SAMN15323439, study PRJNA562643) | freshwater metagenome | isolation source: river surface water | place: USA:Blue River Watershed | collected 2017-08-16
AACAATCATCGAAGCCCATACATCATTTCATGTTGATTCTATTTTATCAAAAATCGTATCAATCACAGATAGAACAACCCGCAGTATTGTTTAGAATACAAAATTCATTCGTTTACAAGGATTTAATGATAAGAGGTGTAATGGGTATATATGCCTTAACTTGCAATATTTGGAGTTTTCTCCGTTTTTTAGCGTATTGTGCGAGTGCCCCATTTACTCTATTGTTGACATTAACCTATAAGGTTAATTATACTAAATAGAGAGGAAGTGGGGCTTGGAGCTTATTTTTAAAGATAAAAAGCTTAAGGAGATTTGTAATAATCAACAAGAAGCTTCAAGAAAATGGGGGCGTGATAATGCAAAAAAACTTCGGCAACGTCTTGATGATTTACGAGAAGCAGAGACGCTCGAAGTTTTTAGGGGATTACCTGGGCGTTGTCATGAATTGAAAGGGGACAAAGCTGGACAATTATCTTTGGATTTAAAACATCCTTTTCGTTTAATTTTTGAACCGGTAGGGAACGAAGTTAAAACTAGTTTAGGCTTAGACTGGCGTTTAGTTAAAGCCCTTCAAATCAATGGAATGGAGGATACCCATGGGTGAGCAATTTAAAAACCAATATGAACCTGACATGGTTTCTGCCCCAGGTGAAACATTGCGTGAGATGCTTGAAGAAAAAGGCATGTCTCAAGCTGTATTAGCCCAGCGTACAGGTCGTCCTAAAAAGACTATTAACGAGATTATTCAAGGTAAGGCCATTCTTACTTTTGATACAGCGATTCAATTAGAGAGAGTACTCGGTGTTCCTGCCAATTTTTGGAATAAACGAGAAGCTTCGTATAGAGCATTTATTGCGAAATCTAACGAAGATCATCGGTTATTGGATGATGATAATATAGCCTGGTTAAAGGCTTTTCCAGTCAGAGAAATGATTGATCGTCAATGGATTTCAGATGTCGGAAAAAACAAAGTTTCACGTATAAAAGAATTACTTAATTTTTTTGCTGTGGCCTCACCCAAACAATGGAAGGAAGGCTGGGGAGAGAAACAACTGGCCTTTCGTAAATCTGAGAGAAAACAGGTTCAATTGGGTCCTACATCGGCATGGCTTAGAAAAGGAGAAATTTTAGCAGACAAGATAGAATGTGCACCGTTTAATAAAGCAAAGTTACATGCCTCGCTCGATGAGCTACGGGCTTTAACTTCAGATTCGCCTGATGAATTTTTGCCTAAAATAGTGAAAATATGTCAAATGGCGGGCGTTGCAGTTGTGTTTCTTAAGGAATTAACCGGCGTTCCTGTATCGGGTGCCACCCTATGGATTAATCCAAATAAAGCCATGGTTTTATTGAGTTTTCGCCATAAAACGGATGATCATTTTTGGTTTACTTTTTTTCATGAGCTTGGACATATTTTTTTACACAGCCATCAAGAATTATTTCTTGAATCTCCTATGAATTCTGATAATGCTCAAAATTTTAGCAATCAATCAAAAGAAGATGAAGCGAATCTATTTTCAGCAGAGTATTTAATTTCTTCAGAAAAATTTGAAAATTGGCTGAAGAGTCTTAAAAATATTTCAAAAGAATCAGTATTTTCTTTTTCAAAAAAAATGAAAATCTCTCCTGGTATTGTCGTTGGAAGACTTCAGCACAGCGGAAAATTACCGTATACACACCTCAACTCACTAAAGAAAAAATACGCTCTAGACTTGGGAGACGATGATTATACAAAAAGATCAAAGCTATTAGATCAATTGGTCGAAGAATCTCAGAAACTCAATCTGGGATATTAAGAAGCTCTGGGATATGCAGAAGATTTAGTTTTCAAATATTTTAGTATATTCTTGGCATAGAACAATTATATAATGATACATGTCTTCCACGCTTAAATGATTTTCCACAAACGTGGAAGCACGTTGAGCGATTGCTTGTGCAGCCTCAGGATTTTTTTCAGCCCAATCCATACCTTCTAGTAAAGTTTTTTTGTTATGTGCGGGCATATAATGAAGATGGGGTTGGATCCCCTTATAAAACCATTGAAAATGCTTGCTGTCATATTTAAAAGTCAAACTATTAGCATGAAGGTGCCACACTAAACGTGTCCAAGTGGCACGTGCCCCATCCATGGAGACTAAATATTTGTATTGCAAATGATTGGCAGGGCTTACGAATGAGCAATCTTTGGAGGCTTTATTATCGGTGAAGCATGCATCAATACGTGTCGGTTCCTCATGGGAGGATGCCACAAGTGCTGTTCTGCCCGTGTTTTCATGGCCTGTTTTTCCTCCTCGCCAGAACAGGATCGATTTTTTAGCCGTCCATGGAAATTTTTGAGAGGCTTTGCGAATCATTGGTCGTAAAGCGGCAGCCTCTCCTAAGTTCATCCAATCGGGGATTAAAATCATCTCTCGTTCAAAAGGATGTGCTAAATCCTTCGCAAACACCCATACCGGTACGGGTGCCTTTGTTTTTGGTTCAAAATAATCCCCTAAGGCCATTAAAAAATGTGTCTCTGAAATATAATGGTTTTTTGCAAGATACTGAAAAGTATCATGCATGATCCGATAGACAGGATTATTTTGAAAACGATGGTGTTGAGGCGACAAAGCTTTTGACTGTTTAATCTCAAACTGTAATAGATCATGCGCATCAGCATAATGCGCCAAATCAGACCGCTTAATTTTTTTAAACGGTGCGAGATCTTCTTGAATTTGAGATTGGGCCCATGCTGGCAACCCTTGTTTTAGTTTTTGATCTAATATTGCTTTATTGATAGAGCAACTCACGGGATGAGACACTATCCCCAGGCAATGCTGTGCCAATTGTTGATCAATTTTGTGAAAAAGACGCTCGCTGCCTTGGACGACCCAGAGTGCGAGGGGATAAAAAAGCACATAAGCAATCATCCATCCCAGGATGTGATGCTTATGTTTTAGGGTCATTCTCAAGCTTCTTAAATTCTAGATCATCCAGCCGCTTGATAGCCCATAACCAAGCCCCAATGACCACTAACATAACTATGCCAATATGCGGTGTGACAGCCGTAAGCGATCCGAAGACACTGATAAGCCCTAATTGAATACCCGAGCCGCCCGCTTTACCTAAGCGTGCGCCTACGGTATCAATGGCTGCCTTACCCTTCACTTTGGATTCTTGATCCAATGGGATGTAGGCCATTTCCTTGGTGGGATCAAAGAGCGAGTACTTGGCTGCTTTGCTCATGATATTTTGAATGGTTCCAAAGATCACGGCAATAAAGAGTGGGCTGAGATCGAAGCCTGCCAAAAAGGGTGCTAGATCTTCTTTGAAAATAATAAAGCCAAAAAAGCCTGCACCTGTAATAAGTAGGACCACGGGTGTGATGGCCGCAGTCATGGCCCAACCCCAACGTCTAAGCACATTGCTTGAAACAAAGAGCATCATGAGAATGGTGGTAGCACCCAGAATGGTTGAATAGGTTCCCATAAAACTAAGGTATTCGCTTTTATTCGGATACAAGAGTTTTAATTGGCTTTTCCAAGTAACTTCCAGCAAGTTAATTGAAATATTGTAGGCCAACACTAAAATGGCAATACACTGTATGTAGCGTGAGCTTGCCAAAAATTTAAAGCTGTCTTTGATCGACATCTTGGGTTTTTTCTTGTCGGTTGGTTTTTCATGGGGCGTGTAAAGGTTGGGATCGCTTAGAACATTCTTTTGCATCCAACGGTAAATGGCCATCACCACAAATCCACAGATCACCGAAGAAAACATTAAATAGTTTAAAGGTGTTTGCCAAGGATCGGCCCCTATCGCTGTTTGTCCTTGTAGGGTCGTAATATATTTAGCTGCAGGTCCTGCAACCATTAGTGCGAGATTGGCACCCAAACCAAATAAGGCATAAAAGCGTTTAGCTTCGGTAACTTTGGTAATATCATTCGCGAAGCCCCAGAAGAGTAAGGAGAGCACGAAGCTACCCCATAGTTCTGAGAAGATGTAAAATAGCGAATAGGTCCAATTTCTAAAGGTTGCCACTAAACCAGAGAGCCCCACCGGTAGCATGGCTTCTAGGGCATCCGCTGCATGGGTGGGGTGTAAAAATTCTTTGGCCGGGTAGAGCACGGTTGCAAAGAGCAAGAAAAACCCCATAAAAGGTAAGAGAGTCGCGTAGAATAGTTTTTCTTTGCTTAAAACATTGCTGAGCTTGGCATATACCAACATAAAGATAATAGCAGCCGGTACAACGCCGCCTACTTTAAGAAAGGGGATGGCTTCGGCGCCCGAGCCGGGTGCCGTAATAAGCAGAGCATCTTTGGTGTTACGTAAAATACTGTAGACAAAGGAAATAAAGAAAAACATGAAGAACATGGGTAGAAGCTTTTTAAGCTCATGGCTGTGAATAGGCCAGAAAAAGGTGCGCCATTTTCCAAAAGTCTGCGTATCTATTTTAGACATCGTATCAACTCCTAACCGTTCTTTTTGGCCACTTTATCCTAAGTAGGTCAAGAAGTAAAGTTAATTGGTGTACTTAAACCTTCTTCCGTTAAGATGCCATCTAAGGGACAGTCCCATGGATCCGCCGGTAAACGATGCATACTCTGACAAGCATAGCCCAAACCCAGTAAATAAGGCCTGCGGGAACCTTGGTAGGTTGCCAATGTGCGGTCATAGTGTCCGGCACCCCATCCTAGACGTTGTCCATGGGCATCGAAGGCCAGCAGCGGTATTACGATCAAATCTAAATCGCAAAGCGCAATACAGGGGTGATGCTGGGGATCAGGTTCTAGGAATCCGCGGGGATTCAGGATAAGGGGGTCTTCGAACTGATAGGCCACAAAATCGAGGCTGTCTGATCCGGGTCTAAGGTAGGGCAAATAACAGTTCTTCTGTTGTAGCTCAGCTTCCAACAATAGCGGCACAGGGCTGATCTCTGCACCCATGGGCCAATAAAAAGCGATATGTCTCGCTGCTGTAAAGGCTGGTACGGTGTGGATCCATGGCAACAATTGCCGAGCCTTTTGGCTTTGTTCCAAAGGAGATAAGGCTTTTCTTTTTTGATCAAACAAGCGCCTGAGGGCAGGCTTGCTAGGATGGGGATTTATAAAAGTGGGTGGCGCCATCAAAAATACCGTTTATGCGATGTATGCCTTGAACCCACAGGTCCAAGTGGGTGAGCATGGGGTCCTATCAGGCTTTCTACGCAAGGCAGACTTGCACAACAAGGACCATGAACATAACACCCTGCTATTAAAGTTATCGGCTCAAGATACAAGATCGCAGACACCGGTATCCAAGATAAGCGCCATAAGGGTTGGACTAGCTGAATGTTTCTTCTAGTGCAACGTCCTCCATTAGAGCGCCCTCTATTTTATTTTGCAAGTGCTGAATACGATGAGTAAGTGCCTGACTTTCCCGTTCACAGCTTTTGCGTAGTTGTAGTAATTCGTGGGTCACATTGAGCGCTGCCATCATGGTCATACGTTCTAAGCCTATTATCCGACCACTTTCACGGATAGTACGGATCTGTTTATCGAGATAACGCGCTGCTTCAAAAAGCTGCTCTTCGCTGCCTTGGGGGCCATGGACCTGGAATTCTTTGTTGAGGATTTTTACAACTGATTTCATAGACACACAGCCCATTTTCTCATAAGGTTCTTGCAACTGTGCTAAGCATAGAGTGACTTTTGGGTCGGGTCAATTAGATAATAGGATCCCGAGCCGCTTTTTAAGTGAGTTCAATTTCTGTTTTAAGGGGGATGCTATGCAGACAGAGTATGCCAAACGTCGTGCACGGATTTTTGCAAAGCTTGCATTAGGTAGCCTAGCGATACTCCCTGCTTCTGAAGAACAATACCGTAATGGGGATGTGAGCTATCCTTTTCGCCAGTCTAGTGATTTTTATTATTTAACAGGATTTTCAGAGCCTGGTGCGATTTTAGTGCTGCTCAAAACACCGCAGGAGAATCGTTTTATACTATTTTGCAAGCCTTTTTGTGCCGAACAAGCGATCTGGACAGGACCCACGGCCGGTCTTGAAGGGGCCAAAGCACAGTTTGGTGCAGATGAAGCCTACGCACTGGCAAGTTTGGATACGAAGATGCCAGCCTTATTAGCCGCACAGCAAACGGTCTTTTATTCTTTTGGGGAATCGATGGCCTGGGATAGGCGTATGATTAAATGGTCTTATCCCAAAAATCATAACCCTAAAAGGGTTGCGAAGAACTTCTGTGATTTCGCAACGCTGATTGCCGAAGAAAGGCTTATCAAAAGTGCTGTAGAAATAACCTTATTACGTCAGGCCATCACAGTATCCGCACAGGCTCATTGTGTTTTAATGCAGCATTGTAAGGTCGAGATGCCAGAATATGCCCTAGAAGCTTTATTTGCTTATGAGTGTGCCAAACACGGGTGTCGATCGCTGGCTTATCCCACGATTGTAGGGGGTGGTGCCAATGCTTGTACCCTGCATTATGTGCAAAACGATCAGCCTCTTAAAAACGGTGAGTGGGTATTGGTGGATGCGGGTGCTGAATACCAAGGGTATGCGGCCGATATTACCCGTACTTTTCCAGTGAATGGCAGATTTACGGCAGATCAAAAGGCCTTGTATAGTCTAGTGTTAGAGGCCCAATGTGCGGCGATTGCAGCTGTTAAGCCTGGCACACGCTGGGATACACTTCAAGCCATCATTGTAAAAAAATTAACAGAGGGTTTAGTGGCTTTGGGTATTTTGCACGGTGCAGTCGAACAGCTCATCGAAACCAAGGCTTATCAGGCTTTTTATCAGCATGGTAGTGGACATTGGTTAGGGTTAGATGTGCATGATGTGGGTGCGTATAAACAAGAAGAAAAGAGTCGTTTACTAGAACCAGGCATGGTGTTAACCGTAGAGCCTGGGCTTTATATTCCCGCAAATTGCATGCTTGTTCATCCACGTTGGCGAGGCATGGGTATTCGTATTGAAGATGATGTGCTGGTCACAGAAACAGGCCATGAAGTGCTCAGTGCAGCGGTGCCTAAGACGATCGAAGCGATAGAAGTATTGATGGGAAGGAGGCAGTGAACGATAGCTCGCAAAGCGCTGTTGTCGATATCCTCATCGTTGGTGGTGGCCTCGTGGGCCTTAGTTTAGCCGCCGCCCTTCGCGGATCACCCTTTCGTGTTGCACTCGTCGATGCACAAGCGCCTCCTCCAAAGCCTGATAAGACCCTGAAAGCACGCGCTTTGGTTTTAAATGCTGGGAGTGTCAACTATTTAAAAAAGTTGGGTGTGTGGTCGGGGCTTGCTGCGGATGCCACACCCTTGCGCGCAGTGCATCTTTCTAAACAGGGTTGCTTAGCACGCACACGCTTTCGCGCTTCCGATTATGATTTAAACGATTTCGGACACGTTATAGCAGCCGATCATTTACTCTATGGTATGCATCAAGCAGTGCAGGATGCGCTGAAGATTGATCATGAGAAAAAGATTACCCACCTTCAGCGATCTGCGACAGGTTGGGATCTGGTGTTCGGGGATACTTCTACGCTACAGGCCAAGCTTATCGTGGCGGCCGATGGGGTGGATTCTTTTGTGCGTGTATCACAGGGTATTGCGGTAGAAGTCATCACAGATGACAACCAAGCCTTAATGTTTAATATGCTGCTTGCACAGAATCATCAGGGGATTGCCTACGAGCGGTGGACATCTTCAGGATCGATAGCCTTACTACCGTTTGGAGATAAGCGTGTGAAAGGGGTGTGGATGGTGCCAAAGGCTCAAGCACAAATCTTGTTAAGTCTATCAGAGGCAGCCTTTTTAGCGGCCGTCCAAGCGTGCTTTGGCTATTCATTAGGCCTTTTTCAAGCACTGAGCGTGGTGCAAGCCATGCCCTTGCGTCGTCTACAATCCACAACGCTTTATGATCATCATCTCGTATTGATTGGCAATGCAGCCAATACCCTGCATCCTATTGCTGCCCAAGGATTCAATTTGGGTTTAAGAGATGTAGCAGCCCTTGCAAAAACACTAAAAACAGACGCACAAAAAGATATATTAAGCGCTATAGCCTTGCTGAAGGCTTATGCTTTATCGCGTGCTGCCGATCACAGGCACACCCGACAATGGACCGAGTGTTTGGCAAAAACACCCGGTTATCAAGCCTTAGGGCTTTGGTTGGCAGAATGTTTAGAACCTTTTAAACAATGGATAGTCGAAAAAAATGCAGGCTGATCTCATCATTCACGGTGCAGGCCTTGTAGGTTTAAGCCTCGCTTTATACTGTGCGCAGCAAGGTTATCAGGTGGTGCTGATGGGTGCAAAACCCGTTGAGACCTTCTCGCAGATTTGTTCGGATAATCGCTACAGCACGATTAATAGACAATCCCAAAAACTATTTGAAAAGTTAGGTGTGTGGGATGCGATGCATGCAGCGGCGAGTCCTTATACGCGCATGGTGGTGTGGGATGCTTTGGGTTTTGGGCCTTTAACGTTTGACGCTGAAGCCATCCATCAACCGGATCTGGGGCATGTGGTTGCCAATACTGGGATGTTGCAGGTCCTTTGGCAAGCACTTCTGCAAAACCCCAATATTCAATGTTGTGAATCAAAAGCTGTGGCACTGACGCGTGATGCACAAGCGGCTTCTTTAACCTTAGCAGATGGCAGGCTTATGAAAGCCCCTTTAGTGATTGCGGCAGATGGTGCCCACTCCTGGCTTCGTGAGGCGGCAGGCATTGCAGTGCATCATGTGCAAGACTATGGTCAAAGTACTTTGGTGACCACCGTCACCACGGCCATGACGCATGCACAAACGGCATGGCAGCGTTTTATGCCAGAAGGACCTGTGGCTTTTTTGCCCTTGGCCGATCCCTATCAAAGTGTGGTGCTCTGGACCGCCAAGACGGCAACGATCCAACATTTGTTAGGACAGGAAGAAGCATCGTTTGCGAAGGCGCTGTCCCAGGCCTTGGATAATCAATTAGGTGCTGTCTTATCGGTTCAAAGACGTCAATCCTTTGTACTGCGAGGACAGTTAGCCCAAAGCTATACGGCAGAACGGGTTGCCTTGGTGGGCGATGCGATGCACGTTATCCATCCGCTGGCAGGGCAAGGCCTTAATTTAGGTTTGAATGATTTGGAGCCTTTGGTCCAGGCGCTGTTGCAGGCTAGGGCTAGAGGGATTGATCGAGGACATCCTTTGGTGTTGCGTCGCTATGCACGTGCGCGTTTCAAAGCAGTGCATACAATGAGTTACACAACAAACATCTTAAACAATCTTTTTTGTTCAACCAATCCCGCAGTCATAAGTGTTCGGACCCTGGGGTTGGAAGCGGTACAAAAAATGCCTTGGCTTAAAAAACAATTGGCATTCCAGGCAATGGGTATATAATTCTTTGAAAGGCTTGTGTGGGTGTAGCGGTGATTGATGCAAACGGTTTTCGATCCAACGTGGGTATTGTGCTTGTTAATCAAAGCGATCAGGTCTTTTGGGCTAAACGACTGAAGAGGGATGCTTGGCAGTTTCCACAAGGGGGGATGCACCCAGGCGAGACACCCGAGCAGACGCTTTTTAGAGAATTAGAAGAAGAAGTGGGTCTCAGTGCCTCTCAGGTGATCATTCTGGGTCGTACCCGACATTGGCTCAAATACAGAATCCCAGGTAGGATGTTGCGTAAAGCAGAGCCTGTTTGTATTGGCCAAAAGCAGAGATGGTTTTTATTGCGCTTAGAAGCGGAGGATTCTGCCATTAACCTTAGGTCTACACAGAAACCAGAGTTTGATGACTGGCAATGGGTGAATTATTGCTATCCCCTGAGGCAGATTATTTTGTTTAAACGGGATGTGTACCGTCGTGCCTTAGAGGAATTGGCACCTTATTTGTTTAGAAATGCTGTGCGCCATTGGGGCGTACAGTCTATGAATCGTTTATGAGATAGATAATTGTATGGTGTATCTTGAAATGAACCCTGTGGCGTTCAGTATAGGCCCTATCACTGTGTATTGGTATGGTGTGATGTATCTGTTAGGGTTTAGCTTGGCTTTTCTGTATTGTTATCAGAATCGTGCCAAGGATCCTCAGAAACCTTGGACGGTCGATGAACTATTAGATCTTTTTTTCTATGGTGCGCTAGGCGTTATTTTTGGAGGGACCTGGGGTTATCTACTGATGTATCAACCTGGATGGTTGACAACCGATCCCCTACAAGCCTTACGATTTTGGGAACCGGGGCGTTCCTTCCATGGTGGCCTATTAGGTGTCATTGTGAGTATGATTTTTTTGGGTAGACAGCATCAACGATCTTTTTGGGCTGTGTGTGATTTTATAGCGCCCGCGGTGCCGCTCGGTATTGCAATGGGACGCCTTGGCAATTTTATTAATGGCGAATTATGGGGACGTGTGACGACGGTGCCTTGGGCTATACACTTTCCCAATGCAGGACCCATGGCGCGGCATCCTTCAGCGTTGTACGAGTGTATACTAGAGGGTTTGATCTTATTTATCATTCTGTGTAGCTACCGTTCTAAACCGCGGTCCACGGGTGCAGTATCCGCGCTTTTTTTAATCGGCTATGGTCTCTTACGTATGATAGCCGAATGTTTTAGAGAGCCTGATTGGCATCAAGGTTTTGTAGCCTGGAATTTTTTAACCATGGGACAAGTGCTCTGTGTACCCATGATTCTTGCAGGGTTATGGATCTTCAGCCGTGTGCAATCCACGACAGTCTGTGCGAGACAATAAATGCGCCATTATTTAAACTTGCTTGATCATGTGTTAAAAAACGGGATTCAAAAATCCGATCGTACGGGCACGGGTACGCTCAGTGTGTTTGGTTATCAAATGCGTTTTGATTTGAGCAAAGGTTTTCCACTGGTCACGACCAAACAAGTGCATTTGCGCTCCATTATTCAAGAACTGTTATGGTTCTTAAGGGGGGACACGAATGTTAAATCCTTGCAAGAAGCGGGTGTGCGTATTTGGAATGAATGGGCAGACTCAGAAGGCTATTTAGGCCCCGTCTATGGCAAGCAATGGCGTGCTTGGTCAAATACTAAGGGTCAGGACATCGACCAAATAAGCGATCTGATCCACAATATTCGAAACAACCCTGATTCAAGACGTTTAATCGTGAGTAGTTGGAATGTGGCAGATATTCCTTTGATGGCCTTGCCACCCTGTCATTGCCTTTTTCAGTTTTATGTCGCCGAGGGGAAATTATCCTGTCAGCTCTATCAAAGAAGTGCCGATATTTTTCTAGGGGTGCCTTTTAATATTGCTTCTTATGCACTGCTCATGCAAATGATTGCACAGGTCACAGGTTTGGCCTGTGGTGAGTTTATTCATACTTTGGGTGATGCACATTTGTATAGCAATCATATAGAACAGGCTAAAACACAATTGGCACGTGATCCCTATCCTTTACCAAGGATGCAGATTAACCCCGACGTACATTCTATTTTCGATTTTCGTTTCGAGGATTTTCAAGTAGTGGATTATCAATGCCATCCCCGCATCCAAGCTTTGATTGCGGTGTGAACATGCGTACACCCCTCGCATTAATCGCAGCGATGACCGATAATCAAACAATTGGTTATCAGAATAAACTGCCTTGGCAATTGCCCCAAGAATTACAGTATTTTCGTCAAATGACCCTTGGAAAGCCCATCATTATGGGGCATAAGACTTTTCTATCGATGGGTTCTAGGCCTTTGCCCAAGCGTCAAAATATTGTATTAAGTCGCGACCCAAGCGTGGTGTACAACCATGTACAGGTTGTACGATCACTGGAGGAAGCCTTCGGGGTGGCCGAGCCTGCCACAGAAATCATGGTGATAGGCGGATCTGAGATTTATGCATTATGTCTGCCTATGGCCACGCGTTTATATTTAAGTTTTATTGAAGGCCATTATGAGGGGGATACTTTTTTCCCACAGGTTGATTGGGCAGCGTGGGATGTAGTCTCTGAAAAAGCCATGGAGGGTTTTAGCGCAAAAATTTTCGAAAGAAAAATACCATGATAAAAGACCTGAACAATCAAGAAAATCCCCCTTTGACCCGAAGGGCAACGAAGCGCGTAGAGCAAAGTTGTAACGGGGAAGGGCGCTTTAGCGCACGGGGGGATTTTAAACGTTATTGCTTGGGCCTTGCAGCCTATATGCTATCTTCTCTCTTACACAAAAGCCTTCAGGTGAAAACCGAATATGATGCCGATTATGATCCGACAAAGCCTTATCTTTTTGCTTTTTGGCATGGTAAACAATTATTACCCGTGTTGCGCTTGGCGCAGCACCAAACGAAATGCGGGGCCTTAGTGAGTCCTTCTAGGGATGGGGATATTTTAGCTTTTTGGCTTAAACGATTAAACTATGTCATTATTCGCGGATCCTCCAGAGATCAAAATACACGGGCCTTACATCGTATGCGTACGCAATTGCGACAAGGCTGTTCTTTGGGTTTTGGTGTGGATGGTCCCATTGGCCCTATTTATAGTGTAAAACCAGGCATGACTTATTTAGCACAGAAATTTCAGATACCCATTATTCCTGTAGGAACAGCCTTTGTACGGCCCTGGGTTTTAGAGAAAGCGTGGGATCGTTACGAGATCCCTAAGCCCTTTAGCAAAGCCGCTTTTTATCTGGGGAAACCTTTATTGATCACAAAAGGTGCCGATCTTATGCAGAGCAATCATCTTTTAGAAGTTGCGATTGTTGGGGCAGAGGTGCGTGCACAGGCCTTATTGGATCTTCAATCATGAGCAAAAAATCCTATACCTCTCAATCGATTGAAGTATTAAGTGGTTTAGATCCGGTTCGCAAACGTCCTGGCATGTATACCGATACGAGCAGACCCAATCACCTGGCCCAAGAAGTAATCGATAATAGTGTTGACGAAGTCATGAATGGGCATGCTACAGAGATCCGTGTGACATTGCATGCTGATGGTGCACTCGAAGTATCAGACAATGGGCGTGGCATGCCCGTCGATATCCATCCTGAGTATGGTGTCTCGGGGGTTGAACTTATTTTAACACGTTTACATTCTGGCGCTAAGTTCTCCCAAAAGGAATACCAGTTTTCCGGGGGCTTACATGGTGTGGGTGTTTCCGTGGTGAATGCTTTATCCAAGCGCTTGAAGGTTCGTATCCAACGAGATGGTTGTGTGTATAGCATGGCCTTTGAAAACGGTGAGGTTAAAGAAAAACTCACAATGATCGCTAAAGTTCCCAAAAATGATACGGGTACCACACTCACTTTTTGGCCCGATCCCACGTATTTTGATGCGCCAAAAATCGCAGTAAAGCCTTTGGTTCATCTGTTACGTGCCAAAGCCGTTTTATGTCCTGGTTTGCGGGTGCGTTTTGAAGATGTTCAAACCCAAGAAGTGTTGGAATGGCATTACAACGAAGGGTTGAAAGGCTATTTAATGGAGCAAATCGATGCGAACGATTTACTCGGCGGGCTTGTTTTTGAAAACGCTTTTGAAGCAAAAACCGAAGCCCTGTCTGTGGTCTTGGCTTGGACGCCCGAAGCGCCTCAGGTTTTTCAAGAAAGTTATGTGAATCTTATTCCGACGCTGCATGGGGGTACCCATGTCAATGGTTTACGCACGGGTTTATTAGAAGCGCTCAGAGAATTTTGTGAGCTGCGCAATTATTTACCGCGGGGCATTAAGCTTGCGCCTGAAGATATTTGGGATCGTATTCATTTTGTATTGTCTTTAAAAGTAGTCGATGCCCAATTTGTAGGACAAACCAAAGAACGTTTATCGTCTAGGCAGTCGGCCGTTTTTGTTTCCAATGTGATTAAAGATGCCTTTAGTTTATGGCTTAATCAACAGGTAGCCTTTGGATTATTATTAGCCGATTTTGCGATCCAAAATGCTGAAAAAAGGCTGCAAGCCAGTAAAACAGTGGTGCGCAAAAAAATCACACAGGGGCCTGCCTTACCTGGAAAACTGGCCGATTGTACAATACAAGATCTTAATAGAAGTGAATTATTTTTGGTCGAGGGGGACTCGGCCGGTGGATCGGCCAAACAAGCACGCGATAGGGTTTTCCAAGCGGTCATGCCTTTAAGAGGGAAAATTCTCAACACCTGGGAAGTCGGATCTGAAGGCGTTTTAGCCTCTCAAGAAGTGCATGATATTGCTATTGCCATCGGTGTTGATCCCGGTAAGCAAGGTTCATTATCGCAGCTTCGTTATGGAAAAGTTTGTATTTTAGCCGATGCCGATTCAGACGGACAGCATATTGCCACCTTACTCTGCGCGCTTTTTGTGAAACATTTTAAGCCCTTGGTTGAGGCAGGTCATTTATTTGTGGCCATGCCACCCTTGTATCGTATCGATGCGGGCAAAGAAGTTTATTATGCTTTGGATGATGCAGAAAAAGAGGGCCTTTTAGAAAAAATACTGGGTAAGAACCCCTCGGCCAAAGTCATGATTCAGCGTTTTAAAGGGTTAGGCGAAATGGATCCTTTACAATTAAGAGAGACTACGATGGCACCTGAAACCCGTCGCTTGGTCCAGCTCGTGTTAGATCCCGAACAGCATGCCGAGAAAATGCTCGATTTATTATTGGCGAAAAAGCGGGCACACGATAGGCGTCAATGGTTAGAACAAAAAGGAGATCTCTTCGATGTCTAAGACGGTAGCGCAGGCGCCGATGGCCATGGAGCAACAAGCCTTAAGTGTCTTTAGCGAGCGCGCCTATTTAGATTATTCGATGTATGTCATCTTAGACCGTGCCTTGCCGCATATTAGCGATGGTTTAAAACCCGTACAGCGACGCATTATTTATGCGATGTCCGAATTGGGTTTAAGCCATCAATCAAAGCCTAAAAAATCGGCCCGAACCATTGGTGATGTATTAGGTAAATTTCATCCGCACGGGGATAGTGCCTGCTATGAAGCCATGGTATTGATGGCACAGCCTTTTTCCTACCGTTATCCCTGTGTAGACGGCCAGGGCAATTTTGGATCCGTAGACGATCCTAAATCCTTCGCAGCCATGCGTTATACCGAGTCTCGGTTATCAAATTATGCAGCGGTATTGCTGAGTGAATTAACCCAAGGCACGGTCGATTGGGGGCCTAATTTTGATGGTTCCTTAGAAGAACCTCTGTTATTACCGGCACGCTTGCCCAATGTGTTACTCAATGGCAGCACGGGTATTGCTGTCGGCATGGCTACCGATATTCCTCCCCATAATCTTTCAGAGGTTGTGAGTGCCTGTATTCATCTTTTGGACCATCCTGAGGCCTCACTCGATGCCTTGTGTGCCCATTTAAAAGGCCCCGATTTACCCACGGGCGCAGAGATTATTAGCAGTCCTTCAGAATTGCGAGCGATGTATGAAACAGGACAGGGCTCCTTTAGAATGCGTGCGGTTTTTGTGGAAGAAGCAGGCGATCTCATTATTATTGCCCTACCCTATTTAGTGTCGGGCTCTAAAGTATTAGAACAAATTGCAGCGCTCATGCAAGCTAAGAAATTACCGGTGGTAAGCGATCTACGGGATGAATCCGATCATGAAAACCCTGTGCGTTTGGTCATTACGCCACGTTCCAATCGTGTGGACAAACAAGCTTTAATTTTACACTTATGCGCCAGCACCGATTTAGAAAAAAGCTATCGTGTCAATATGAATATGATTGGTCTCGATGGCGGGCCGCGGGTTAAAAATCTGAAGGTGCTCTTAGGTGAATGGTTGGTTTTTCGTCTTAAGACGGTACGCCGTCGTTTAGATTATCATCTAGAACGGGTGCGTGTACGTTTAATTATTTTAGAAGGGTTTTTAATCGCCTTTTTAAATCTCGATGCGGTGATTGCGATTATTCGTGAGGAAGATGATCCAAAGACGGTATTAATGCAACGCTTTGGATTGAGTGATGTACAGACCGAGGCTATTTTAGATCTCAAGCTGCGGCATTTGGCCAAATTAGAGGCGATGAAGATCCAAGCCGAGCAACGCAGTCTAGCCGCACAAAAAGAAGAACTCGATCAGATCCTGGGATCTGAAAAAGCGCTACGCGCCTTGGTGAAAAAAGAACTACAAGAAGATGCTAAACGTTTAGGTGATCCACGTCGTTCACTGTTAATCGAGCGATCCCCTGCGCAATTGATGGAACAATTCGATAAACCCGCGGTTGAAAACCTCACGGTGGTATTATCCAAGCAAGACTGGATTCGGGTTGCCAAAGGGCATGATATCGATCCAGCGTCTTTAAGCTATAAAACAGGCGATGCCTTTAAACAAGCGGTGCAAGCTAAAAGCGATCAAGCTCTTATTTGTGTGGATTCAAGCGGACGCGCCTATACCTTGAGCTTGCAAGATCTGCCTTCTGCACGCGGGCAGGGAGAACCCTTGAGCTCACATCTCAATCCCCCACCGCTGGCGGTTTTTCAACGTTTATTTATGGCCGATCCACAGGCGCAGTGCCTGATGATTTCGAATGCGGGTTATGGTTTTAGAGTTCCTATACAGGCATTGCTTGGTAAAAATCGCAATGGTAAGGCTATTATGACCTTAAAAGAAAAGCAGATTTTATTAGAGGCTCTGGTGATGCCTGCAACATCGGATGCAGCACGCAAGGATGCCCTCATCGCACTTTTGAGCGAAGAGGATAAATTATTATTATTGTCTTTGTCTGAGGTGCCCGAATTAAATAAAGGCAAAGGCTCTCGATTAATACATTTAGGCAAAGGTGTCTCGCTCAAGCAAGCGAAAATTTTCTTGCCTACAGAAGTCCCTAAAGCGTTGTTTAGCTATAAAGGCGAGGTAGGCAGTAAAGGCCAAAAAGTACCCAAAGGATTCTCAGGATTACTCTAAATCGCGCGATTGAATAACAAAAATATTTCATGAATGCCTTATGTTGAATAGCGTGGCGATTTTTTCTAAATGCCTCTAAAAATCCTTTCGTGGTACTCGATATCACTTTAAAAAAATCGGTCAATGCTTCTCTAGAAATGGCGCACTGTATACGTTCTGTAATGTCCGTTCATCTGTCATGCCTAAAATTCTTAACAAATTGAACGCCGAAGAAAGTTGAATATCCTTTTCACCCCCTTCAAAACGAGGAACTATGCGTGCGAAAATAGATTTCTTATAGGCTTCAGCTTATTTTCGGATTGAACGTACGCCTGATGGAAACGAATGGGGTTATGCTGAATATGCAACAAAAAAAGGTATCATTTCAGTGATAATACACTATAAAAATAGTTGTTTTTGAAAAGAATCGCTGATACTCTCTGTGCTTGTAATAATAAATATAAATAATAAGACAAGGAGAAGACGGATGTTTCATGCTTATTCAGAAAAGCCCCCTGTTCGACAGTGTGCAGAACGTGGGTCAAAAAGAAAACGACATGGAGAAGAATACGAAGAAGTCGATCAGAATCTAGAATACGGCATCGATACGCATCATGAACGAGGTATGTCTGAATCATTCGCTGTAGCACGCACCTGTGGTTCACCTGTATTTTATGCTTCGCCTGTACTAGGGGGGATGGTATGTGATGATTTACCAGTCAGTCCGCGTGTATTGCCTGCATCAATACTTGAAGAAGCTATTGAATGCTCTATTCTAGAAAGAGGATTTAAATCCTTATCTGTTGTAGAAAGTTCTGAGAATACACCACCACGTTCTAGGGCAGCTGCTTTTGTATGCAGACCGATCGCTGTGCGATCTATGTTGGCTGAGATTCCATTGGCTGAAGCATTACCCAGTCATGCCGCCGATGCAGTGGTGGGTTCTCTATCCAGCCCGCGTCAAAGCCGCTTTAATAAATAGTGGCACAAATGAGGGGTTTATTCCCCGGGTGCTTGAGTATTCATACTAATTGCATGAATATGGGTGGTCATCAGATCACCCAGCGCCTGATAAATCATCTGATGGCGTTGCAGGGGTTTTTTCTCTACAAAAGCCTCGCTTACAATCGTTATTTTAAAGTGTCCACCCTTGCCGCGGCCTGCATGATGCAAATGGCCTTCACTCTGATCTTCAATCGCTAGAACCAAAGGTTCTAAAACGGCCAATGCTTCACGTATCCGATCAACGGTTGGGGTCATGATTTCAGATCTCCATCTGTTGTTTGATGGTGCTTAGACATATACAAACCTTGAGCAATGACAAAGAGCAAGGTAAGCCCTAAGCAACCAAATAATTTAAAATGTACCCAGGTAGGGGTATCAAAATGATGTACCACATAGAGATTCAGTGCACCCAACAACGCAAAAAAGAGAAACCAACTAAGATTTAAGCGTTGCCATGTCGCAAAACTTAAGTTCATTTGCTTATCCATCAGGCGTTTCAGCAGTGGCTCTTCCATAAAATGGCTCACGAAGAAAAAGATCGCTAAAAGCCAATATACAGCCGTGGGCTTCCACTTAATAAAGATCTCATCTTTCAGCACGAGGGTCGCCCCACCCAGTAGGCAGATAAGGCCTAAGCTAAACAGGGATATTTTCTGGAAGGCACCTGTTTTATAACGTGTGTAAAACACTTGTATAAAACTGGCACCGATAGCAACAGTCGTCGCCGTATAAAGCCCAGCGGTTTTATAAGCGATAAAAAACAGTGCAATGGGTAGAAAATCGAGTAGGAGTTGCATGATCGAGGCCTCAGATGGATTCGCTTAAAAGTTGTACAGCGCCTATGGTATCATTTCCTTCGGGTCTTAAGAAACTTTGGACGGGCGTTCCCATGGGAAATAGTAAGTTAATAAACTCAAAATCACGGGTGGTCTCGGGGGCCAGAACCACCGGTGCCCTGCATTTAGGGCATTACCATGGGGTCTTAAAAAACTGGGTGGCGCTACAGTCTCAACATGAATGCTTTTTCTTTGCTGCCGATTGGCATGCACTGACGACGGACTATGAAAACCCTCAGAAGATCCAAGCCCATACTTTCGAGATGCTGCTCGATTGGCTGGGTGCGGGGCTCGATCCGAAGCAGTGTACCCTCTTTGTGCAATCGCAGGTGCCGCAGCATGCAGAGCTGCATGTTTTGCTTTCCATGATGACCCCCTTAAGTTGGCTAGAGCGTGTGCCTACCTATAAGGAAATGCGCGATAAACTAAAGACCAAGCATTTAGCGACCTATGGTTTCTTAGGCTACCCCCTTTTGCAGGCTGCCGATATTCTTGCCTATCAAGCCGATATTGTACCGGTAGGTGAAGATCAAATCTCACACATCGAATTAACCCGAGAAATTGCCAGGCATTTTAATTTTTTATATAAAGACCAAGGGGCGCCTGTATTAGCAGAGCCACAAGCACTCTTAACGAAGACTTCGAAGATGCCGGGTTTAGATGGGCAAAAGATGTCGAAATCTTATCAAAATACGATTGATCTACGCGGGGATCCTGAGAGTACTACTCAGAAAATAAAGACGATGGCCACCGATCCTGCACGTGCGCGTCGTTCAGACCCAGGCGATCCCCAAAAATGTCCCGTATTTGCCTTGCATCAGATTTATAGTTCAGAACAAACGCAGGCTTGGGTACAAACGGGTTGTACCACCGCAGGCATTGGTTGTTTAGAGTGTAAAAAGCCTTTAATAGAATCGATTCTCGCAGAGCAGTCTGTTATTCGGGCGCGGGCAGAGCCTTATAAAAAAGATCCCGATCTGCTTAAGGATATTCTACAAGAAGGTTCTAAAAAAGCGCGTGTGGTGGCAGCGCAAACACTCTCTCTGGTGCGTACACGTTTAGGATTAACCGTATTATGACAACGGATTTTGTAGAGCGTGTAGCGCCTGAGGCGGTAACGCTTGCTAAAGTGCCAGAACCCTATTGCATGGTGCATGGCAAAGCCTTGTTCGATTTACCCGCTGATCTTTATATTCCACCGGATGCCATGGAAGTTATTTTAGATATGTTTGAGGGGCCGCTTGATCTCTTGCTCTATCTCATTCGTAAGCATAATCTGGATATTCTCAATATTCCGGTCGCGGAAATCACCAAGCAATATGTACAGTATATACAGTTACTCTCCGATTTACGATTAGAGTTGGCGGCCGATTATCTAGAAATGGCAGCAACCTTAACCGAGATAAAATCGCGCTTACTCTTACCAAAACCTGTTCTAGAAACAGGTGAAGAAGTCGATCCGCGTGCAGAACTCGTGCGACGCTTACAGATCTACGAACGGTTTAAAGAGGCGGCGACACAATTAGATCTATTGCCACGTTTGGAGCGCGATTTTTCTTTGGCTGTGGCCGAGGTTCCTTACACGGTTTTGCAAAAATCTCATCCGCCGGTGGCGCTCAATGAACTATTATCGGCGTTGAAAGATGTGTTAAAAAGAATCGATCGTCAATCGATGCATAAAGTGCAACGAGAAGTATTATCGGTACGAGAGAAAATGTCTTGCATCCTTGCAAGTTTAGAGGGAAAGCCCTTTATGAATTTTGTGGGGTTTTTTAATCCGGCAGAAGGTCGTTTAGGCGTGGTGGTCACTTTCTTAGCTATTTTAGAATTGGTGCGAGAAATGATGATCGAGTTAATGCAAAATGAAGCATTTGGACCTATTTATGTAAGGATTGGGCCTAGTGGAACCGAATAATTTAGCCTGTTTACTCGAAGCCGTTCTTTTAGCCCATGGTAAGGCACTGAATGAAGATCAATTACTGGCCTTGTTCGAAGAAGAACAACGCCCAAGCCTTATCGAATTGCGGGATGCCTTGCAGGCCCTGATGGCGCAATCGGCATCGCGTGGGGTTGCCCTGGTACATGTGGCCAGTGGTTATCGCTTTCAAGTACAAGAAGCTTGGATGTCTTGGGTGCATAAATTATCTGAAGAAAAGCCTCAGAAATATTCCCGTGCTTTGCTAGAGACTTTAGCGTTGATTGCCTATAAGCAGCCCGTGACGCGTGGAGAAATAGAAGAAATCCGCGGCGTGAGCGTGAATCCAGCGACCATTAAAACCTTGGAAGAGCGCGAGTGGATCCGTGTGGTGGGCCATAAAGAAGTACCAGGAAGACCCGCTTTATTTGCAACCACGAAGCATTTTTTAGATTATTTTGCGTTGGAACATTTAAAGGATCTACCCCCTTTGCCAACCCTGATGGTTGAAAATGCCCTCGCAGCGTCGATGGATTTACAAGCAGAAGAAGGACCGATCGAAGGAAACACCGAAATCATCGAAGTAGACACAGAAACCATTCAGACGCTGGAAGTCGTCAAACCCCTATAAGGTAAAAAGAATCATGCAACCCAAAGAAAAATTACAAAAAGTCGCCGCACGTTTAGGCTTAGGCTCTAGGCGTTTGCTGGAACAGTGGATTCAAGCAGGTCGCTTTAGTATTAATGGCGTGAAGGCGACCATTGGCGATCGTGTAGGACCTCAGGATCATATTCTGTTGGATGGTCGTGCCTTACGTACCCGTGATATACGTGAAAAGCCTGCAGAACCCGTGGTGTTAATTTACCATAAACCGGTGGGAGAGCTTTGTAGCCGCTCAGATCCCGAAGGTCGGCCTTTAGTGTTTGATAAACTCCCTGTGATGCGGGCTAAGCGTTGGGTATCGGTGGGGCGTTTAGATTTTAATACTTCGGGTTTATTATTGTTCACGACCGATGGTGATTTGGCCAATCGCTTAATGCATCCCTCTTCCAATATCGAGCGAGAATATGCGGTGCGGATCATGGGCCCCTGTAGTACGCGAACCTTAGAGCGTTTAAAGCAAGGAGTGCGCTTAGAAGATGGTATGGCACGCTTTGAAACCATTCGTGATGCGGGCGGTGAAGGGGTAAACCATTGGTATCATGTGGTTTTAAACGAAGGTCGCAATCGTATTGTGCGACGTTTATTTGAAAGCGAGGGTTTAAAAGTAAGCCGTTTAATGCGTGTACGCTTTGGATCATTCACCCTGCCCCGTTTACTCAAGCCCGGTCAGCATCGAAAATTAGAAAAAGCAGAACTGGCTAGTTTTTTAGCAGCTTTACAACCCAACGCGCGATTGAAGGCTGGATCGCTACCTTCTTCGCCCCCTTTTTTAAAAGGGGACCGGCGTTAGCCGGGGGGATTTTTTCCCGATCATACAATTGAGATATACTGGCAAAATAGCTTGGGGGTCTAGCAAGTCTCCTTTGTCTTCCAAGGGATAGGCTGCATGTCTAAGTGGCGTCTTTACCCTGTGGGGGTGTACGCAATGTACACGGATAGAGGTATGGGTTTGGCATTCCTCAGCAAGTATACGTGCCAATCCTTCACGTGCCCATTGGCTGACCCCATAAGCACCCCAATAAGCTTTAGAACCTTCATCTTGGGCGGCATTACTAAAAATAATGCTTGCCTGATCGGAACGTTTTAGCAAAGGCAAGGTGGCCTGGCTGAGTAAAAAAGCGCTGTGTACATTTACTTGCATCACCGGATGCCATTGTTCAAGGGGATAATATTCAAGGGGTGTCAGGCTACCCAAAAGCGCAGCATTGTGGATGAGTCCATCCAAACGACCGAAATTTTTTTCAAGCGTTTCTTCGAGTGTCTGAAAATCTTGCGCGGTTGCCGTGGTTAAATCCATGGGATAAATCGCAGGGGTTGGGTAGCCTGCCGCCTCTATTTCATCATAGAGCGTTGTTAATTTTTGAATGTTGCGGCCAAGCAAAATCATGGTAGCGCCGCGTGCTGCAAAGTCTTTGCTTAAAACGCGACCAATACCGCCATAAGCACCAGAGATTAAAATAATGCGATTTTTTAGTATGGGTTGTATCGTGATCGTATTATCTTTTTTCATCATTTGTACTCAATAAAGATCAACGGGATCGACATCCAAAGACCAACGCATTTTTTGTGCAATCGGAAAAGATTGAATCTTAGGTATGAGTTGGCCTAAAAGCATGTGCAGTTTTGATCGCTTGTTCGATTGCAGCAGCAATTGTGCACGATAAAGACCTTGGCGTTTTTCCATGGGTGCGGGTATGGGGCCCATGCATTCTAAATCGTTGGTGCGTATACTTTGTAATTCAGTCTTCACCAGATTTAAAAAATGTTCTGCACGCTGAAAGGTTTTGGCCTCTGCACGGATCAGCACTTGATAACTATAAGGCGGTAGTCCTAGCGACTGCCGTTCGGTTAGCTGGGTCGTACTAAAAGATGCAAACCCTTTTTCCAGTAATTGCCTAAGCATGGGATGATGGGGGTGTTGGGTCTGTAATAGCACTTGTCCAGGTTTTTCTGCACGACCGGTGCGTCCTGCGACTTGGGTGATAAGCTGTCCCATTTTTTCAATGCTTCTAAAGTCGCTGCTAAATAAGGCTTGATCAATATCCAAAATGGCGACCAGTGTAACATTGGGAAAATGATGTCCTTTGGCAATCATTTGGGTGCCGAGTAGCAGATCGGCTTCACCCTTATGCATGCTATCAATATGGGCTTGCATCGAACCTTTTTTTCGGGTGCTATCGCGATCGATACGTAACACTTTATGATCGGGGAAGCGGTTCTGTAAAAAAGTTTCTAAGCGTTCAGTCCCCAAACCCACGGGCTCCAAACCTTCTTTGTGGCAAGAGGGACATTGTGTGGGTAGTGGAATCACACGTTCGCAATGATGACACTCCAATGTTTGCTTGGCATAATGAACGGTCATATTCGCCGCACAGGCCGTACACTGTGCGATCCAACGACAGGGTATACACATGAGTACCGGTGAAAAGCCCCGACGGTTTAAAAACAGTAGGACTTGATTGCCTTCGGATAGATGCTGAGTGATCGCTTGCAGAAGGGCTGCCGAAAAACCTTTGTCGAGTTGCTTGTGTCGTGTATCCAGCACCTGGAGTGTAGGAGTCAGGTGTGTGGCAGCACGTAAGGGTAAGGATAAGATCTGGTAACGACCCTTTTGTGCGTTATACAGCGTTTCTAAAGAAGGCGTAGCCGATCCTAAAACAATGGGGCAACGCTCTAGTTTTGCACGCATCATGAGCACATCACGGGCATGGTAGCGAAAACCTTCTTGTTGTTTTAAAGAAGCATCATGTTCTTCATCAATAATAAAAAGACCCGGGTTTTTAAGGGGCATCAATGCAGCCGATCGGGTACCTATAATAATAGGGGCTTCGCCAAGGCGTGCTGCTTCCCAGGCTTTTAGACGTTGTGTGGCGCTAAGTCCCGAATGGTAGACAGCGATGGGCACTTGAAAACGATCTTTGAAACGATCCAGCAGTTGGGGTGTTAAGCCAATTTCGGGCACCAGAATAAGCGTTTGTTGTTGTAAAGCGAGTGCTTGTTCAATCAGACAGCTATACACTTCCGTCTTGCCACTACCGGTGACCCCCTGTAATAAAAAAGGTTTAAAAGATCCCCCTGATCGTTGTACCGCATCGACAGCTTGTTGCTGTGCAGCATTGAGTATCAGGGGCGGATGCAGCATGGGTGTGTCGCTCAGATCCGCTGTAGACGATGGAGGGATCTTAAGCCTTCTTTTTTTGGAAGTTGTAGAACTTTCTTTTTTAAGAAGGCTTGGTAGGGCGGCTTGTAAAACCTCGGCCAGCGAGACATGGTAATAGCTGGCCGTCCAATGAATGAGATCCAAAAGCTTAGCAGAGAGTCGGGGCTCAGGATCTAAAACGGCGGCAATGGGTTTGAGTTTTTCGAGAGGGCAGTCCGATTGATGGGTTATCTCAATAACAACGCCTACTTTCTGTGTCTTACGAAAGGGGACTAAGACGCGGACACCGGGGACTAAGAGGCATTGATCGAGGGGGGGGAGATAATCTAAGCATTTTTTTAAGGTACAAAACACAGCCACCCGTACGATAGCAGTGCGATGAGTCTCTAAAGTAGTGTCGATCATGGTACTGGGTGTTCGCATCAATTGGCTTGCATGATAACAAAATTTTTGTGGATAAGCACAGTCCTTTTTCCTGGTATGCCTAGCTATTCTTAGGCAAAGGAGGTTTTTAGTAAGAAACTGTACCTTAAATTGGTTGAATGGCTTGTGTATAACTTTGTGTATAAGTGGTGTGAATGGATGCCTGGCTAACTTAGGTTTATAAGGGCGGTGCTATCAGATTTTTAGGGTTTGTCAATGTTTTTAAGGGTTTTTTACCCCATTATCTGTCGTATTTATTCTTAGTACCCGACTAACATGGGTTGGAATCACAACGAAACGGATGCCGTTTCAACTTGTGAATAACTTTGATCGTTCAGTCTGAGAGGCTCTTTTTTGTCAAAAAACTTGAACCTAAAGTTTGCATGCGATCAGCACGGTTTGCCAATTGATTGTGCATAACTGTGTGTATAGCTTTAAGGCTTTATCAAGGCTTTGAGTTCTGCGAGCAGAGTGGCGGCCTCATGGGGTGGAGAAAATAGGGCTTTTATAGCGCCTTGGGGATTAATGAGCAGCAAGGTTGCACTGTGATCGATCATCAACGGTGCAGCGGTCGGATCTTGCCAGCTGTAAATGCTGCACGCTTTACTCAGGGCTTGGATCTGCTTCGCATCTCCCGTGAGTCCTTCAAAATGCGGGTTAAAACCGGCTAAAAAAGCTTTGAGTTTGGGGGGGGTGTCATCACGAGAGTTTAGACTGACAAAAATAAAGTGTAGTTTTTGATCCAAGACGGGATCTGCCCACACCTTTTGCAGTACTTTTAGGGTGGTGGGGCAGATCCCCGGGCAGTCGGCATAACCAAAAAACAAGAGCGACCACTGGCCTTGCAAAGAAGCTTGGGTAAAACTTTTACCTTCGGTATTGATCAGGGAGAAGGGTATAAGGGGTTTGGCAGGCTGTAGGACCGTAGCCGTACCTTGGGGCACGGGAGGCGTTTGTATAGTGGCAGAAGCGGCTGTCGTTGCCGTGGCCAAGCTTAGGCTTAGGGTCAAGGACAGTAATAGCTTCACGCTAAAATTCCCCCTTGTATCTTTCATCAAACATCCCCCTGCACCCTTCGGGTGCTTCCCCCTTCAAAGGGGGCGTTTTACAAAAAAATGGTCCAACAGCAATGCCACAAATAGTAACAGCAAATACACAATAGAAAAACCAAAACTTTGCGCAGCCATTATTTTAGAAGGGTTTTGATACAGACGGATCATTTGTGCCAGAAAAAAAGCCCCTAAACATAAAGCCACAATCAAATAATAAAAACCACTTAAGTTTGTTGCATAGGGCAAAAGACTCACCACCACCAATAGAATCGTATAAAGCAACATGGAGAGTTTGGTATACGCCACGCCATGCGTAACAGGCAGCATCGGAATTTGGGCTTTTTGATAGTCTGATTGGCGTGCAATCGCCAGTGCCCAAAAATGGGGGGGTGTCCAGGCGAAAATAATCAGAACGGGTAACCAAGCCAGTGCCTGTATTTCACCTTGCATGGCAACCCAACCTAAGAGCGGTGGCATGGCACCGGCAGCGCCCCCAATCACAATATTCTGGGGTGTGCGATGCTTCAAGATTAAACTATAAATGAGGGCATAACCAATGCACGCTAGCAGTGTGAGCACGGCACAGAGCGTATTCACCTGCAGGGCCAAAAGGCTAAAGCCCATACTGGCTAAAGCGCCCGCAAAAAACATCGCTTGTCCAAAACGAATGCGTTGCTGTGCCATGGGTCGTTGCTGTGTGCGGATCATTTGAGTATCGAATTTGCGATCAATCAGATGATTGAGCACAGCGGCCGATGCGCTACAAAGCCCAATGCCAAGTATGGCGTATACGCATAACGCCCAGGGTAGTGGGCCGTGTGTGCTTAGGCACATGCCTGCAAAAGCGGTGATCAGCATCATCAATACCACTTTGGGTTTACAAAGGGTTAGGTAATCTTGAAAGAGTCCTATTTTTGCATTGCAGGGGCCGGTCTCAGTGCCGGGCCTGTAGCCAAACACCACATTCAATGTGATCACACTCAACAGCAACAATGCAGACACCGCATGATGTGCGATGGCAACCAGCAGCGGAATCTTTGCTAACACATTGGCAATCCCTAAACCAATCTGCACTGTTAGTAAAATGGCCATGGTTACAGCTATGCGGCGCAGCCTATGATTGTTCGCTTGTCTGAAAATAATGATTATGATCCCACCTATTAACAGTGCACACAGTGCAGCCCCCAACCTATGCAGCATATGAATGGTCATCAGCGCATTGGCACTTAACAGTTCAACCCCACCGGGTATAAACTTAACATTAGAGGCACCTACGAAATCCCACACAACAGATGTTCCTGTATGGCAGCTTGGAAAATCAGGACACACGAGTGCTGCATAGTTTGCACTGGTCCAACCACCCAATGCAATTTGCAGAATGAGCATTAGTAATGTGAAAGCAGAAGCTATTCTTAGGCCGCTGTTTGGAAGATATCCTTCTCCCGTTACGGGACGCGTGCGGTCGGCTCTGCCGACAAAAGGTGGGGCGAAGCCCCGGATGAGGGTTGGTGTCGTCACCCACAATAAACTCAACAACAACATTCCACCCATTAAATGTCCCATCACGACTACAGGCCATAGTTTTAAAGTGACGGTCCACATGCCTAATAAGGCTTGAAAAAGCAGTACAGCGCCTATGAGTAATGGCAATACGCGCGCTCTATTATTTTTAGATCGCTTTAGTTGTACAACGATTAATCCAGCAATACCTAAGCCTAACAATCCTGCCATATAACGATGCAGCATTTCTGTCCAAGCTTTGCCAAGATGTAGCGAAGGATTCGCAATAGCAGTACTCGCATTCACCATCCATTGTCCATAACACGCAGGCCAATCGGGGCAGCCAAGTCCTGCATCGCTAAGGCGCGTATAAGCACCCAGCATCATTAAGCAGAAGGCAAAGCAGCTACTAGCAAGACTTGCGTAAAAGAGGGCTTTAGTATTTTTCACAATCCTTTGTCTTTATGTTTTCGTTGATGGTTTTTTTATCGATGATGTATTGATCACACCATAATAAATAAGTACGGCCAAGGCCATCATAAACCATTGCAAGGCATAGCCCAAGTGCTTGATAGGTGGCATGCCCACTTGCATGGTAAAAGGTAGGATCTCAAAGCCAAGTTTATCACCAGGCTCTAGTCTAAGGATCAGCGGGTAAACGGCGTGTCCAAGTGCCTGCGCTAAGGTTTTAAGATTAATGTCCAGTACGCGCAAAGGCCACTGATGGGTTGCATGCGGGGGAGGAAGGGCCTGTACGCCATAGCTTTGCGACAGCGGGTTAGGGTGGGGGCGAGCCGCCTGCCTGTTCGGAAGCTTGAAACCCCGCACCGGCGGGTAAAGCCTGCCTTCTATGTGCACCGTGCCAGTAATGGGTTGAAGGGTGGGAAGTACGCTGCGGCTTTGTCCCAGGGGTATCCAGCCTCTATCGATCAAGATAAGGCCCTGGTCTTGGTCCAACCATAAGGGAGTGAGTACTTTATAGCCCGGTTGCCCCTTAAAACTTTGGTTATCGACAAAAATAGCGTGTTGGTTGAAAAACTTCCCTTTTGTCTGCAGATATCTACCGTGTAGGTCTTGAATAGAGCCCTCTCTTTGTAATATATTAGCGCTCGATAACGTAAGCGTAGACTTACATATTTCCTGGGTTGGTGTGTGGGCAATCTTGTATTGAAAGCGTTGCCACTGCCAATGGCCCAGGAATAATAAGATTGGCACTACGGAAAGCACCATCAAGGTCGAGGCAAGCCCTGGGGCAAAGCGCCATCGACCTATCTTCAATGAAAATGCTGGATGGAACCTTAAAAGCGGCTGTTTGTGCATAGGCATGGAGCAGTATACACCGCGATCCTCTTTATTTGGAGGCTTCCAAGTGGAGTGCTGCAGGGTAACGATTTGACCAGCTAAATAACAAGAGCTAGTTTTAACTATAAAGATTATATTTTACGGGGAGATAGACATGTTTACCGAAATCCAAGATGATATTAAGCGACGTTGGGGTGAAGCATGTCTTGTTTTAGACAATCCCCACATGGCTGATGAAGAAAAAATGAGGCTATTGCGTGTACATAAGGTGGCTCTTGAAGGCTATGTAACATCCATACAAACAGCAGCACTACACACACTCACAGCTATACCTACACTTGTAACACCAGTGCCACCACCTCTTGGGTTAGGAATACCACCACCACCACCACCACCGCCACCGCCACCACCGCCTGGGCCAGGAATACCACCACCCCCTCCAGGTATGGGACCTGGGCTAGCAAATACGGTTCTCCCCCATCCCTTAGATATAGCCATCTGTGGTATTTCTCAGAACCAACCATTATTGACACAAAAGGTTACTGCTACATGTAATCAGGTGCAGTCTATTCTAGAGGCTCCAAATTTGTCTCTTGAGCAAAAAATACGTGACCTTGCAGTACATAAGGAAACGCTTGAATGCTGTGTGGCCTCTATTCGTGCTGTACTTGAAATATCGCATAGAACCTATACACAGGCATTAGGTGATAAAAAGCAAGTAGAAATAAGAGATGAAGTCGCAGTGTTAGATCAAAAAGCACGGACTCTGTTGGGTATAGACACGCTCAATAATAACTTAAGGGATTTATGGCCAGCAGGGGCACAACAGGTCCTCGTTACGAGAGAAATCCAAGCTAAAACAGAAAGAGATAATTTAAACTGGAAGTCGAAATCTATTTTGGGAAAAGCGTATAAAGCACAGTTTGCTATTGCGGTACTCTATCCGAAGTTTAGCAATACGATCCACAGCAGATTTCTACATTAATTTTACGGGTCCAACACCCTACACGCTAAAAGAAATTATTAAGCTTGCAAAAGCATTGGAGGTTCCATTGGGGTCTAGCATGCTTTCAGAGATGAAGCAGAAGTTTACGGCAGTGCTGAAAGCACCTTATTTAACAACTAGCGTAAGCAATAGAGCATATTTAGAATTTAGAGAGGGTGTTAACAAGAGGGCCATTGATAGGTATGCAGCACATACACCCTATAATAACAGTCCAGAGTAGAAAATTTTTTAGGAAACCGCTATACTCCTCAATACAGTAGTTACCAAAATAATAAGGAGAAAGACAAATGCATAGATCTACAGATAGTTTTGATGATTCCCAATATCCAGAAGGGGACAAAGTAAAAGCACGGGAATATGCACAGAAGCGGAACATCCTCTCATTAAGTAAAAAGACAGAGGGTACCTCGCTACAGTCAGTGGCCAATCCATATTCCAGCCGTAGAGAAGCTGTTAGTGACAACAGTGAGGGCAATGTGGTTTCTCGTCAGATACAAAGCATCGGGGGTGTAGTGCCTACACAATTGCTACAGCGTGGAGCCACGATTGATCACGAAGCAGAACATTATCGGGCGTATCTTCAGGGCGCAAGTGTAAGTCGTAAAACCATGTTCGCTAGAATGGTAGAAGAGTGGCAAACCTACGAGGAGGCAGCAGTTAGTAATGTGGGAGTATCTCTGAAAGGGCTGAACTTACAGGACATGGAAGAGAGCCAAAAAGCTTTAGAGGCAAAGGCGCGTCGTTATGCAATGCAAGTTGTCTCTCATCCAGAACAGGACACAGGTGGTTTTGAACAAGCTTACAACACATTTCTATTTGCAGAACCAGACGCACAGGATGCTCTAGAGCAGTCTGTATCGCATCCAACCCAATCGACATCCACAACGTTCTCACCAGATGATAACAGTGAATTATTGGCAGTTGCCTATGCAGAGCGTATGGCCGAGCGATGTCCGGCAAGTGGAAATAGGGATGATTGGTTTGGTGCTGCTTATCAGGAATATATGGTGTCCAGTCCACAACAACGAACTTTTCTTGAATCGCAGTTACATTTTTCATTGCAAGTAAGCAGAAGCGCTCAGAGTCCGTATTCAGTGTCTGCTTCCATGCTTCCCTCTTTTAATAGGTCAACATCGCCTTTGCAGAGAGTAACCGTGGAGCAATATGTAGAGCGAGCACATCGAGCAATGCCAGATTTAAGCAAAGAAGAGTTAAAACAGATTTATCTATCAACGCCGCCTGAGCATTTTCAGGGTTTAATACAGACCTTAATAGTTCTTGAGTCAGACAATAATCACGACACATCAGCTTCACGACCCAGAAAATAAATTCAATGGATGTTTCTATAAAAAAGAGGGGATGACATCAATGTATTCTTCAGGACGGCAAACACAGCTTACTATCGAAAGTTGGCACGATTTTTTTAGTTCAAATGTCGCAACTCTTGCTCATAGAGCTCAAGAAAGTTCAACGGTCGAAACTACGGAAAATTATCGACTGTTGTCAGAAAATTTACAATTGTATGATCGACAAATGGCAGTTTATGGTGTGGGTAATTTTCGTGCGGTTCTGTCAGAATTAAGCGGAATAATTTTAACTGAAATTAAAACGCTTTGTGTTGAGACGGATCAGCCCCTTTCACAATGGATAGATACACACATAAATATTTTAAAAAATATTTATTTTGTAGGCGAGAGACGGTTGCCTTTCCACGAATCAATATTCCTAGAAGCTTCTCAACGGTTAGGAGCCATTGATGATTCTGATTTGGGAAAATTAAGCAAGGCGTGGCGAAATTTTAATGCTACAGAGCATGTTGGTGTGTATGGAGTATATTTCTTATCCGAGAGGACTCTTGGGCAGTATCTTGCTGCTGCGTGGTTGTTAGTGAAAGCACAATCTACAGCGGTATGGCTTGAAAATGGTATAGAGAATTCCAATTACAGTCTTGCATTCATGGAATTAAGGGACCAGTTATCAGATATCAGAAGAGCACATAATTTTGACCCTGTTAATTACGGCAGGCCACAGCTAGGTACTTATCTACAAGCGAGAGAAGACCGTCCTAGTTGTCTTCCGGGCACCGCAGGGAGATTAGCCAATATTGTACGACGTTGTAAAGGTTTTACGGATACGGCGCTTTTGAAGCCAGAAGATATTGTATTTGATTTTGCTTGGGATGCTATAAAAATAGGGTTTGAGAGATGTCTAAGTGCTTATGATACGACAGAAGAGAAATACCAATTTCTAGAGTGGCTTCGGGTACCACCCCAAGAAAACCTATTAATTCCAGGAGTACCAGCAGTACCAGCAGATCCAGCAGTACCAGGAGTACCAGCAGTACCAGCAGTACCAGAAGTGAGAGAAACAGCCTTGCAAAGAATGCAAAGAGACCGATCTGCAGGTTTTGCTGTTAGAGTATTGTGCGATGAATTTCTGGTTAACGTTCAAAGAAGTGGAAATTATCAAAGAGTTTATATAAAACCAGAGTATTTATGGATCATTGTAGACTCTATTGTTAGGCAATATCCAAACATGTCTCAAGACAACAATTTTCAGCATGCATTTTTGAATAACGGGATTGAACAAAATATAAGCATAGAGGATGATCGACGATCAAACCCAAACATTTGGCATGAGCATTATGCGCACACGATTTGGCATTTGAAGCTGCTAAATCTTTTTTTGTATCCATCAAAAAGCAAAAACATTTATTTAAAAATGGTCGGCGTTGTCCGATCGCAGGACTCTTCTTTTTTAGCGAAATCTTTAGATATCAAGGGAAAATTTAAATCGATTTTGTCAGATGCTAAAGACAGCGATGATTTTGTGGATATGACTTCCGAAGCATTCAAGGCTGGCACAATGAATACTTTGGGGCGAGAGTTTCCAGGACAAATAGATGTGACACAGATTAACGATGGATACCAGCGTTTTTTTGATGAGCTTCTTTTCGATCAATATTTTGAAAGAACACAAGGTATTCTTTTTTTAGCGAATACTCGTGGAAGCGTTTCCGTAGGGGATTTTCAAAAAGGTGCGATGAAACAAGTATTAAATGCGTTGCTTCAAAATTTTGGCACCCTATCGCCTGAAGAGCAAGAGAATAGCATTCAAGCATCTTTGCGTACCATGCGTGCTTTACAACAAAGTAGAGTTTCCGTTTTGGATCAGGGTGGAGATGATAATCATGGTAACCCCATTGCTGTTGCAAATCGATATTTTAATCAACAATTTCCTTCGGGTGTATCTCCCGAGCAAGAAGCTCAAACAGTGACCGCTTTGCTTCTTTCTCTTGATGATGAAGTTATGACTTTGCATAGCGCGCACCATCCTGCAGGATGGGATCCGGAGGATTATGAACTATCTCCGCAAGCAGTACTATATCGAGCGGCTTATTGGACACAATATCTATCTCGACTGGAAGCGCTTTATACACAACGGGTGCTTATGCAAGATGTACAGGGGATGTCTTTGCATGAGGCAGGCGCAGCGGGTGTTCTCGTTGTCCCGCCAAGACCTGTGGTGATTGATCCACAACGAGAAGCAGAAGCGCTAGCAGCGTTAGAAAATTTTAGAGACCAGCCTTTGGCACAGCAGGAGGCAAGAACGGGGTATTACAATTTATCGAATGTTACATTGACTGGACCTAGAGCAGGAGGGACAGGGCCCTATCCTACGTTATATATGCCTAGGGGTATACCGGTTGTAACACCTTATAATCCTTTGGGAGATACGCCAGAACAAATACGTATCAATCATGGTATGCCACATTTTAATCTAACAATGTCGCTTCCTCATGGAAGCGCGGGTAATTTACCACCTGGGGTACTAGAGCTTTTAGCACAGTACAATATAGGCCTTAATCAATTAGATGTTTGTGTGTCTGGTCAAACGATGCCTTGGCAAAATGATCCCTTATTACTGAGAGTGAATTCTTGGGCACATCCGTATGCACCGGCTGCTGCACCAGCCGGTGGGTATAATCAAACAAGTCATCTTTTGGTGGCGGTACAAGATATTAATAGCCACTTTGAACAACTGGCTCCAGTGGATGTCCATACACATTCTGTAGATGCTAATATGCATTCATCCGTTGTTTATTCGCCTCAAAATGCCCATATTACAGGCATCGAAGATCCAAATAATACACACATGTTTTATTCTTTATGTATCGATGAATATAATAGAAAGGCTGTTTTAACTGCACATCTATTGTTGAATGATCAGGATAATAATGCATTGGCGGCCATCATGTTGAGTGCAGATGAACTCACGCCAGAAACATTGTTCTTAAATATGAGCATGATAGAAAATACCAGATTAACAGAGGCAGAACCTGGGGGAATAACCCCCAACGAAGCGATGTATGGTTTATTACATGGTAATTATCCAAAAGATCGCATTTCGCGAGATCATCAATCTATTCATCAATTGGCAGAGCAGGCTGCATTGGCAGAGCAATCCGAGTTGCAACATGTGGCGCCACAATCACAA
>JACCDN010562275.1_pt1 | contig 34099 bp, 33 predicted proteins | sample 7441691 | NCBI WGS metagenome assembly JACCDN01 (sample SAMN15323439, study PRJNA562643) | freshwater metagenome | isolation source: river surface water | place: USA:Blue River Watershed | collected 2017-08-16
ATAAAGCGTATTTTAACCTTTTATTTGTTTTTATCTTGTAGAAAGCGAGAAAGCCTTGAATTCTAATGACCAAGCCGGCAACACTTCTATTAGCTACCGTGATGCTGGGGTAGATATTGAAGCAGGTGATGCGCTGGTAGAGCAGATTAAGCCTTTTGCTAAACGTACGATGCGCCCTGAAGTATTGGGTGGTATTGGCGGCTTCGGATCTTTATTTGAAATGCCTAAGAAATTCAAGAATCCAGTATTGGTTTCTGGTACGGATGGGGTAGGCACAAAACTAAAACTCGCTTTTGAATTAAATAAACATGACACCGTTGGTATCGATTTGGTCGCGATGAGTGTTAACGATATTTTGGTTCAGGGTGCTGAGCCATTGTTCTTCTTAGATTATTTTGCTTGTGGCAAATTGGAAGTTGGTACTGCTGCACAGGTGATTAAAGGTATTGCGCAAGGCTGCGAACAATCAGGCTGCGCTTTGGTTGGTGGCGAAACAGCGGAAATGCCAGGCATGTACCCAGCAGGCGAATACGACTTAGCAGGGTTTGCTGTGGGTTGTGTGGACAAAGAAAGCTTAATCACAGGTAAAACCATCTCATCAGGTGATGTGGTGCTTGGTTTGGCTTCAAGTGGTGCTCACTCAAATGGCTATTCACTTATTCGTAAATTAATTGCGAAATCTGGTATTGATATGGATGCAGATTTCCACGGTAAACCATTTAAAGATGTAGTGATGGCGCCAACACGTATTTACGTTAAATCTTTATTGAAGCTTATTGAAGCGATGCCAGTGAAGGGTATGGCGCATATTACAGGTGGCGGCATTACAGAAAACGTGCCGCGTGTGTTGCCAGAAGGCTTAACTGCAGAAATCAAAAAAGGTAGCTGGGATATGCCTGCTTTGTTCACTTGGTTGCAAGCACAAGGTAATGTGGCTGAAAGTGAAATGCATAAAACATTTAACTGCGGCATTGGCATGGTGGTGATCGTGGCTAAAGAGCAAGCATCAGCGGCGATGGCTTTATTGAAGGCGGAAGGCGAACAAGTCTTTGAGATTGGACATATTCGTGCCCAACAAGCTGGCGAAGCGCCAACAGTTGTTGTTTAAATTTGCCAATATGAAGCTTAGGTTATTAGGTTTGGCTTTGTTGGTGTTGGCAAGCAATGCGTTTGCTGCACCTAAGCAAGTCACGCTTACTTATCAAGCGATTCGTAATGACAAACCTTTTGCGATCGTGACCGAGACTTACCGTCAGTCAGGTGATCAATACAAAATTGAAAGTGTGACGGAAGGTATAGGCGTCTACGCGCTTTTTGGTAAACGTATTTTAAAAAGTGAAGGCTTGGTGACGGCTGAGGGTTTGCAATCTGCACACTTTGAATCACATCAAGTAGACAATCCTAAGAAACTTATCCTTGCGGATTTTGATTGGGCTAAGTTGCAACTCACCATGAAATCCAAAGGTAATGAAGTGACTGAGTCTCTCCCTAAAGGCACACAAGATTTATTGAGTTATCCTTATCAATGGATGCATATTCCACCTCTTGCGGATGAGTTGATTCTGCCAGTGACAACAGGCAAAAAAATAAAGACTTATCATTACCATTTAATCAATAAAGACGATGTGATGGAAACGCCAGCAGGCGAATTTAAAGTGGTAGAGTTGACGAATAGTGGCAAAGTTGAGCCGGCTGATGAGAGACGTTTTTGGTTGGCTGTAGATCATTACTATTTGCCTGTGCGTATCTTAATGCAAGATGACAAAGGTGCCGTCATAGAGCAAATATTGACGAGTATCGTTGTTCAGTAGTTTTTCTATTGAGGCGATGTTAATAATTTGCCAACAGCACAATCATTGAAGCAGTTTTTAAGAAAATTAGCGATCCCTTGGGTGTGGTTTTGGGCGTTATTATTTTCTATTTTGATGCACATCATTTTGTTTGGTGGAATGCAGTTTGAATGGCCTGATTTTGATCTGGAACCTCATACGATCGAAGCTGAATTGGTGCTACCATCAAAACCTGTTGCTCAAAAAATCCCCAAAGCAGTTAGCAAGAAAAAGCCTCCTTTGGAAAGGAAAGAATTAAAGCCGCAATCATCTTCAGTTAATCAGCAAAATCAAGTTGCTGAAGCTTCCAATATGAACGTTGAAGATACTCTTGATCGAGAGCCGCGGTTTGCTGAAGAGCCACCTTTGCCACCGCCAACTTATGTGGATTTGTTCTTTGAAATTAAGCGAACGGGATTTGGAAGTGGCAAGGCGCATATTCGTTATCAGGCCGAGCCTGATGGGCGATACAGCCTTCGTAGCGAGGCTGAAGCAAAAGGACTGGCAAGTTTAGCTTTTTCTGGTAAGCGTTTAGAAACTAGCCTTGGCAAGGTAACTGATGCAGGGTTGCAGCCAGAAGATTATCGATTTGAGCTTTCTAATAAGCCAGAGAAATTACAAACTGCACATTTTGATTGGGAGGCGATGAAGCTCACTATTAAAAATGCGAAAGCAGAAAAGGTGTTGGATTTATCAGAAGGCACTCAAGATTTTTTGAGTTTCTTGTTTCAATTTATTTTTGTTCCTCCGTTGAATCGTATGCAATATCCTTTAACGAACGGTAAAACATTAATGACTTATGATTATCAGTTTGTTGGAGAGGACCAAATTCAAACGGAGATGGGGCAATTGAATGCGTTTCACATCGCAAAAAGTAGCGGTGACCCAGATGAAAAAACCGAGGTTTGGTTAGCAATGGATTATCGATTTATTCCGATTAAAATTTTAAAAATAGCAAAGGACGGTAGCGGGTTCGAATTAGTCGCAACGCGCTTGAATACCGATATAGCAAAATGATAGTGAACTCTAACCTTTTACGATTAGCTGGTGTGGTGCTGGCAGATGTCTTATCGAATACTGGCCCTGCAGACGTCAAGTTAGGGTGGTTCTTTAAGCAGAATCGTGACCTTGGCACCAAAGATCGTGCATTTATTGCTGAGTCAGTTTATGGCGTTTTGCGTCGTAAATCATTTCTATCTTATGTTTCAGATGGTGAAGATCCACGTAAATTATTAGTTGCTTGGTTAGTGCGTGTGCAAGGGATGAGCACGCGTGATTTAGCTGATTCACTGACTGCACAACAAAAAGAGTGGGCGCAAGAAATTAAAGCTAAAAAGACTGACGATATTAGCAAAGCCATGCAAGCCGATTTGCCTGAATGGTTATGGGATAAATTAGTTTTCCAGTACGGCGAAGAAGAAGCGCTTACTATCTCCAGAAGTATGCATCAACCTGCATCTTTAGACTTGCGTGTGAATTTAGTTAAAGCGACACGTGAAGATGTGATTGCAAAATTTGCATCTGAAAAAACAGAAGTAAATCCTACGCCTTACGCTCCAAATGGCTTACGCATGCCTCAAAAGATGACGATTAGTCGTCATGTATTGTTCACGGATGGCAAAATTGAAGTGCAGGATGAAGGTAGCCAGTTATTAGCCCAATTGGTTGCGCCACGTCGTGGTGAAATGGTTGCTGACTTTTGTGCTGGTGCGGGTGGCAAGAGTTTGGCGATGGGTGCATTGATGCGTAATTCAGGTCGAATTTATGCATTTGATGTTTCAGAAAAGCGTTTGCAGAATTTAGGTAAGCGTCTAAAACGTTCAGGCTTATCTAACTTGCATAGCCAAGTTATCAGTAGTGAAGCTGATCCAAAATTAAAACGTTTGAATGGTAAATTTGATCGTGTATTGGTGGATGCACCATGTAGTGGTTTAGGCACTCTGCGTCGTAATCCAGATTTAAAATGGCGTCAAAAGCCACAAGATGTTTTAGAGCTTTCGGTTAAACAAACGAATATTTTGGCGCGTGCCGCTAAGTTAGTAAAAACAGGTGGCCGTTTGGTTTATGCCACATGTAGTTTGTTGCAAGATGAAAATGAAGTGATTGCAGATGCATTCTTAAAAGCCAATTCAGATTTTGTATTGGTTCCTGCCGGTCCTATTTTGCAACAACAGCAAATTAATTTGGATACTGGACCGTATTTAAAACTACTTCCACATTTACATCAAACAGATGGATTCTTTGCGGCGGTCTTTGAAAAAACAGCAGCAAAGTCAGTAGAAAAGATAGATGTGGATAATGTTCCGGCAATGAGTGTGGACGAAGAGGTTTTAAATGAGAAAGCAGTGGCTAAGGCAAAGAATATTGCTAAAAGCGCAGCAAAAACGAAATTAGCCTCAAAACCAAAATCTGCAACTAAGTCGACTAAGAAAAAGGCTTAATCATGAGACGCTTGAGCCTTAATATCCAAATTTTGCTCGGTGCAATTTTGGGTATAGGTTTGGGTGTTTATCTTCACGGAATCAGTCCAGAACAAGCAACTTTTCAAAATAGTGTGTATGCCGCTAATGTTGTTGGCACGCTATTTATTGATTTGCTTAAAATGATTCTTGTTCCTTTGGTGTTTTGTTCAATTGCTGTCGGTATTGCTAATTTGAGGCAGCATCAACAAATCAATCGAGTTTGGGTAGTGACTTTGATGTTCTTTGTTGGCTCTATGGCGATTGCAATTGCCCTGGGGCTTGTGGCAAGTAATTACTTTAAGCCTGGATTGGGTTTGCATTTGGATATGTTCCAAAATGCCATGCAAGCTTTTGAAGCAAAACAATTACCTTTGTCAGAATTCTTCACACAATTTCTTCATGGATTATTCCTTAATCCCTTTACTGCACTCGCTCAAGGAAACGTGCTTGCTGTTGTGGTATTTGCATTAATTCTCGGCATTGCTTTGGTTGTTGGCGGTGAGCGCTATAAAAATATATTAGCTTTATTTCAAGAGGGTCTTGAAATCATCATGCGCATGGTTGGATGGATCATGCATTTGGCACCTTTCGGCATCATGGCACTTTTGGTAAAACTGGTTGCTGTTCAGGATGTGACTATGTTGAATACCTTGGCTAAATTTGTTGCCGTAGTGGTCGGCACTACTTTGTTTCATGGCATCTTTGTTTTACCGTTAATTTTATATTTATTGACTCGAAAATCTCCTTTGTGGTTTTGGCGAGGTGCTCGAGGAGCCCTTATGACAGCTTTTGCAACGAGTTCAAGTGCTGCGACATTGCCTGTTACGCTGCAATCTGCCACTCAGCATTTGCACGTAAAGCCTGAAATTGCTGGGTTTGTCATTCCGTTAGGGGCAACCATTAACATGGATGGTACGGCGCTTTATGAAGCTTCCGCCGCACTGTTTATCGCCAATTTGGCTGGGATAGACTTAAGCATTACGCAACAAATGATAGTATTTTTTACTGCCATGATTGCTGCTATGGGGGCGCCAGGCATTCCAAGTTCTGGCATGGTCACGATGGTCATGGTTTTACAATCAGTAGGCTTACCTGTTGAAGCGATTGCAATTCTATTACCTATCGACCGCCTGCTCGACACTATTAGAACAACTGTGAATGTGCAGGGTGATATGGTGGGTAGCCTGATTGTTCAGAAATTTACTGTGCAAAATTTCACACAGCCATTGTCGAAGTGATTTAAATGCTTAGTTTCCATAAAGCCGAAATTGGCGATGCTTCAAATATTAATGATGTAATTAATAGTGCATATCGTGGGGAAACTAGTCGTTTGGGCTGGACGACAGAGGCAGATTTGATTGATGGTTTACGTACAACAACTGCTGAAGTCGCACAAATTATTCGACGTGAAGATGCTTTTATATTGGTTGGGGTTCTTAAAGATCAAATCGTCGCTACGATTTGTTGCGAGCGTCATGAAAACACTGCAAAGTTAGGCATGATTGCCGTTAAACCAGTGCTACAAAATAAAGGCTATGGTCGTGAAATGATACAAGCGGCTGAAGCGATTACCTTAAGAGAGTGGCGTGTTGCTGGTTTCTTTATGTCTGTGATTACGGTGCGTACGGAACTCATCGAATTTTACGAGCGCTTAGGTTATGAGCGAACGGGAAACTTAAATGACTTTCCCGCTCAATCAGATTTGTGGCAAGTGAAAGTGCCAAATTTAAAATTCGAGTATCTTGTAAAAATAATGCGACGTCCGACATTGTCGGATTAAGCTTTTTTGTATTTTTTCTTGAAATTATCTAAGCCGTTCATGGCTAAAGAGTAGGCGGCAGGCACTACAAATAGCGTGAGTAAGGTAGAAGAGATCATCCCGCCAATAATTGCAACTGAGAGTGGTTTGTTAGTTTCACTTCCTGCACCAAAACCAAATGCGGCTGGTAACAACGCCAAGATAATTGTGAGCGAAGTCATCACTACAGGGCGTAAGCGAACCGGACATGCAGCTTTTAGGGCGTTATCAATACTCGCCCCACTTTCTCTAAGTTGATTGGTTAAATCGACTAGCAAAATAGAATTCTTAGCAACTAATCCAATCAGCAGCACTAAGCCAATCATTGAGTAAATGTTGAGCGAATCACCGGCAATTAATAAAGCTATTAAACCGCCGATAATCGCAAGTGGTTGGGCTAGCATAATGATGAACGGTTGAACGAATGAGTTAAATTGGCTTGCTAACACCATGTAAAGTAGGATGAGTGCGAGTAAGAATACAAACTTCACATTTTTAATTGTTTTGCCAAACTCTTCTGCTTGCCCTGTCATTTTGAGTTTGTAATTTAAAGGTATGATTTTTGATGCTGTTTCTTTAACGAGAGTGACGGCATCACCTAGTGGCATGCTTGGGTTTGCATAAAAGTTAGCTGAATATTGTAAGTCATAGCGTCCAATCACTGCGGCGCCAAGAGTAGATTTGAAGCTAGCTACAGAATCTAAGCGCACTAATTCGCCACTTGCGCTTCGTAAGTAAATTTTACTTAAATCGGCAACTTGTTTGAGTTCGCCTTCAGTTGCTTTTAATCGGATGTCGTAACGTTGACCGTCACCATTGGTATCGTTGTATTTAGCAATGTTGATGCCACCAGCAAATAAACTGACTGCACCTGCAATATCGCTTGCATTTAATCCCATGGCTGTAGCGCGTTGACGGTCAATTTCCATGTCTAATTGCGGCAAGTCGAGTTGCACATCTAAATCGACTTTTCCCATTTCTGTGTTTTTGCTGAGTGATTGTTGCATTGCTTTTGAAAGCTGCCCAATCTCTTCTAGGTTATTACCTGTGATATTGAATTGTAATTTTTCTGAGCGTTGACCTTTGGCAATAGACGCTGGTGACGGAATCGCTTTTACGCCAGGGATGCTATCAAATTCCTTTTTTAATTCTTTAATGAGTGCTTGCTGACTTTTTTTACGATCCGCTTTTGATACTAGACGGACATTGACGTTACCTTGGTTGACCTGTCCTTTAGAGCCTGCACCTATGGTAGAGAAATAACTAGCAACTTCTTTTGGATGTTTTGCAATGAGAGCTTCTACCAGTTTCATACGCTCATTTGTGTACTCTAAAGAAGAGCCTAAAGGCGTTTTAACATTGATGCTAAAACTTCCTTCATCAGACTCTGGAACGAAATCTTTTTTTACATAAGTCAGCGCAAGCGCTCCACCCACAATAACAAAAATAGCGGTTGAAATGAGAACTGTCCAACGACGATTGAGCGTTACCGCTAAAACTCTATGATAGTTTTCATCAAGTTTGTTTAGTCTTTTCCCGATTGCTGCAGACCACTTGTTGTCAGTCTTCCCAACTTGTAAATAGCGAGAACACAACATCGGTGTAAGTGTTAGAGATACAAACAGTGAAACCAACACTCCGAATGTCACGACCACACCAAAGGATTTAAAGAACATACCGATAATGCCATCCATAAAAATGACAGGGGCAAAAATACAGACCAAGGATAGTGATGCAGCGATAACTGCAAAGGTGACTTCGCGTGAACCATTAATTGCCGCAGACATTGGATTTTTATCAATATTTTCTCGGTGGCGATAGATGTTCTCAAGAACAACAATTGCATCATCAACAACGACCCCGATTAGCAGCAATAATCCAAGCAGTGTCATTGAATTGAAGGTGTAACCAGAGAAATACATAACAGCGATCGCGCCAAGGAGTGAGACAGGAATAGCTGTCGCTACAATTAGGGTTGAACGCATAGATCTTAAGAAAAGTAATACTACGAGTGCAGCTAAAAGTGTTCCTGTAAACAAATGCTCTTTAAGAGATGACACCATTTGATTAATGAAAATCGAGTCATTTGTTGAAATATCAATGTTCATACCCTGCGGTAAATTAGGGCGGATTTCATCGTTAAGACGCCGTTCAACTTCTTTAATAATCTCTACGGTATTTGAATTGGCAATTTTTACAATGCCTAAGCCTACAGTAGGCTTGCCGTTGTAACGAGCTACTTGGCGATTATCTGTAATACTATCTTCAATTGTCGCAACGTCTTTTAGGCGAATAGGGGCGCCATCTTTGTGTTGAACAATTAAGTTTTCTAGGTCTGATACATGATGAAACTCTAGGTCTAATTTAAGTAATTTTTCAGTTTGGCTACTTACCAGAAATCCACCTGGTAATTGCACATGTTCACGATTAAAAGCATTGATTAAATCAGAAGATGTTAGTTTGTATGCCGCCATTCTATCTGGTGACAAATTGACGCGAATCACTCGGTCGCGACGGCCGCCTAAAGTGACTTCACCAACACCATTGATTGTTTCAAGTTTTTTCTTAAGGACATTGGTCGCATAAAGATTTAATTGTTGTATGGTTCTGTCGCCGGTCAAGGCTAACCAAATGACAGCTTGTGCATTTGAGTCAACTTTTTGAATCGTAGGTGGGTCGGTGTCTTGAGGTAATCGACGCAGTACCTGACTGACCTTCGCTTGCACTTCGTTATATGCAACATCAATATTTTTATTGAGTGCAAATGTGATAGTGATCGTTGAAACTCCAGGAGACGAGGAGGACTGAATATGATCAATACCTGGTGTTGTATTAATGGCAGATTCAATAACGCTAGTGATGCTAGCATCAACCACATCAGGGTTAGCCCCTTTTAGGGTGGTGTTGACCATGATGATTGGGAAATCAATCAATGGAATACGATCTAGGCCAATTCGTTGGTAAGAGATGACCCCAAAAAGAACTATGACTGCCGATAGCATCCACGCTAGAACGTGGCGTTTAATGGAAAGTTCAGGTAACGTCATGCTGCATTTTCCTATTTATTTTTTTTATTGGCATCAATTTTAATTTTAGCTTGATCTGTCAGAAAGGCTGCACCATTTGTAGCAATTATTTCACCAGCATTCAGACCTTCGATAATTTCAATTTTCCCATCTTGGCGTAGTCCGGTTTTTACTAAATGTTGAATGGCAAGATTATCTTTAATGACATAAACAACTTCGCCAGCAGGACGTAAAACAACGCTTTCCTCAGGCACAATCACCGCTTGTGTATGCTCTCCTAAAATAATTAATCCCTTTACGCTGGCTCCCGGTTGCCATCCTTCTTGATCTGTAACATCTGCGATGACATCGACAGCACGACTGGTTTCACTGATTAATGGTTTTAGTTCATTAATAGTACTTACGACTTCTGTGTTTGAAGTTGGCGTACTGAGACGAACTTTAATGCCTGCATGTAATTTTGCGGCAATATTTTCAGGCAAAGGGAGATGTGCACGAAGACGCTGTTTGCTAATGATCTGTAAAAGAGGATCGCCAACTTTTACATAATCTCCTGTAGAGACAATTTGCTTTTGGACAATGCCATCAATAGGCGCAACAAGTTTAGTTTTTGCCCTAGTATGGTCGATAATCGCAATTCGAGCTTTTGCGCCATCTAATTGTTGTTGGAGCGCTGATTGTTGTGTCGTAGTTTCTTCAAGCGCATTTTGCGAAATGAATTTTTTTGTGACTAATGTTTGGTTACGCTCTACGATACGACCTTGATTGGCCACAAGTGCTTCTAAGCGTGCAACCTCTGATTGAGCTTCATTACGTTGAAGGTTGTAATCTGTAGCATCAATTAGTACGAGTGCTTGCCCTTTTTTTACAACATTGCCTGGGTGTGCAAAAACTTTTAATACACGCCCTGATGCTTCTGCAGCAACTGTGGGGTCCATTAATCCCTCTAGTGTGCCGATAGCTTCTTCTCTTACCTCAAGAGACATGGCCTCTGCAGTTGCAACACTAATTAATGTTGCTTGAGCTTTTTTTTCTTCTTTATTATCACTTTTGCTCCCACAAGAAGCTAAGCTGGTTAATAGGATTAAAATGGCTGTAGTGCGAATATAAGTACTTTGTTTTAACATTCGTCTTGCTTTCTTTTTCTAATTGCTTGGTGTGACTTTTTAAGTATAACGATAGTCCCGGATTTAATCTCGATTAAGCATCGATTTCATTCCAATTAAAATAGGGTCCTGGGTCAGTTTTTCTTCCTGGGGCAATATCGGAGTGTCCCACAACACTCTGAATCGGGTAAGTCATCTTTAATGATTCAATGAGTAATTTGAGCGTGTCGTACTGTTTAGGTTCAAAGGCTTCGAAATCACTGCCTTCTAGTTCAATTCCAATTGAAAAGTCATTGCACTTTTCTCGACCTTCCCACTTTGAAACGCCTGCGTGCCAAGCTCTTTTAGTGCATGGTACAAATTGAATTAAACTGCCGTCACGACGAATAAAGAAATGTGAGGAGACCTTTAGATGCGCAATTTCAGCATAATAAGGATGATCATTCGTGTTGAGTTGGTTGGTGAATAAGTCAATCACACCCTCACCGCCGTAGTTGTTTGGCGGTAAGCTAATATTATGAATAACGATTAAGTTTATATCATCAATTTCTCGCAAGTCATGGTTTGGAGATTCGATGAATTGTGCTTGAGGGCATATTCCATCTTGATTAATTTTAAGATTCTGCATGCTTAATAATGGCTTATCCGATAAAATTCATAGGTCAATTTTAAAAGGTATTAGAAATGATATTTGTTGAACTGTTTGTCATGTTAATCGTTATTCTAATTGCAGCTGAGGTGTTTACCAATGCACTTGAGCATTTAGGTGAAAAACTTGGCATTTCTGAAGGAGTTACTGGCTCTCTTTTCGCGGCTGTTGGTACCGCTTTACCTGAAACTTCAGTACCTTTGCTTGCGCTCTTGGCTGGCACATCAGATGCTGCGCTTAACGAGGAAATCGGCGTTGGCGCGATTCTAGGTGCTCCTTTGATGTTGGCAACATTATCAATTTCATTACTTGCTTTTGCTGTACTTAAAAAACGTAAGGCAGACGGACATTTTCATCCTGAGCGAACAGGTTTGAAGCGTGATTTAGATTTTTTTATTGCTGCTTTTTCTTTTGCGACGATTGCTTTGTTTGTTCCACATGAAGTCAGAGAAGTGCGTTATGCAATTGGTTTCGTAATGGTGATGATTTATTTCGTTTACATTATGTTGACTTTAAGTGCGTCTAAAGCATTGGTTTCTGAAGGACATGCAACTGAAGCTGAGAGTCCGATGATGCTTTGCCGTTTAGGTTTGCCCAATAATATGCTCGTGGTTGGCATTCAGTTGTTGATAGGCCTAGGTTTGTTAATAGGTGGTGCTAAAGGATTTATTTCTGGCATTGAGGAAGCGGCCCATATCTTAGGCGTTTCAGCGTTGTTACTCTCATTGTTGATTATTCCAATTGCAACGGAGCTGCCGGAAAAAGTAAATAGTATTTTATGGGTTCGTCGAGGCAAAGATACTTTGGCTTTTGGCAATATTACTGGTGCTTTGGTGTTTCAGGGTACATTGTTACCAGCCATCGGTATTATGCTGACACCCTGGACTCCGCGCATTGAAGTATTGTCTGGTGTAGCCATTACTTTATTGGGTGTGATTTGGTTACGCGTGATGATTTCACGCGGTCAGTTGCGTGTGTGGCACGTTTGGCTTAATGGTTTCTTATACCTTGTATATTTGGGTATCGTCCTGCATTAAATTAGATTAAAACTTTGTTTTTTTGCTATGAGCCAAACAGCAAAAATGTTTGCCTTTAACTAAAAAGCTGTCGCTGATCGGGTGGTGTACACCACATTCAGCACAGCGCACCATATTCTCCGGTGCTGTATTTTTTGAATTATTTAGGTTGGTGCGATAACCTCTAAGGATTCTAAGTATTATCCAAAAGGCAATTGCAAGAAGTAGAATTTTTATCATGGTTGTTTCTTAAGCAAGTAGATGTTCATTATAGCGATTGATTCTATCTGGGTTAATTGTCTTTTGTTTAATAAAAATAGATGGGCCCGCCAACAATGGCAACTCGACAAGAACTATCGGATTTTCTAGCTGGTGTTGAACGACGTGCTTTTAAGCAAACGACTTACGCTGTGCGAGACGATCATGCTGCTTTGGATATCCTTCAAGATGCAATGCTAAAGCTCGCCGAGAAGTACGGTAATAAGCCTGTTGATGAGTTCCCGATGTTATTTCAGCGTATTTTGCAAAATACCACGAGAGATTATTGGCGTAGACAAAAAGTACGTAATCTTTGGACGACTTTATTGTCTTCATTTAGTGTGGTGGGTGATGATGGTGAAGAGTCTGATCCATTAGAGGTACTGACATCTAGTCATTACAACGCTAATGATGACCCTGATGTTCAATTAGATAGAAGCCAAACAATAGCTTTGATTGAAATGTCTTTACAAAAACTACCCTCACGTCAACGAGAAGCTTTTGTGATGCGTTATTGGGAAGATATGGACGTTGCCGAAACGGCAAAAGCAATGGGATGCTCGCAAGGTAGCGTAAAGACCCATTGTTCAAGAGCAGTTAAGGCGCTTGCTAAGACTTTAGCCGAACATGGAATTACTAAAGACATTTTGAATGTGAAAGGGGGTTGAGATAAAGATGCGTGATGAACAGATAGCAAAAGAAATCATTCAATTATTAGATGAACATTCTGAGCATTTGAATGCAACGGTACTTTCTAAATTGAACAATGCACGGCAACAAGCTTTAGCGGCGATACCTGACGCTTATGATACAAATCAACAAGGTGCTTTAAGGTTGTTTGGGTCATATTTCAATCAGCATCGCTTAATGATGGCAATGCTCATAGTGACTATGATATTCATGGCTAGCATCATAATTCAGGGTTTTAATAGTGATTTAGGTGATGCAGATTTGCTAGGTTCAGATTTGCCACCAGAGGCATACATTGATGGAGATTTTGATACGTGGCTTTCACAAGATATGCAGTAGTTTCTTTGTTGATTTTTTGCGCTTTGCTTTCGGCGCATGTTTCAATTGCTGAGGAGATTGCTTCACCTGCTTGGGCATCTTTGAGTGATGATGAACGTAAGGTTCTTGCGCCCTTAGCATCTGAATGGGACAACATGCGTCCTTGGCAGCATGAACGCATGTTGGAAATTGCTCGTGATTATCCCAAAATGACATCTGAGCGCCAAGAGCGAGTTCAAAAGCGTTTGTCTGATTGGACTCGAATGACTCCTTTTGAGCGTGAAAACGCTCGAAAACGATATCATCAATTTAAATCTCTTTCTCCTGAAAAAAGAGAAGAGTTGCGCAGAAAGTGGCGTGAATTAAAAGCCGTTCCAGAAGATGCCAATTAAAAAACCATCAACTTATTATGACCAATATTTCCCAGTCTAAATCCCCGTCATTTTTTAAGCGTATAGCCGCCATCATTTATGAGTTTTTGCTATTAATGGCAGTATTCTCGACAGTTACTTTTCTGTTTATATTGATTTTCGGTAATGCTACAGAGGGTTTAAATCATTTCGCATTACAAGTGATTTTATGGTTGGTAGGGGGTATGTATTTCGTATTCTCATGGGTGAGAACAGGTCAGACTTTGGCAATGAAGACTTGGCGGATTAAGCTTGAGTCTATGAATGGCGAGTTGTTGAGATTGAATCGAGCCATACTAAGATATGTGTTGGCGACGGCAGGCTTGATGTTTTTTGGCGCTGGCTTTATTTGGGCGCTATTTGATCGTGAAGGCTTGTATTTGCATGATCGTTTGATAGGGTCGCGATTGCGTCTTACCGCTAAAGCCTAGCTTTATTGGGATTCAACCCATACCAACATGCAGACTCCTCCTATCATGAATAGGAAAGTTGGCATCATCGCACTGGTGAATGCAGACCAGTCGTTAAGTAGACCTAAGTGGACAAAGACACGGTTCATGACTTGGTAAAGTATTCCTAGAATAATCCCAGCAAAAATCTTTGCGCCCACTCCACCTGCACGTTGTTGTAAAAATCCAAATGGGAGTGCAATTAATATCATCACTGCACATGCTATTGGATAGATAATTTTTGCCCAAAGTGCAATTTCGTAACGTGATGTCTTTTGTTTATTTTTACTTAAATGATTGATGTAAGAATAGAGATTCCATGCGGACATTTTTTCTGGGACAACCAGTAGAATGTTAAGCAATTCAGGTCGGATAAGTGATTGCCAGTTTGTAAATTCAAAGCTTTTTGATTTGACTTGAGTGGCAGAGAGATCTGTTTGTCTTACAGATTTTAAATCCCAGCTTTCACCATTAAATTTTCCACTTTTTGCATTATTAATTGTTTGCAATTCAAAGTTGTCGTTAAATTTATATATGTGAATATTGACGAGTTCTGCATCTGGTAATACTTCTTCTACGTTCACGAAGCTATTTCCATCTTTAACCCAAAAGCCAGATCTAAAATCTTGAGCTATAACTGAATCGGTCGCTTTGATTCTTAAGCGCTGTGCAATTTTTTCGCTATACGGGGTCACTAACTCACCGACGATGAATGTGATTAAAGCAAAGATTAATCCTACTTTAATGAGCGAGCTTCCTATTTTTAAAATAGACATCCCACTCACACGCATAATGACTAGCTCAGAGTTTCTTGCCATGGTTGCAAGTGAATACATTGTTCCAATTAACACTGCGACTGGAACAACTTCGTAAATGTGTCCAGGGGAGCTGAGTAACACAAATAGAATAATCTTACCTATTCCGTAACTACCTTTGCCTATGCTGTCGAGTTCCTGAAGTAAATCAAAAAATGAAAACATAGCTAATAACCCAGCCATGACTAACAGAATGCTGTGAGTTGTTTCTTTGCTTAAGTAACTCTTGATGATTTTCATTTACTCAACCTTGGCAGTATAGGCATTTGTTGAGATCTTCTGTAGAACATGTAAATTGCAACCGCCAAGAAAAATAAATGTACTGGCCATAACCCAATAAGTGAGTGTATTTTTTGTTGGCTGAGCCAGGCTTGCATGATGCTGATGAAGTTGTTGTATATGATGAAAATCATAATTGCAACCATCATATTGCCCGACCTGCCAGATCTTGGGTCAACAAAACTAAGCGGAATAGCCATGACTACTAAAATAATTGTAGATATGGCTAATGCCAGTCTACCTTGTAGTTCGGCATTATTAGCAGCTGAACTTTCAGAAAGCAATTTTGCAATAGGAATCTCTTCAGTACGCATTGGAGGCGTTTCAACTTCTGGAGCTTCAATTCGTACAGAATACTTTTCAAAAGTAGTGGATGTAAATTCTGCCGAATCATCTTTGCCCTCATAACGACGACCTTTTTCCATCACTAAAAATTGATCATTATTGCTATGTTTTTCTCTTTTTCCTTTTGCTGCAACAATAATTCCCAGTTTTTGATGTTGAATTGTTTGTACAAAAATATTTTTAACAACAGCACCAAGCTCATCAAAACTTTCTATGAAATATACTCGATCTGCTTTTTTAGACTCTTTAAAAATGCCGGGAGTGATTGTTGAAAGTTCATCTTGATTTTTAAGTTGAGTTTTAAATTCTTCACTTTTGGAAACCGCCCAAGGGGTCACTAATAAACTTAAAATAAGTATCAGCAGTATTACTGGACCAGCAAAAGTCATGATTGGGCGTAACCATTTTGAAAGGCTAAGTCCTGAGCTTAGCCAAATGACCATTTCACTATCTCGATACTGACGAGATAAAGTCATCAGTACAGTTAAAAACAAAGTGAGAGATAAAAGCATAGGCATGAATCGAATCATGCTGAAGCCAAGAAGTGTGTTGATAGCATTGCCAGCAAGATTTCCGTTTGCTGCCGCACCTATATAAAAAGTAGTGCGTTGTGCTATAACGATAGCAAAGAGCACTATAAATATAGCTAGAGCAGTTTGAAGAAGTTCTTGTAAAAGTGAACGTTTGAAAAGCATAAGTATCAATAGTTATTCGCTTACGTGCTGATGTTTTCAGTATATGATTGAGTGAATTTTGAATTCAGACCAAAACGAAGCATAATTAAACGATATATAAGTAAAAAGGACAGATGCATGGAATTTAGCATAAAAAGCGGTAAAGCGGAAAAACAAGCCTGTGATTGTGTCATTGTCGGAGTTTATGAATCCGGTAAATTAACATCTGCAGCCACATCGATTGATCAGGCTTCAAACGGTTTTATTGCCAATGTTTTAAAGCATGGTGATATGGACGGCAAGTTAGCTAGTACTTTATTGCTTCATCATGTTCCTGGCATTGAAAGCCATCGCGTGTTGCTGGTGGGTTTAGGTAAGAATGGAGAATCAAAGGCATCTTGTTATCGCAAGGCAGTTTCAGCTTCAATTAAGGCTTTAGCCAAAACAGGAACTAAACATGTCGCTAGTTATTTGCTAGAGATGGATTTGCCTAAAGAATGTTTAACATGGAAAACAGCTCAGTTTGTTGAGTCTGCGCAAGATAGTCTTTACCACTTCGGTGTAATGAAAGGCCAGGCCACTCAGAAAGAGCAGTCAAAAAAAGAAAAAATCGTTGCAATTGATGTTTGCGTGAGTGATGTTTCTGCAATAGATGCTGCTAAGGCTGGATTGCACCAAGGGCTGGCTTTATCTTCCGGTGTTAGTTTAGCGAAAGACTTAGGCAATTTGCCACCTAATGTCTGTACGCCAACTTATCTAGCCGACCAGGCATTGGCGATGGTGAAAACTCATGGCCTTACAGTACAAGTTCTTGAGCGTGAAGAAATGCAGAAATTGGGCATGGGTTCATTTTTGGGTGTTGCACAAGGTAGTGTGCAGCCACCTAAATTAATTATTTTGCAACATCTCAAAGGTAAAAAATCAGACAAGCCTGTTGTACTTGTTGGTAAAGGCATTACTTTTGATACGGGTGGTATTTCCATTAAGCCTGGTGCTGAGATGGACGAAATGAAGTATGACATGTGTGGCGCAGCAAGTGTGCTCGGTACTTTTAAAGCAATCGCTGAAATGGATTTGTCTTTGAATGTTGTTGGTATTATTCCAGCATGTGAAAACATGCCAGATGGCAATGCGATTCGACCAGGTGATGTTTTGACGAGTATGTCAGGACAAACAATTGAGGTTTTAAATACCGATGCTGAAGGGCGTTTAATTTTGTGTGACGCACTTACATATGCCGAGAAATTTGAGCCTGCTTTGGTTATCGATATTGCAACCTTAACTGGTGCTTGCGTTATTGCTTTAGGCCATCATGCGAGTGGTTTGTTTAGCAATCAAGATGCTTTAGCGCATGAGTTAATTTCCGCTGGTGAGCAAGCTTTAGATCGTGCTTGGCATATGCCTTTATGGGAAGATTATCAACCACAATTGGATAGTAACTTTGCAGATATGGCCAACATTGGTGGACGTGCTGGCGGTAGCATTACAGCCGCTTGTTTCTTGTCGCGCTTCACTAAAAAATATGATTGGGCTCATCTTGATGTTGCAGGTACCGCTTGGAAGTCAGGAAAAGAAAAAGGCTCTACTGGTCGCCCAGTTCCTTTATTAACCGGGTTTTTGCAAAATCGTGTAGAAAAGCTTAACAGCTAATAATGACACGAGTTGAGTTCTTTTTTAATGTTAAAGACAAGCACCAAAAAATTGCAGACTTGAGTGAGAAGTTTATCTCAAAAGGGCTTAAGTTGATGGTGTTTGTATCGAATGCTGAGGCGGTTGCTACTACTCAAAATTATTTGTGGCAGCAGCCGACCAGTTTTTTACCTAGCTTAAGTTTAAGCGATGAATTGGCAAGTGTAACGCCTATTATTGTTGATTATGAACGAGATCATTTGGTGCACGATGATGTGCTGATTAATTTTCAGCATCCTCACCCCCCATTCTTTAGTCGCTTTAAACGGTTGGTGGAAATTGTTGGGTTTGATGAACTTGATAAAGAAAAAGCTAGAACGCGCTATAAGTTTTATCGTGACCGAGGTTATCAAATCACGGTTTTTGACGATAGCAAAGCTGGAGTTAGTTAGCAGCTAGCATTTTTTGGTAGTCATCGGCGCTTAGTAATTCTTCAAAGTCATTTGTATTGCTTGATTTAAATTTAAAAATCCAAGTTTCGTAAGGCTTGTCATTAATTTGTTCAGGATTGCTTTGTAAAGATTCATTCAATTCAGTGACAATCCCACTCATGGGCGCATGTAAATCAGAACCAGTTTTTACTGACTCTACTAGGCCACAACTTTCGTTTGCTGTTAGTTGATTACCAATAGCAGGAAACTCGACGAATACGATGTCTCCAAGTAAGTCTTGTGCATAATCAGTAATGCCGGCAAAAAACTCATCGTGATCAGCCTTCCGCACCCATAGATGTTGTTTTGAATAAAAAATTGAATTGTCTATTTTCATTGTGTTTACATTTCGTATCTAGTCGTTTTATTTTCTCATAAAAGCATGGCATTTTCTAATTAAGCTGTTGGTTTTAGGGTTGGCTTAATATATTTAATCTTTTAGCTTATAAAGATATCCTATGTTAATGACAGATAGTGACTATTTGTTTAAAATTGTTTAAAAATTTACAAGTGTATTCCGCCATGTTTAAAAAAACTTTCTTACTCTGTCTTTCGCTAAGTCTGCTTCTGCCATTTTCTGGTGCTGATGCTGCTCAAAAGAAAGCGCATCGTAAAGATGCTAAGCATGTGCATGTAAAAAAACACGTTGTTGTGGGTGCTCGCCATAAACATAAATTAGAAAAAGCATCTCATTCTGTAGATCCCTTTAAAGAAAGTTACACAAGTGCAGGCGAACCTAAACTAGCTTCTGCTAAAGCGCTTGTGATGGATCAGGCAACAGGAGAGATTTTGTATGGAAAGAATATAGATAAGCCTACACCGATTGCTTCTGTAACTAAATTAATGACTGCAATGGTCATGCTGGATGCCCACCTCCCTATGGATGAAATCTTGGCTGTGACAGAGGCTGACGTTGATAAACTTAAAGGGTCTAGCTCTAAATTGCCTGTAGGTTCTGAGTTGACTCGTCAGGAATTGCTTCACATGGCCTTGATGTCCTCTGAAAATAGAGCTGCTTCTGCTTTAGGTCGTAACTTTCCCGGTGGAGAAACTGCATTTATTGCCGCCATGAATGCCAAGGCTAACGCTTTGGGTATGCAAGATTCACGCTTTGTAGATGCAACAGGTTTAAATAGCAATAACGTATCTACAGCCATTGATTTAGCTAAAATGGTGCGTGCTGCTTATAATTATCCTCAAATTCGTCAAGTTAGTACTTCACCTTCACAAGAATTTAATTTAAATAGTTATCGGCATCCTGTGAATTTTTCTAATACCAATTTATTGGTTCGTAATAGTAATAGTAAATGGGTGATTGGCTTATCTAAGACTGGATATATTAGTGAAGCTGGACGTTGCTTGGTGATGCAAGCTGAAATTTCAGGTAAGGGTGTAGTTTTAGTTTTTTTAGATTCTATGGGTAAGCTCTCTAGAATTGGTGATGCTGAGCGTATTAGAAAATGGATGGAGCATAATGGTTCTAGACGTATAGGATGAAACGATAGTTAGAAAATAAAAAAGCGGCCTTAAAGCCGCTTTTTTATTTTCTAACTGGTGGATTATTACGTTGTCTTTTTGGCTGCTGACTTTGTTGGTTTTTTAGCCGTTGTTTTTTTAACAGTAGATTTTTTCGCAGCCGCTTTCTTTGGTGCAGCTTTCTTTGCTGTTATTTTTTTCTTAGCAGGTACTTCTTTTGCAGCTTTCTCAGCGAGTAATTCCAAAGCTTCTTCTAATGTTAAAGATTCTGGATCTTGGCTTTTTGAAATAGTTGCGCGAACTTTCCCGTGTTGCACATAAGGACCATAACGACCTGAGTATATTGCAATTTGGCCATCCTCTGTTGGGTGATTGCCTAGTTCTTTAATAGGCGCTGGACCGCTATTCGCTTGCGCTAATAATTCAACTGCACGTGTTAAATCTATGTCAAACACACTATCAGTTCGAGGAATAGATTTGAACTTCGCATCATGATTAACGTAAGGTCCAAATCGACCAATATTTGCAATCACTTTTTTGTTTGTTTCCGGATGTAGGCCAAGGTCGCGAGGTAAAGCAATCAGCTGTAACGCAACATCAATGTCTACGCTAGAGACGGGGATGTCTTTCGGGATGCTGACACGTTTTGGTTTTTTCTTAGCGTCAGCTTCAGGTAGGCCGAGCTGTAAATACGGGCCATACGGGCCATTAAGCAATAAAATGTCTTTGCCAGTATTGGTGTCAACGCCAATGGTCACTGGTTCGCTAGCGTTAGCCTCGCCCGCCATGTTGCGTTTGTAATCGCATTTAGGCGTGTCGTTGTAGCCGGTGCAACCAATAAAACTTCCATAGCGGCTTAATTGTTTTGAAAGCGGTTTGCCGCATTTTGGGCAGGCTTCATCAAGCAATTCTGTACCAGGACGCTCAACATCTTTTTTGTCGTCAATTTGCTTATGTAGGCCACCCCAGAATTCTTTTAGTAAAGGAATCCATTCCATATCGCCATCAGCCACCCCATCTAGTTGATTTTCTAAATTGGCGGTGAAGTCATAATCAACATAACGTGTGAAGTGATCTGTTAGGAATTTGTTTACAACGCGCCCCACATCAGTTGGAGTGAATCTTTTTTTATCTAGTAATACGTATTCTCGATCTTGCAATGTTGAGATGATGCTGGCGTATGTTGAAGGACGTCCAATACCATATTCCTCTAGTACTTTAACCAAACTGGCCTCACCATAACGTGGTGGCGGTTCAGTAAAGTGTTGGTCACCATATATTTTATTAATGTCTAGTACTTCACCAGTTTCTAGTGCCGGTAATTTAGTTTCATTTTCTTCTTCGGCATCGTCAACACCTTCCATATAGACAGCGATAAATCCTGGGAATACAAGTGTTTGTCCTGTGGCTCGGAATAGATTAGCGTCGCTACCAATGGCTAAATCTACGCTTACCGCATCAAATTTAGCTGGTGCCATTTGGCAGGCTACAGCCCGTTTCCAAATGATTTCATATAGCTTGAATTGCTCAGGCGTTAAGAATTGCTCAACACTGGCTGGGGTACGTGAAATATCTGTTGGTCGTATTGCTTCATGCGCTTCTTGCGCATTTTTGGATTTAGTTTTGTAAGCAATCGGTAATTTTGGCAAATAGTCAGCGGAGAAATTATCTTTAATATACCCACGAATTTGTGCAATTGCTTCTGCGGCAAGACTAAATGAGTCTGTACGCATATACGTAATTAAACCGACAGCGCCGCTCCCAATATCGATACCTTCATATAACTGTTGAGCAATACGCATTGCACGGCTGGTAGTGAATCCTAACTTACGTACGGCTTCTTGTTGCAATGTTGAAGTGGTGAATGGTGCTGCTGGACTGCGGTTTCGTTGTTTCTTTTCTACGCGGCTAACTGTTGTTTTGCCAGCACTTGCTAGCAGCAGGCGGCCAACAATATCGGCCTGTTGATCCTGATTAATGACTGTGAACTGTTCAACTTTTTTACCATCAAGCTGAATTAATTTTGCATCGAAATTGTGCTGATGCTTGCGCGAGTCTAAATGAATAGTCCAATATTCTTGGCTTTTAAAAGCTTCGATTTCGAGTTCACGTTCAACAATCAATCTTAACGCTGGGCTTTGAACTCGACCCGCTGAAAGACCGCGACGAATTTTTTTCCAAAGTAATGGGGATAAATTGAATCCAACCAAGTAGTCTAGTGCGCGTCTTGCTTGTTGTGCATTAACGAGCGGCATCAAAATGTCACGGGGCTCATCTATTGCATGCTGTACGGCACTTTTTGTAATTTCATGAAACACTACACGCTTCATGATTTTGTTTTTAACAAGATTTTTGTCTTTAAGAATCTCTGCAATATGCCAAGAGATTGCTTCCCCTTCACGATCCGGATCGGTTGCGAGATAGATAGCATCAGCATTTTTTACAGCTTTTGTAATGGCATCTACGTGCTTAGAGTTTCGATCAATAATTTCATATTTCATTGCAAAATCATGTTCAGTATCAACTGCGCCAGATTTTGGAATGAGATCTCTCACATGGCCATAAGAGGCAAGTACTTTGAAATCTTTTCCTAGGTATTTTTCTAGGGTTTTAGCTTTTGAAGGTGATTCAACAATCAACAGTTTAGACATGTGAGCTTTATGAAATGAGGCTAAGTGGGGGTGATGATAAGAGTAAAACCTTATCGAGACAAGGACAGTCGAGCAAGTTCTTCAAGAAAATTTTAAAAATGACATTAAATTTCTTAAAAACAGTGCTAAATATTGCGAATGAACTCGATGCGTGTGCCTTCATTGTTGGCAAGCGTTAATGCGCCGTCAGCCTTTTCTTTTTCAGCGATATCGCCGAATAATGGGTCTTCATCATCTGGCTTTGCTTGGCTTAGATTTTTGAAGTCATAAAGTGAGGTGTCACCTAAATGCGAGGGCTCAACATTAGTAATAGCCCGAAAGATATTGTTAATGCGTCCAGGCTGCTCTAATTCCCATGCATTAAGCATATCTTTAACTTTTTGGCGCTGTAGGTTTTCTTGAGAGCCGCAAAGGTCACAAGGAATGATAGGGAATCCCATTTGGCGTGCATAAGCCGCGATATCTTTTTCTGAGCAATAAGCTAAAGGGCGGATCACAATATTTTGTTTATCATTGGTCGCTAGCTTTGGAGGCATTGCTTTCATTTTCGCGCCAAAGAATAAATTTAAGAACAAGGTTTCAACAATGTCATCTCGATGATGTCCTAGTGCAATCTTGTTTGCGCCTAATTCTTTTGCTGTGCGATAAATAACACCGCGACGCAAGCGCGAACATAGTGAACAGGTTGTTTTACCCTCAGGAATTTTTTCTTTAACGATGGAATAAGTGTCAGCTTCGACGATTTTATATTCCACGCCCAATTTCTTTAAATATGCAGGAAGTATTTCTGCTGGGAACCCTGGTTGTTTTTGATCTAGATTCATTGCGATGAGTTTGAAATCTATAGGCGCTCGTTCTTGTAAGGCTAAAAGAATCATCAGCATTGCGTGAGAGTCCTTGCCGCCACTCATGCATACCAGTACGGTATCTCCATCTTCTATCATGTTGTAATCGCCAATCGCTTTGCCTGTGGCGCTAATTAAACTATTGCGAAGGCGTATGAAGGTGTTGGATGCGTTATCTGGTAAGTGTTTAATCATGGTATTTATTTGATGGTTTTATAAATTCAAAGATCTACCACCATCAACAGCAATGATTTGGCCTGTGATGAATGGGGCATCTTGAATTAAGAATTTTACAGCTTTAGCGACATCGTTAGGTTCGCCTATACGTTTTAGCAAAGTTTGTGAGATCACGCGTTGGCGATAAACCTCATTGAACTGTGGGTTGTCCTCAGGCCACATGACTGGGCCTGGAGCAACTGCATTAACACGAACATCTGGTGATAATTCATGCGCTAAGGATTTTGTGAGTGTTACTAACCCAGCTTTAGCAACGCTATAAACGACATAGCCTTTCTTGGGCCGCTCTACATGCATGTCAGTAATATTAACGATGCAACCATGACTTTTCCGTAATTCCGGTGCTGCTGCCTGAGATAAAAACATGGGGGCTTTTAAATTAGATCCAACAAGATCATTCCATTGTTCATCGCCGATTTCGCCAATTTCTGTTGGATAATAACTTGATGCGTTATTAATCAAAACATCTAAATGACCGAATTGGTTAACGGTTTCTTTAACTAAACTTGGAAGTACGGCCAAATTTAGAAGATCTCCATGAATAATTGCGACTGAATTTGGGCGCTGCAAATTTAGTTCAGCTTGAAGTGCGCGTGCTTCGTTGATTGAGCTGCGGTAATGAATCATTAAATTTGCACCATGGGCGTGAAGAAGGCGGCAAATTGAAGCGCCGACGCGTTTTGCACCTCCTGTAATCAATACCGCTTTATTTTCAAGATCTGATTTCACGTTTTTCCCCTGACTTTTAGTCGCTGCAATTATAATCTAGTCTGACTATGAACATTTCATTACCTTCACCTGATTCTGACGCACTGAAGCACAGTGCTGCTTTAGTTAAACACATTCAACATCAAATTGAAAAAGCTGGTGGCTGGATAGATTTTGCTCAATTTATGAATTCGGCACTTTATGCGCCAGGCCTTGGTTATTACAGCAGCGGCGCCAAAAAGTTCGGGCTAGCAGGTGATTTTGTGACAGCACCAGAAATTTCGCCTATGTTTGGGCAGTGCTTTGCAAAACAAGCTCAACAAATATTGTGTGCTGTTAGAGCGCAAAATAATGCTGCTGATGTTTTGGAATTAGGTGCTGGGACTGGTCGCTTAGCACACGATTTGTTATTGGAGTTGGATAGATTAGATCAGTTGCCTGATCATTATTTTATTTTAGAAGTGAGCGCTCATTTACGAGATGAGCAGCACAGGAAATTAAAGTCAGAACTTCCGGATGAAATAGCTAACCGAATTGTTTGGTTAGAAAGTATGCCCGAATCATTTCATGGGGTTGTTATCGCTAATGAAGTGTTAGATGCTTTGCCAGTTCATATTATTGAACAAGGCACATCTTCAATGAATGAAGTTGGCGTGAGTTTGGAAAGTGAGCATTTTGTATGGAAATCAAAACGGCTAGAATCTAAAGGTTTGTTAGATTTTGCAACTGCCCTTGAATTAACTGAGGGTTACGTTACGGAAGTTAGCCCTGCTGCAACTGGATTGATTGCCACTCTTGCTAATTCTTTGCAGATGGGGGCTTTAATCATGATTGACTATGGTTTTTCTCGGCATGAGTACTATCATCCCCAGCGTCGTCAAGGTACCCTGATGTGCCATTATCGTCATCATTCGCACAGTGATCCTTTTCTCTATCTCGGATTGCAAGACATTACTGCGCATGTTGATTTCACGAGAATAGCAGAGGCTGGGGTTTCTTCGGGCTTGTCTTTTATAGGTTACCTAAATCAAGCACAATTTTTAATAAACTGTGGAATTATGCAATTGCTTGAATTAACGTCTAAGGACGATATGGTTGCTTATATTGCTAAAGCGGCAGCGGTGCAAAAACTATTATCACCAGCAGAAATGGGCGAGTTGTTTAAGGTCATTGCTTTTGAGAAAAATATTGATACTGATTTCATCGGTTTTTCTCAAGGTGATAAATCGCATACTTTATAGCATCAAGTATAATGCCGCCCATGAATACAAATATTATTGAATCTTCAGAAGACTTGACGCAGCGGCGTATACGCAGCTTTGTTTTGAGGCAAGGTCGTTTGACTAAAGGTCAGGAAAAAGCTCTAACTGAGAGTTGGCCTAAGTTTGGTATTGATTACGCACCAGTGAAAATGGATTTATCACAAGTTTTTGGGCGTAAAGATAGTCCAAAAATTTTAGAAATTGGTTTTGGTATGGGTGAAACTACAGCCAAAATTGCGCAAAGCATGCCTAATAGTGATTTCTTGGGTGTCGAGGTGCATACCCCTGGGGTTGGTGGTTTATTGAAGCTAGTCGAAGAGATGTCTCTGAGTAATGTGAGAATTATTCAACACGATGTGGTGGATGTTTTGAATCATATGATTCCAGATTGCGCTCTAGACGGGATTCATATTTTTTTCCCTGATCCGTGGCATAAGAAGCGTCATCATAAACGCCGTTTAATTCAGGCGGAATTCGTGAAATTATTATGTACCAAATTAAAATCTGGCGGTTATTTGCATGTTGCTACCGATTGGCAAGATTATGCTGAATGGGTTTTTGATATTTTGAAAGTTGAACAGCAGCTTGAGAATACAGCGGTTGATTATGCACCTAAGCCTGATTATAGACCACTTACTAAGTTTGAGAATCGCGGCATTAAATTAGGTCACGGAGTCTGGGACTTGCTCTTCACCCGTAAGTAACGGGTCATCTTTTAGCCAGCTGCCAATAATTTTTTCTGCTTCTTCCACGCCTTGTTTTTTAAGGCTTGAGAATAGTTGAATTGTGCAGTTTCCCCACAGGCTATTCAATTCCTTTTTGACGGCTAACAATGTTTGGTTTGCGGCATTGCGTGATAGCTTGTCTGATTTGGTGAGTAATATATGAACAGGTCTGCCGCTTGGGCAAAACCAATCTAACATTTGACGGTCTAGTGGTGTTAGTGGGTGGCGACAGTCCATCACTAAAACTAAGCCGTATAAAGTACTGCGATGGCTAAGGTAGTTTGATAGGGTTAATTGCCAATGTTCACGGAGTGCTAAAGGTACTTTTGCATAACCATAACCAGGTAAGTCTACTAAGAATCGATCATTTCCTAGGCTGAAAAAGTTGATTAGCTGAGTACGGCCAGGTTGTTTACTTACATAGGCTAAACGATTGTGATTTGCTAAGGTGTTGAGTGCGCTAGATTTTCCCGCATTTGACCGGCCAGCAAAGGCAACTTCGACGCCTGCAGGGGGCGGCAAGTCACGTAGGTGATGTGCTGATATATGAAAAGTAGCATTTTGAAACAGTGGCATAAGCAAACCCTCTAAAGGCCGAAAATGCTACCACGTTTATGTAATTTTCGATAAAATGATTTGAATAATTTAGCTTGTATAAAAACAATAGTATTTATTTTTGAGGAACACTGGATATGAAAATCCAAAATCTTTTGGCAATCGCTTTCGTCACTTTTGGCTTGACTTCTGTTGCTCAAGCTGCAGGTAATGCTGCTGATGGCGAAAAAATCGTAACAGGTGTTTGCGCTTCTTGCCACGGTGCTGACGGTAATAGTTTGGTTTCTATGTATCCTAAATTAGCGGGGCAGCATCCTGAATACATTACTAAGCAATTAACTAACTTTAAAGCTGGGGATAGAAAAAATCCAATCATGGCTGGTATGGTTGCTAATTTATCGCCCGAAGATATGTTGAATTTAGGTGCTTATTTTGGGTCCCAAAAAGCTAAAGCTGGCGCTGCAAAAGTAAATGGTGCTGGATCTGCTGGTGAGAAAATTTACAAAGGAGGTATTGCCAATCTTGGTGTTCCGGCCTGTGCTTCTTGTCATGGCGCCAATGGTGCTGGTGTCCCAGCACAGTTTCCTCGTTTGGGTGGTCAGCATGCTGAATACACGATTACTCAAATGAAGGCATGGCGTTCAGGTGAGCGTGCGAATGACCCTGCAAAAATGATGCGTATGGTTGCTGCAAAATTATCTGATGCTGATATCGAAGCTGTTGCAGACTATATTCAAGGTTTGAAGTAATTGGTTTAATCTAATTATGATTAGAGTAATTTGAAGTTTAAAAATTAAGGGTGGCGGTGCCACCCTTAATTTTTTTGAAATTAAAGAGCATTTAAACTGTCAATAAAATTAAGTACGTCATTATTTAAAGTATCGAAAGTCGTCATGACCTTTTCAAAAAAGTTATTTGAATTACTAAGTTCTATGCGTTTTGCCGTTAGCGTTCTAACGATATTAGGTATTGCCTCAATTATTGGAACGGTGCTTAAGCAAAACGAGCCATATACCAATTACGTTATTCAGTTTGGCCAATTCTGGTTTGATTTCTTTGAATTAATTGGCTTGTATGACATTTATCATAATCTTTGGTTTTTAATTATATTAATCTTTTTGGCTTGTTCGACAGGGTTATGTATATATCGTAATGCGCCTCTCATGATTAAGGAGTTAAAAGCTTTTCGTGAAAGTGCTTCGGAAAAGTCCCTGCGTAGTTTTAGTCATAAAATAGAATTAAAGTCTACTTACGATAAAGATGAGACTAAAGAACGATTGTTAACGTTTTTAACTGCGCGAGGTTTCCGTTTTAAATTTAAAGCTCAAACAGATGGCGCAGAGCTAATTGCAGCCAAGGCAGGAAGTTATCAGCGCCTAGGATATATTTTTACGCATGCCGCGATTCTAATTATTTGTATAGGCGGATTGATGGACGGTAACGTTCCGCTGAAGATTCAGGAGTTTTTGGGTCATAAACAAATTGAAACGCGTGATATTCCTGCAACTGAAGTGCCGAAAATTAGTCGTCTTTCTGTGCGAAATCTTTCCTTTCGAGCCAATATGACTTTGTCAGAAGGGGGTAGTGCTAACGTTGCTTTTGAGCGCGTGCGTGATGGTTACATGGTGCAAGAATTGCCTTTTACGATTGCGTTGGATGATTTCAGAATAGAGCATTACCCGACTGGTCAGCCTAAATCTTTTGAAAGTGATTTAGTGATTACTGATCCTGAACTCAAGGCGCCGATCAAGAAAACTATTAGTGTTAATCATCCATTAATTTATAAAGGCATTGCTATATATCAGTCTGATTTTCAAGATGGTGGGTCTCGCCTTGATTTTAACGTTTGGGGTGTTTTAAGTTCAGCTTCAAAGCCATTGCCTTTAGTTGGGCGAGTTTTCGGAAAAGCACCCTTAGGTGAAGGGGCGGATGCCTTACAAGTTGAATTTAATGATTTTCGAAAATTTAATATTTTAAATTTATCTGCGGATGGAAAAGGTAAGCCACATAATGTGGGACCTAATGTTACATTCAAGGTGCGTGATGCTGCAGGCCAGGCTAGAGAATATGTAAATTATATGCAGCCATTGCAGTTGGATGGTAAATATTATTTTGTTTCAGGAATGCGTGGAACTCCTCAAGAAGATTTTAAGTATTTGCGCTTACCTGCGGATGAAAATTTGGCGGTTGATGGGTTTATGCAATTGCGTGCGGCACTCTTTAATAAAACGAATCATTCAGAAATCGCACATCGTTTTGCACTTGATGCTATCAAAGAAAGTGGCGCTCAAGATAAAAGCCGGATTCAATTTGAGAAGAGTGTTCAGCAGCTGTTAGACGCCTTTTCTGAAGGAGGTTATGCTGAAATAGCAAAGCTAATCGAAGCTTCTGTTCCTGAGAAGCAGCGAGATAAAGCTGCGCAAACTTACATTAAAATCATTAATGGTGCGGCTTATCAAGCTGATTTGTTAGTTCGCGAAAAAAATGGACTGAAGGCGGTAAGTGTTGAAAAGCTTGTTCCTGGCTTTTTGCAAGATAGCTTGAATGCAATGAGTGATTTGTTCTTTTATGGAGAACCCATTTACTTGCAAATGACGAATTATGAGCAGCTTGAAGCCAGCGGTTTGCAGCTTACAAGATCACCAGGAAAGAACTTAGTCTATTTAGGATCTGTCCTACTCGTGTTGGGAATTTTTGCAATGATTTATATTCGCGAAAGAAGAATTTGGTTGTTAATAAAACCAAAAACTGGAGAAGTTTTATTCGCGATGTCAGCTAATCGTAAAAACAGAGACTTTGAAATTGAGTTTGAGCAATACTGTGATCAATTGAAGAAAACTTTAGTGAATTAATATTTGATATAGGGTAAGCCAATGACAAGTTCTAAAAATCTAAACACAGATAAACATCTGCCTTTTTTACAAAGGCTGAATTCGGTTGATTGGCTATATGCGATAGTTTTGACCGTATCTGCGTTGTTTGCTTTTAAGCAATATGCTGAGTTCATGGATATTTATGAGATCAGCTTTTTATTTGGTGCGGTAATTTTATTTAGCGTCTTAGGTTGGTCTTGGAAGCCGGTCCGCTTATTGGTGGTCTCAGTAGCCGCTGTCAGTGTTTTTTCGACTACTTTGTATCATGCTGATTTGGCCAGAATTGACCAGGTATTTTTGCTTAAATTTTTAATATCTAGTCAATCTGCGATTATGTGGATGAATGTATTATTTTTCTTGGCGACCGCTATTTATTGGTTTGCGTTGGCTACTAGATCTGAATTTTCAGGGCGATTGGCGAGCGCTATCACATGGTCTGCAGTGTTAATGGGTTTTGTTGGATTAATGGTGCGCTGGTATGAATCCTATTTAATTGCACCTGATGTCGGCCATATTCCGCTTAGTAATTTGTACGAGGTATTTATCGTATTCTGTTTAATTACAGCGCTTATGTATCTTTATTACGAACAACGTTATGCAACTAAGCAACTTGGTGGTTTTGTTTTGTTGATTGTTAGTTTTGGTGTTGGATTTATTCTTTGGTATACATTTGACCGTCATGCTAATGGAATTCAACCTCTGGTTCCTGCTTTGCAGTCTTATTGGATGAAAATTCATGTGCCAGCTAACTTCGTTGGTTATGGCGCTTTTTCATTGGCAGCAATGGTTGCTAGCGCTTATCTGTTAGCAAGCAAGGGGATTTTAACTAGCCGATTACCAAAGTTGGATGTTTTAGATGACTTGATGTACAAGGCCATTTCGATTGGCTTTATATTTTTTACAATTGCGACTATTTTAGGTGCAATGTGGGCCGCTGAGGCATGGGGTAGCTATTGGTCTTGGGACGCAAAAGAAACATGGGCGCTGATTGTTTGGTTAAATTATGCAGCTTGGCTGCATCTTCGTTTAGTTAAGGGTTTGCGTGGAACTATATTGGCATGGTGGGCATTGATTGGTTTGTTGGTAACAAGTTTTGCATTCTTAGGCGTCAACATGTTTCTTTCAGGATTGCATTCTTACGGAACTCTGTAGGCATGGTTGGAACTATTAAAAATAGTAATTTTATTAAATTTGACAGTAAAATATTATAAATAATGATTTTAAAATCATATAGTTGCTTTATTTATTTTCGTGAATTATGATTTGCCTCGGTATGCCGTCATTGCGGTGCTAGGGGTTCGATAATTTGCTGGGAGGCCAATCATCGGGATCATTTAAAACACTCATTATCTTTAAAGACGAGTATAAAAAGTTGTGTTTTAAAAAAGCCCGCAAAATTGCGGGCTTTTTTGTTTAACTATTATCAATAAGATCAAATTTGTTTTAAAATGCGGTAACAAATTTGACAGCATAAAATCATGTCCGACAACATCGTCGAAATTAACAATTTATCATTTGGCTATAAAGGGCGCTTGCTTCATAAGGGCATTAATATGTCCTTTCCTAGAGGTAAGGTTGTCGCCATTATGGGTGGAAGTGGAAGTGGTAAAACGACACTACTCAGATTGATTGGTGGACAGCTAAAACCTGTGAAAGGTGAAGTTAAGGTTGATGGTGCGGTTGTGCATGAGCAGGGGCGCGAAGGGTTGTTTAACTTGCGTCGAAAAATGGGTATGTTGTTTCAGTTTGGCGCCTTATTCACTGATTTATCAGTTTATGAGAACGTCGCATTTCCTATTCGTGAGCATACTGATTTGCCTGAATCAATGATTCGTGACTTTGTGATGCTAAAACTTAATGCCGTTGGTCTTCGCGGCGCACATAATTTGATGCCTACTGAGTTGTCTGGTGGTATGGCACGTCGTGTTGCTCTGGCGCGTGCGGTTGCTTTAGATCCTCAGATCATTATGTATGATGAGCCGTTCGCCGGTTTGGATCCCATTTCCATGGGTGTGGTTTGTAATCTAATTCGACGTCTTAATGATGCGCTAGGTGCAACTTCTATTGTAGTTACTCATGACGTGCACGAAACTTTCTCTTTCGTGGATTATGTTTACTTTGTGTCCCAGGGCGTTGTTGTTGCTGAAGGTACGCCAGATGAATTGCGTAAATCCGATATGCCTTTTGTGCATCAATTTGTGCATGGTGAAGCTGATGGCCCTGTTCCATTCCATTATCCAGCGGCTGATTACAAGCTCGAAATGTTAAGAGGTTAAGATGTTTTCAAGTTTGAAATCTGCAATTGCTAAAATCGGCCATAATTTCATAGAGGGGGTTTGGCACCTTGGCGCTGGTGGGAGATTATTTTTTTATATCCTAGTTTATCTAGGTGACTCTATTAGACGTCCTAGATTAATTGTTCGTGAAATTTACGCGACTGGTGTTTTATCCCTATTAATTATCTTAGTATCAGCGTTCTTTGTTGGTATGGTTCTTGGTTTGCAGGGCTACAATACTTTACAGAAATACGGTTCTTCAGAGGCTATTGGTGTATTGGTAGCCTTGTCTTTAGTGCGTGAATTGGGCCCGGTTGTTACTGCACTCTTATTTGCAGGTCGTGCAGGGACCGCGATTACTGCTGAAATTGGGCTCATGCGCGCTACTGAACAGTTGTCAGCAATGGAGATGATGGCTGTTAGTCCAGTCGGCCGTGTGCTTGCGCCTCGCTTTTTGGCCGGGATAATTTCAATGCCTATCTTAGCCGCTTTATTTTCAATGATTGGCGTTTTAGGCGGTTACTTTGTTGCCGTGCCATTGATTGGTGTTGATAGCGGTGCATTTTGGTCTCAAATGCAAGCGAGTGTAGACTTTAGAGAAGATATCGTTAACGGTGTTATCAAGAGTGTTGTGTTTGGTATTGTTTGTACCATGATTGCTTTATTTGAAGGATATGACGCGCCACCAACTGCTGAAGGTGTAAGTCGTGCCACGACTCGAACAGTTGTTTACTCGTCACTTGCAGTCTTGGGTCTGGATTTTATATTAACGGCATTTATGATTAAGGTTTAATCGTAGGTATTTTTTAAGGATTGCTTAAAAGAATTTTGAGGATGTCATGGAACGTACAACAATAGATTTATGGGTTGGTTTTTTTATTGCTTTAGGTGTTGCTGCTATCTTGGGATTGGCCTTGAAAGTAGGTAACTTAACTTCGAGTAATATTGGCGAAACATATACCGTAACAGCAGGTTTTGAGAATATAGGTGGTTTAAAACCACGTGCTCCGGTGAAGAGTGCTGGCGTAGTAATCGGCCGTGTTGATGGAATTCGTTTTGATGCTAAAACTTACGAAGCACAAGTGACTCTTAAGTTGGATAAGCGTTATGCCTTTCCGAAGGATACTTTTGCAAACATCTATACTGCTGGCCTTTTAGGTGAGCAGTATGTTGGCTTGGAGGCTGGCGGGGAGGAAGTGAATTTAAAAGAGGGGGATAGGATCACTCATACGCAAGATGCGGTTGTGTTAGAGAAGATGATCAGTCAGTTCCTTTATAACAAAGCATCAGAAAATAAATCAGATAGTAAAGCGGCGGAATAAAATGAAAAGATTAATGAATAATGTATTGGCTTTGTTTTTAGTGATGTTCTCAAGCATCACATTTGCAAACGTGACAGCAGATGTTTTTGTGAAATCGATCGCTGATGACGTGATTACAATTCTGAAGAAAGATAAGGACATTCAAAGCGATCCTGAGAAGGTTTATGCTCTTGCAGAAGATAAGATTCTTCCTAATTTTAATTTTGATCGCGTTAGTCGTTTGGTGTTGGGTAAGAATTACACTAAGGCGAGTAAGGAACAACAGGAAGCCTTTCAGCGTGAGTTCCGTACATTGTTGATTCATACCTATGCTTCAGCTTTATCTAAGTATCGCAATCAAACCATAGAGTACAAGCCATTACGTGACATTTCAGATCCTAGTCAAGTTGTTGTTAAAACAGTTATTTTGCAACCAGGTGGCCAGCCTTTAGGTGTTGATTACAGCTTGGAATTGGTGGCAGATAATTGGAAAGTTTATGATATCGTCATTGAGGGCGTCAGTCTGGTGACTAATTATCGTGGCCAATTTAGCACCGAAATTCGTCAAGGTGGTATGGACGGTTTGATTCAGCGCATCAGCGAAAAAAACAAAAGCAATCACGTCGCAAAGAAATAGGCTAAATTTGCCAAGTAATTAATACGGGAATAGTTTTGGGACAAATTAATAAATTAGAAAAGGTTTGGAAATTGAGTGGCGACATTAGTATGTCGGCCACACATGCTTTGCTTGCCGAAACAAAAACTTTTCCTAAGCAACTTAAGATGGACTTTTCTGGCGTAACAAATGTTGATACAGCTACGATTAGTTTGATTTTTGAGTGGTTAAGACAAGCGCAGAATAAAGGCAGTCAATTAACCTTTACAAAATTGCCTGATAACTTACATAGCTTAATCAACCTATATGGTGTGGTTGATCTTATTCCTG
>JACCDN011144942.1_pt1 | contig 34097 bp, 39 predicted proteins | sample 7441691 | NCBI WGS metagenome assembly JACCDN01 (sample SAMN15323439, study PRJNA562643) | freshwater metagenome | isolation source: river surface water | place: USA:Blue River Watershed | collected 2017-08-16
CTGCGAACCAAAACGCAGAAAAAATCAAAAAAATTCCAAAAAAATCTAGCAAGAAATTTCTAAAAGTTCTGAACCAGATTTTTTTAGTCTGAATTTTTTAGGAAGTTGGGTTTGCGACAGGCTCATTATAAAGATCTGATTCGATGTGATTAAATTCCGGATTTGTTTTGACACATTTGCGACCTTTAAATTTATGGCCGCTTTTTTTTATACATTGATTCGTTCCTTCCCTCCATTCCACAAAAGAATTACCAAAAGCTTCAGCTGGAACAACATGCTCCCATTCGAGGCGAGAAGCTCTTTTTGAATCTTTGTAAATTTCGTAACCACAACTCTTGAGATCGATTGTTTTGCCAGAATATTTACAGGGACAATAAATTGTGACCTGATGATCTTGATGAATTTTGACAGCAATTTTCTTAGCTTCAGAGAAATTCTTAATGTTCTGATTGCCACTAGCTGAAGCACTTACAGAAAGCCCTATTAATAGGGCCAGATAAACAATAAATTTCATAAATTCTTATAAATGTTTCCAACAGGATTTTCGCCAAATACTTCTAATGTGTGAATGGGTTACGGGATAGCATTTTTCTAAATCACGCGATGAAAAAACATTTTTAAAACTTCTGATTTCAAGAACTTGTTTTTCAGTAAGTTTAGCGCAGGCATTATTCTCACCTCTAAAATATTTTTCCGCTGTGAGGGCTACTAAATCAGGATCTCTTTTTACACCAATTTTGGCTAAACTCATTCTTAACCTAGCTTGCTGAGTTGGTTTTCTCCCTTTGTGAGCTTGGGACATTCTAGCAATGGTTTCTGGTTTGTGTTTGAATCCAGATCTCACTTTATAAACACCCTCAAACTTCAAGATTTTTATGTAGTCAGACGGCGTTGTGGCATAATGATGATCTGGATTAACGCAGTATTTGTTACTACAGTTCTGATACACAGCAAAACCTTCTGGCAAATCTCCTTTAATTAATTCAAAAATAAGTCTCGGAGCTTTGAAAAAAATCTTTTTTGTCCCTTTATCTCGGAAGTGACAAACCGCATCCACTATCTTGCTTCCATCAACTGATTTAAGGTACCAACATCCTTTATCGTTAGCATCTTTTATGATTCTTTTTATAACTTTTTCTCTTAAATCTGTTTTAGCCTGGTCAACTAAAGATTTTGAAAGTTGTCGTTTCATATTTGTAAATCGTGATGATGTTCATGAACAATTTGATGAGATTCAATTTGTCGCTGTACCTCATGAATTCCTGATAATTTGTGCAGGTCATTGAAGTCAGTTGGCAACTCATCTTTGTGAGCGAGTGAGAAGCTTGGCACAATAACTTTTGCTCCATATTTTTGAGCGGCCAATTCCGCCTTTTCTTTTCCGATATTATGTTCTTTCCACAAATCGTTGTCAGCAGCAATTGTGAATTCTTTACTTGGATGAGTTTCTTTGAGATGTTTTAAAACATGCTCGATGTTTCCAGCATCAAAAGTTATTGCTACTGGCTTATTTGTAGCCATATGAACCGACACTCCAGTTGCAAACCCTTCAGCCAAATAAATCTCTTTTGAATCTTTTACTTTATCTGCGTCAATCATAAAAAAGCATCCCATCTTCTTGCCATTCTTAAGGAATATTTTACTTCCATCATTACTAATAAACTGAAGTGAATGTATTTCTCCTTTAGCATCTTTTACTGGCACAACAAGTTTGTCATCTTTAGTAAATCTAACGCCATCAATAACTTTCTGGTCGATACCTTTTCTTTGCAGATATTTGTTTTTAGACGTGTTAACTAAACTCGCTTTGAAGAAACCTTCAAAATATTTTTTAGCTTTTGTGGCCACTGCTTTTTCTTCAGCAACTCTTTCTTTTTCTTTTTCTTCGCGATTTGCTTTATACTCTATTTCTTTTCTTGCGAGATCTTCTTTCGAGATCTTAACTACTTTTCGTCCTTCCTTAATACTATTTAGACCCCAGTCAAAATACTCACCAGTTTTGTAATTTTTGACATATCCTGCTTCACCGTGCCAACAAATTTCATACTCTTTCTTAGCACCGAAACGAATCTTATCACTTTTATTTTCTAAAGCTTTGCTGATTGCAATTTCGACATCTTTAGCTTCTAGAGTAATACTTGATTTTATGGCATCTAAGAAATGCTCTTTAATTTCAAAATTATTAAAAGCATGGGTATAATATTTTGTATCCGCTGCTTTATTTTTTTCTTCAGAAGCTCTTGCAAAACTTTTGTTGTCTTTTTCTAAATCGAGCTTTTTTATCTTCTGTTTTTTAACAGCGCCAACCATATTGATACCAAGAGCTTCCACTCCTTGATGCTCCCTAGCACTTATCTGAACGCCGGTATTTTTTTCCAATGTCTCAATTGTATTCTTTTTATTATCAGTGACTAAAATCGCTTTCTTTCTGGCCCTCGAAATTTCCACATAGAAATTTTTCTGCGTTGTAAGATTTTTTCTCCAACTTTCGCAAATCGCGATCACATTATCACATGTTAAACCTTGTGCCTTATGAGCGGTGATAGCATAGCAATGATCTATATGTCTTGATTCAATAGATTCTTTTTTGATTTTTAACTCCCTATTCTCCCGCCCCTCATCAGCCAGTTTCAAATAAAAATAAGACTCATCAATTTTTGTAATAATCGCGTTATCTGAATTTATTATACCAGACGAACTAAAGCTTCTATTGAATGAAACCTTATCTCCTTCATGAAATATCCTCTTAACAGACCCAAATACCTCAAAATAATTCTTATTAGACTTACCTTTGAGCTTAATTGGATTAAAAGTAACTGTGGAGACAGCACTAGTTTTAATGGTAATAAGGTTCTCTTTGGGGTCAATTTTTACAACTTCACAATAGCTATCTTTAGCTATACCCATATGGGTTTTGTTCTTTAAGAAAAGTACTTTGTCTCCAGCCTTGAACATGTAGGCTCTGGTTTTCTCAGCTTCGGATAAATTTTTACTTTGATAAACAATGTGATCCTTCTCTTTATTACTAACCGATAAGCGCTCATCGTAAATTAAAGAACTGACTGCTGCGTTTATTAGATCTCTCGCTTCATTAGCTGGGGAGAGAATAATAGTTTCTTTTCTCTCACTATCAGACATGGCCATAAATGTTTTTATGGCTATTCCTTCCGTTGTTTCTTTTTCTTTATCAGTAATTTCAATTATGTCGCGTTCTATGTACTTAAATGCTGCTGGGATTTGCTTCTTGATGACTGAATAAACTGCTGATTTTAGATTTTCATTTTCTTGCCTATGAATTTCTCTCATATCTGTGAAGGGAAGGCCATTTCTTAGCATCTCATAAAATGGTGTACCAGATTCAACGGAATCGAGCTGTCTTCTATCTCCAACCAAAAACAATCTGAAATTTAATTCTTTGGAAATCGTCAACAAATCCTTCATTTGCGCATTCGAAATCATACTAGATTCATCAACGATAACTATTTTATCCTTAAAATCCTCTTGCATCTCCTCCCTGCCTTTCTTCGTTCCTCTCCCGGCTGCAACCCCATCATATTTTAGCAAAAATCTTTGCAGAGTCATTGAGTCTATATTTCCAACACTGCTTAAATTTCTTGCAGCGGCACCTGTGGGCGATAATCCTATTATTTTATAACCCTCAGAATTCATAATCTTGTTAATAGCGCCAAGCATCGTTGTTTTACCGGTTCCTGCAAAACCTTGGATACCAGTGACCATGTCCTTACTGGATAATATCAAATTAGCAGATTTTTTTTGTCCTTCGTTGAGGTGAGATAACTCTGGCTCATATTTAGAAAGATCTTCAAGAATTGAGGTATGCTTTCCTACGCCCTCTTGCATCAATTTAATAATGGCATTTTCTTTGGCCAAAAGCTCCTCAGTTGTGTATCTTGCACCACCTTGGTCTGTTTTGCCTTCTAATAAGAGTCCTTCTTTAATAAAAGCATCTACAACTTCTTCAATTTCTCGAGCAGTAGTTTTTGATAATGAGTCATGGGCGGCTACACTTATGATTTCAGATTTATCAAAAGTTGTCTTCCTTTCGCTCAAATGATTTATGGCAAATTCAACTGCTTGATAAGCTTTGTCTTCTAGCTCTTTTTTCGTGATGTCAAAAGACAGTTCTTTATGGAACAAGCTTCTGACAAAACTCTCGATTTTTCTTAGCAATTCAACAAACAGATTTTGTTTTTCTGCCTGTAAACTCTCCATGATTTTATCCGCACTTTCTTTCCAAACTGGAGCTAGATTATGTTCATATTCTTTTACCTTCTTATTATCTCTGCTACTTAGAGTAATTTTTTCGAGCTCTTTTTGACTGGCATTCTCGCCAGCAATAGAACGAATCTTTTCGGATCTTTTACTAAAATGTTTAAGTAGATTCTCCGGAACATCTTTTATTTCAAAAAAACAATTTTTTCCTTTTTGTTCAATCTCATAACCCAGTTCCTTTACTAAATGTGCCAGTTCTGATCTGTATATTAAACCCAAGTGGTTCTTGTTATCGTAGATCTCATCAAAATAAACAGAGCGCCACTTTCCTTTTTCATCAACAGTTAGATTTGCAATTATGGAATGGGTATGAAGTTGTGGGTCAAGATCACGCGATAATTCATGCCTAAACATAGCAGCCACCATTTTGCCAGTAGCTTCAAGGGTTATATTGTTATCTTTTTTTATTCTGGTTTTGAGATATTTTTTCTCTATCTCATCAAGCGTGTTCTTAACAGCTTGATTGTGGGCATCAATCAACCTTTTATCATCAAAAACAAGTGCCATTATTGAAACGGATTTTGGAGCAGAAAAAGTAAGATCTCTTCCTGGATCATGAACAAAATCCATGCCTTTCAAAATTCCTACCTTTTGGCCATTGGGTAATTTATCGCCATCTAGAATTTCTTTAAATTTCTCAGCACCAACAGTTCCTTCTAAACCTAATTCTCCAGCGCCATTACCATACCAATTACTTATTTTTTGATGATTTGGATCGTTTGAGGCGTAGTAATCATCCTTGGCAAAATATTGCGTTGTTTTGGCACTACTTTTGATTTTGGTGACTGACAACATGGCTTATTGGTGATTTTCTGTTGAATCTTTATCATCTGAATTAATCACATCTCTGACATCATTTTTTTGTTCGATTTTTTTCATAAGTGAGTGAAATTCTTCAAATTCTTCATCGGTTAGTTTGGCAGCTTTAAATTCAAGCCAAGCAGCACTGGCACTAAGAATCTTCATGGCTCTGGACTCGAACAAATTATATTTTTGGGTATGATCATACAAAACCCGAGCCCTTATAAATTCTGCGATGGACATATTATTATCTGAGGCCATCTGCATAACCTTAGAATATTCACTCTTGGTGCAGCTAGTTTGTATCTTTTCACTTCTTGGTTCTTTAGTCATAAATTGTTATTAGTTTAGGTTGAAAAAAGTTGCCGTTTGGGAGTTGATGGTGCTTTAATCTTTTCTGTCGGAGTTTCTTCTAAGGTTTCGTTATCATCTTCACCTTCTTCTTCAAGGTCATCATCCTCTGCTTCTGAGTTATCTTCGGGCTCTTCATCCTCTTCGTCTTCAATGTCCTCCTCAGATTCATCTGCTTCCTCATCATCTTCGACAAATGAGTCCTCTTCTTCGGTGCCTTCCTCTAAATCCTCCTCCGACACCGATTCTTCGTAATCAAGAAGTGAGAGCTGTTTTGTTTCTTTGATCTCGTCAATCTCGCTATCGATAACATTTTCATCCTCGGCCAATTCGGCGACTGGCAAAATATCAACAAACCTCTCAGCAACTTTTGGACGTTTCTTGATTTTGAAAGAGATTTTGGCAATTGGGAAATGGCCTGCAAATTTCAAGTAAGCCTCTAACGCTTTCATGTTCATGATTTCTGAGGCGATGACAACGCGTCTTAGATTTTTCTGAGTATTCAGACTGACCCCATCTCTAATCTCGTTTGCACCATAAGAAATACCTTCTTTCACCTCTTCATTTTCTTGGTACCCAAGGTTCTGACTGCAATAATCTGAGGTTTCTTCGTCAGCACCGGCGAAGAATATTTTGTTGCGGCAAAGCGAGGTGATTGTTTCGGTTTTGTCTTTTCCATAGACCGATCTGAGTTGAGAGATAGAGTGTAAAGATAGTAAAAAAGCGCCACCAAACTGACGGCTTTGGGCTAATCCATCGAGCAAGGAAGGAAGCTGTTGGAGAGATCCTATTTCATCGAGGATGATAAAGATTCTTCTTGGTTTAGAGCTGTTATGATCGTTTTGTTCAACGCTTAGAAGCGCTTTAACTGCAATATCAATCCAAGTTGAAATTAAGGGTTGTAAGCTGTCATGCTGATCACTGCGCGAAGAGATAAAAAGAAAGCCATCTGAATCAGTTTCAACCCAATTTCGAATTGAGAAATTATCTTCGCTATCACGCAGATATTTCATGGAAGAAATGTGAGTGGCCAGAATCGACAAAATACTTAGTGAAGTTCTTTCAGATTTTGTGCTGACCAATGAGGCTGCTTCTGTACCGGTTAAAAATTCTGCCAACTCCTCATATCCAACTTTTAAAAGTGCATCAACAAATTCTTGATTTGTGGCGGCTCCACCCTTTTCTTCTTTGAGTTTTTTTGCAAAAACTGCAAACACTCTTCTTGCGGCGTCTATCCAAAACTGATCGGAATTACCTTTTTTCTCTTGGATGAAAGCTGACGCCATATAATCATAGTCACTCGTGTTTCTGATTTCTTTGAAGAATGACCAAGATTTTGATCTGGCATCGAGTGGATTTAATATAATATCTTTGGAAGGATCGTAGTAGGTAGAGGTGAATGTTCCCATTTTGTCGTAGATGATCGCGCGATCACCATTTTTTCTAACCTGATCTAAGAGTTCTAAAATTCCGTTTGTTTTACCTGTTCCAGTTGACCCGAGAATTACCGTATGTAAGAACTCTGTGTTCTTTGGAAATGGTATATTGGAAAGACTGTATTGAGATTTGTAAGGTAACTGAAAATGCTTTAAAGATTCTCTAAAATTAAATTTCTGAATTCGCTGCTTTAGAATTTTCTTAGAAACAATTTTTGCGCCGCGTAAGAATTTTTCTTTGGCCAGTTTTTTTCCGCGAAAGTTAAAGATGAAAACAAGGCTCGTAATTACAACTAAAGCAGAAATAAATCCTACCCACAACCCGTGAATAACAGCTGAGAAGAAGTTGTTTTTGATGATGATTAGTTTTAAATTACTAACTACCACTCCGGCTTTAACATGGTGAATGTCGCCATACCTTCCAACGAAGTTGAATTCAAAGTTATTAAAACCTAGGCCGATGAAGATTTTGGCTAGGAAATAGATTAAGATTTCTTTCAGATCTTGTAGGTCAAATTTACCGAAGACGTAGATCAAATCACCAATCAAAATAATGAGCAAAGCCACCTTCACTAACGTGAGGACAAGCTGAGTCGTCATATGGAAAGAGTGCATGCTTGTTTGGCCGCCACGTATGATGCTTCTCATTTTCTATAAATATAAACTTGAATATTAGTTTTAAGTACGTCTTACTGTACGCATTAGAATTAAGATTAACTCAATTTAACTCAGGACTATGATAGTCACAAATTACACTGATTTTCGTAAAAACTTGGCTCAGATAATGGATGAAGTTTTATCTGGACACGTTCCTGCAATCATCACCAGAGAGTCTAAACAACCACTAGTAATGATCTCTCTCGAAGACTTTAACAGCCATCAAGAGACCTTTTATTTGACAAAAAGTAAGGCCAACAAAAGCAGATTGGCTTCGTCACTCAAAAACATCGAAAGTGGTAAATACAAAAAACGCGAATTAATCGAATCTTAAGTAAATTATGTCGAAAATTCGCCTCATCTCCTTCGATGAAAATGGCTGGGAAGATTATCTTTATTGGTTAAGCGAGGACAAAAAGTTCCTTGCTAAGATCAATAAATTAATTAAAGAAATACTCCGAACTCCATTTACTGGAACTGGCAAACCAGAAGGTCTAAAAGGTGACTTTTCTGGTTTGTGGTCACGACATATTAATCAGGAACACCGGATTGTTTATGCAGTTCGAGATGACCAGTTGATTATTGTTCAATGCCGCTATCATTACTCGAAATAAACCAAATGAATTTGGAGAATTTATGGACAAAAATGACCAAGAGAAAACATTTAAAAACAAAGCAAAAGAATTTAGGTTAAAGCTTGGTCTTGGCTGTTGTGCAACCGCAGTTTTTTCGATGGCTATGGTATTTTTAATCTCTTTGGATAGCATATTTTTCCCTCTCACATTTGTTTTTATGTTTTCCGGTATAGGGCTAATAATATCCTCCGGAGAGACACATAATTATCATGATTCCCATACCAGAAAATTCCCAAATTACAGTTGGAGATCATATTTTAACCCTTCGAATCCCTTCAGTTATTGGTTTACTAGACGCTAAAGCCCTTCATCCTGTTCGCCCTTAACTTTCTTAATGACATTCTGACCTACGGCAGAGTTATCAATTTTGGCGTCATGAATAATTTTCTTAGTATCACCAAAACTTTTTGCTGAAGAATTTTGTAAATTAGAGTTATCTATTGACTTATCATTTTTAGAAAACTTGTAAGGGCTCTCATTTTGAATCTGCTGTGATTGCTTAAAGTTTGCTGAATTGTGATTATATTCTGATGATAAATTTGTCTTCTCTACATGATCAATCTCACCAAACTTATCCTTCATGAAGCTACTGATTTCATTATTTAAGACAGTTTTATCCATATTGCCTGGATTAGTAATTTTTGATGCTTCTTCTGTACCATATTTTGCTACTAATCCACCCCACAGCTCTTGATTATAGTTACGATCAATCTCCGCAGAATGTGACTTAGTATATCGAGCTTCATCACTATATCTTTTCGCCGCTTCAAAATGTTGAGAAGCTTCTTTACTAAAGCTCGCTGCTTTGTTGAAACTTTCATTGATAGATTCACCCTTTGAGTCTGTAAGATTGAAACGATTTGATTCCATGGCAGATTTGACAACTGCAAAATCCTTCGATAAGTGATGTTGCTTACTATAGCTTAAAGCTTCCTTATAGTGATTCTGGTCAGAATCTCTTTGCGATAATCTCCCCCCAATTCCTACCTCACCATTCAAATCAACATTTCCTAATCCACCATTTCCTACTTTTTTAGAAAGACCGAGTGAACCAGATAGACCAGCACCAATATTTCCAAAAATCTCCGAAGCCTTTTCTCTTGTAATGCCATGTTCTTTGGCAAAATCACTCACCGCAGTATTGATTTTACTAAATGAATCTTTTTGCTCTGAGCTTAAATTTTGCTCAAACCCTTTTGAGCTCTCAATACTTCTATGATTATTGAGCATTCTTTCAAAACCATGAGATTGAGATTGAGATGCGTGCATTGATTTTTCCTGACCCAATGATTGTTCATTACTCGCTTGCTGTGAATAAGCGTTCTCAACTCTTTCAGAACCATGAACATTGAACCCTAAATTTGATTCAGCCTTACTATTATCAATACTGGAACTTCCATTATTATGGCGATGTAAAACTTGGCCAGCATCATTGGTTATAGAAACACCACTTGAAACATTCCTTGAACCAATTCCTACATTTCCAAAACTTAAATTACCTGTTCCACCCTCATGGGCCGCTGTAGAAACAGCTCCCTGCACTCCTGACATAAAGGCGGTCGTCATGCTTGACATTGCAGATGCTCCGCCTTTTGCAATCCCGTAAGCAAGCATTGGTACAAACATACTCATATATCCTGCCATCGCTGAGATGTCAGACATCGTTTGTTGTAATCCAAATTGATTTCCAAGCGTGATTCCTATGCCATCAGAAAAACCCAAAGTATAAGTCTTAGCATGACCCATTGAGATACGGTGAAGGATCGCATAGATTGGACCCCAAGATGATAACCAGAAAAAAGTAGTAAAATATCCCCTCAAAACTGGGCCGGTAAGGGTAGGAATTAAACACAGGAGAACTATGATTGGGAACGCAGCATAAAAAACTGCTTCAATTACAATTTTTAAAATTGGGATCCACATTCCTGCTTGAGTTCCCATCGTTTGATAGGTTGATTTTGCTTGAGCAGTAGCTCTGGCATTTTGATAAAGCTGAACCTGATATTCAGCTTCCTGATTCTCCGTAGCATCCGAAATGGCATTAATCATCATCGACTGTTGCAAAAGCTGCGTCGCAGATTTGGAAACATTCATGAAATATTCAGAAGCAAGTGGCGCTGAAGACTCTAGAATTGCCTTAGTTAAGTCAGGCTTTTTAGCGAAGAAACCGAGACTCTTATTGAGTGTGAAAAATTCTTGATTCCAATCTGCCTCTAGCGATTGAACACCAGCTTTACAAGTTGGGTAGGTAACATCCCCAGATTCAGAAGTGTAGGTAAAAAAGCGATTCTCAACTTGGTTAGACTTAACAAAAGTCCAAATATCATCGGAATCTTTAAGATCATCAAAGGAATAGATATTAAGCTGAATATCATAGAAAATGCAGTTCTGTGAAAAGCTATCTATGCTTGAAGATAGATTCGCGTTACCAATTCTAGCTTGTGACATTGCGCTCATCAAATTTACGCCAAATATCATGCCATTCTGAGTATACTGAAGATCATCTGGCACCGAATAAACTGACTCGAATTGTTTAGTTAGGGAATATCCAATTTGGCTTGAAGCGGAAGCAATATATGCAACAACAAACGGCACATTATCAATTTGAGCGCCTTGTAAAGCGGGATTAGTTTTATCGGTTACATGAACTGAGGCTTTAGGATAAAGCAGGGTTTGGGTAATAATTATCGTAGTAATAAACCATTTTCCAGAATCATAGAGTGAGCCCATTAATGCAGCATTAAGCACTGCTAACATAAAGGCCAATGCGGCAGATAATTTAACCACATCCATAAAGTCGCCACTTTTTACCAACATTGCCAAACCATTTAAGACATCAACAAAATATTCGCCTCCGCCAATGGTAATAAACTCGTACATAATCTAGTTAGTTTTTGGTTAAAATTTTGAAGAAAAGGCCATGTTATTTTTCATGCGATTACTCATTCGGCTTGTTAACATTCCTTGGAGCTTCTGAGTTTCTTCAATTATCTTGTAGCCCTTCTCGAATGAGTCTCGATCATCAATTTTGTACTTGGAGAGAACGGTTCGGACACGCTCAACATCTTTTTGGAATCTTTCGATATTATCCTGGTCAAAATTCTTTACTTGTTTTGCTTGCTCTTGAACAGATTTAAGAATTTCGTCGAGATAGTTATATAGCATATCGATAGCAACGAGGGTACTATAATACTCAGGATTGATTCCACTTGCAGCGCTTGATGATCCAAAGTATGCTTGTCTAACAACCATTGCTTTGTGAACTGGAATTGAAGTTTTGTTGACCAAATCTATATGCTTTGCATCAAATTTCTGGCCAGTAGCAATGCGCGATACCATTTCTCCCATAACACTAGAAATGCGCGCTTTAAAAGCCTTGTCGGTAGCAATAGTAATTGTTGTTTCAGTAGGATTTAGACATTTATCTCTTTCATCGCACTTAAGAATAGTAACAGAACCGCCTTCTAGAATTGCTTTAATAGTGTCATTATTGAAAACAATTGACGGTTTATAAGAAGTTTGTGAACCAAGATTATCATTTTCTGGGCTTTTAATAATCATTGTGCCAGTGATTGCCTGAACGAACTGTGCTAACTCGTCCTGATTATCAGCAAGAATTTGTGATTTTTTTAATACTTCCCAAGCAATATTAACATTTACTGGTCTTTGATCTCCATGAACAGCGTCAGCATCTTTGATATATTGTGATGATCTACCCCCAGTCTTACAATCAGCGGCAGCTTTTGCATAGTCTGTTGCCCAACCTTGAGAATTTGCAGTAGTTTTACAGTAAGCTTCAGTTTTTCCAGCAGCAGCCATCGCTCCCCCAACTAACCCTTGCGCCATATCACACGAATTTAAATTTGCGTTATTAACGCGATCAATAATTGACTGCAATTGATCCATTGTTGTCTTGATCTCTGGGGTCAGAGTTGCAAGCGCCAATTGGAAGGCAAAACCCACGGCGTTACTTGGAATTGCTTTTAGAAGCGCTACAAATTGATCGGTGTTTATATGAGAAAATGCACCCGTGTACACATCAATACCGCCACAACCTGCCCTAATTCCGGGCGGAGTAATACTAATTGGATTTACATTAATCACTTTTGAGCGCGCAGTAAAACTACCGCCCGTGTAGTATCCTGCGCCCTGTAATTGATAACCTCCAGCCTCGGTAGTATTTGAAGAAGTTCCACCAATATCATTCCAAAATCCGTTCATTGAATCAGCAACCGACTTAGCTTCGGCATTTTTTGGAGAAAAAAAGATAATAAGAGAAATAATACTAAAAAAGCAGGAAAACAGTAAAACAGCAATGCAGTAATATTTCTTTACATAAATTTTACTTAAAAGATTCAAATTTTCTTTATTAAAAATCATCTCCCACCTCCAGTTTGGTTTGTGCGTAAATTCGTTCTTCCAGATCCGAGTGAGAGAGGACACCGCTTCCTATCATAATTACTTTTCTGGTGTTTTTGTCAAAAAGCAGAGTTGTTGGAACTTGAGCTACTTCGATTCCCATCTTGGCAATTTGACCAGTATTAACCATAAACTTATCCCATTCAGGAAGGCTGCCTCCGTCCATTGAAACAGCCATAATGTTGATGCCATATTTTTGCTGGAAGCTTTTAAGAATAGGTGAATAACGGTGACAGTGGGGGCAGTCGCCGCGAAATAGGAAAAAGATGCCATATCGATCATTGATATTTCTTACAGCACTGGCGACATCAGAATTTCTCTTATCAATCCACGATTCTTTCCCGACTTTTGAAACCGGTCTTTTTAGCGTATAATCAAGCTCAGGTGTCTTCCATATTACCCGACGCCATTGGTCTGCAAAGGTGCTAGCTTGATTGAGAACTAGCTGCTGATATGCCATATAATCTTTGATGTTATCTTCTGTAGGATACATCACAGCCTTCGCCTTCTTATTTTTTAATGTTTGTTGAACTTCTTCGAGTTTCTCAGTATAATCATCTTGATTTTCAGGGGTGGATTTTTTTTCTTCAGGCGATGTTGAAGATTCTTTCTTTTCATCTTGGCAGTAAAAATTAAAACCTAGGCCATATTCTTCACAGTAACTAGGTTTTCTAGCATGAGCATCATTCTTTGACAAAGAATTGAGTAGGACAAAATCTAGCAAAAAAAGAATAATTGCGGAGAGTATAAGCTTAGTTAGAAGTTTTACCATAACCCTCCAAAGTCGTCTTTATTCTTCCTTGCAATGTGCTTGTGTCAGGCATCACTACACTGCCCGCAATATCAGCACTAATTTCGCTGAGATCCATTTTATCAAATTGTAGAGACTCTAATTGAGTTGGAGACAGACCTCCACAATCGGGTGATTGCCCAGAACCCCAACCAAGACCAAGTTGGGCTCTACCTTGTTCTACAATCACTCGGGAAATTTTGCTTGTGAAACAACAATAACTTTTTGTCGTTGTCTGGCAGGTTCCGATCAGCGGAATTTTTTTAGAACAATAAGAACCTACATAATGACAAAGTTTCTTTGTTTGTAATTCGGCTAATTGAATTTCACTTGAGCTACAGCTGGCTCCTAGATATGTTTGACCCCACCCACTATCACTACAGCAGTTATTATAACTGGTAATTTGATTACTACAGCTATTGGCCGATCCAGAAAAAATCTTTAGATTATTGGTTGATCCGTTGTTGTCTTTGGCCGTCTGGTTGATTGCCTGTAAGTATGATATTGATTTAGCAAAATCATTACTCGAATTATCTTCTACAGTAGTGCATTGGCCATTGGTGCAGTAAATATCTGACCCACATTGGACTTGGGCGGTTGAAGTACTAGTAGTTGTGGCACATGCATAAATTTTCTGAGTATAATTGCAGATATTTTTGTCAGAAAAATTTATACAATTGCTACTTTGTAAACTACAGTTTGAAGGAATATTAACGCATGTATCAACTGTGTTACACACTTTGTTTACAGGATAATCAATGCTGAAAGTAGCTGAAACAAAACCTGAACCCCCTATGCCTACCAAAACATCAACACTATTATCGCCAGCAACAAGATAGGGCTTCAAATTTAGATTGGGAGAAGTCCAAAAAGCTGTAGAGCGTTCACAACCTCTACCTCCAAAACTACCATTGGCATACACAATAGTCCCATTGATTGTAATACGAATAGAATCATCCCAACCAAGTTGAGATAAAACAAAAGAATTTACTAAGGACGGATCTTTAACATTTACCGTACTATGATAACTATATTGCCTACAACCTCCAGAACCATATGAATAAGTTGGATTTACTGCTAGTATCGGGTAATTGTAAGTAGTATATTCCCCAACGGTAACTTTAACTAAATCCGCTCCATTTACACAATTAGGTTCAACATATTGATCGCAACTGCGTACCTCGGTTGTAGTCTGAGTTGATGTTAAAGGTTTACATTCTCCGTAAGTTCCGGTTAGCATCGCCGCAACTGCGTCGGGATTTCCAGTAATTGCTTGTGAAGTAGATAAGAAAGCATCGCTTGACTTGATTGTCATCTGCTTACGATTAGCAAGACCATTCTTCATTAAATCACCTTGTTGCGTCGAATTTAGAGCTGTCTGCGTATCTTGAGTTGTACTTGTCCCGCCATAATATTTAGTTTGATCGGGACTATCTGTTGTATAACCAGGAGTATTAATTTTATTTTGAGAAGTGACAATCGAACTGCCATTATTTTTATAAGCACCTCCGAAGTCTAGAGCGTTTTGCCGCGCATCTGACATTGGATCAGCAAAGGCAGCTAAAGGTGTGATGATGATTGATAAAAAAATGAATCGGAATTTGAAGCGGGATTTTTTCATTTTTGGCCTCCATCAATTCCAGAAGATAATTTCTTTAAATATAAAGCAGCTGTCGATTGCGCGACTCCATCACCATTGGCGATTTCTTCTAAAGCATAATGAAGTGTTACATTCCCAGTGATGCGGTCATGGAGCGGGGTAAAATTACAGTTTTCTGAATCGCAATCTTTTGGCAACTTGCTTAGAACAACAAAAGTTGGAACAACTTTAACATCAAACATATCAAAGAGACGAGGATCGATGATTGCTGAAACATTTTCTTTCGCGATATCGCCCAGAAACTGTTGAGTATTTCGAAGCGAACCAATTAATCCTCGAAACACCAGAACGCCACCAGATTTCTGAGCCTGAATTGTTAGATCTTTGAGGGAGGCTCTTGGAATTGATGACGACACAAAAATCATCAAAGGATAATTCATGATTTGATTTTTTTTGCTGTCGTCTGGCTTAATGCGATAAGAATTTAGAAGTTTGGCGATTGTATCTTTTTCAAGTTCTTTCTGGGTAATACCATAGTCAACTTTTGGCAGAGGCTGCGCTTGTTTAGCCAAAATTTCTTTACGATTAGTCTGAATCCAATTTTGCTGTTTTTTGTAGTTCTCGCTATTTTGAACTTTCTCAACACCGCTTAAAACTTCACTGACATTTCTGGCATGTAATTTCTTTGAGTCTTCTTGAGCCTTTTCTACTTTTTCTATAATTTGTTCAGCCTCTTCAACTTCAGATTTGGAGTTACTCGATTTAGATTTTATGTCAGCTATAAATTTTGCCGCATCTGCTTTATCTTTTGGATTTAGTTCAGGTTCAAAAGCATAAATATTAACGCTAAGTGTTAAGGCAAAAAACAATAATGATGTTATTGAAGGAATTTTATATAACACAGCAAGTACGCTTCCTCCATAGCAGGTAATTAAAATCTTCACCCGTCACCGGAACTTCACGAAATGAATCCCAAAACATCGATGATTTTCCCAACTGATTACATCCAAAAATTGGATCAATTGTTGGAATTGGCACTGTCAATTGAGTGCGATATTGACTCTTCTTAATCATCGGTGATGGAATTGCGGCACATATTGCTTCTGGTCCAGAAGTGATGGGTAGAAGAGTTTCGCGATGCATTTTGTAAATCATCCGCGCCATAGCGAGGCTTGAAGATTGAATCGATCCTATGTGACTTGGGATATTACCATTTATCGGATACATTCCACCATTACAGCCAGCACACCAAAACAAAGGATCAAGCGGAAGCCAAGTACTTGCGGAAAGACAGTCAGCAGCACATGCAGCTTGTGCGATTAAATTACCGAAAAGAATTGATTCCGGCGTAATAACAAAAGACAGCTCGTCATCATGCCACATCGGATCAACTTCCGTGATATATGCTACATCGAAACTCTGAGTAACTTCAAGACACAGCGCATCCATAACTAAACTTAGAAGTGTGAATACTGGATATTGATACCAATGAAGATGCCATGTCGCTCCATCATCTTCTGTTCCAGTTCCCACGGCCGGTGCGGCACCTGATCCAACTGAAATACCAGGATCAATTGTCAGCCCACCAATTCCAACGAAACAGAATGGCGCTTTAGTTACATCAACCATTCTGATTGGTTCCCAATATCCGACAGCTATGCCAGGTAATGGCAAACCCGCTAATTTCGGACAAATGCAAATTGGGGATGGGTAATTTATGGTATCAGCTGTTGTTCCAGGAACTACTGGTGTCGAGCCTATAGTAATTGGTAAAATACATGCCCAACAAACGTCCGTAATTGGATTTACCATTCGACCTGTACATTTTTTTGCGTAAGCAGTAGCTGATAGAGAAGAAACTAAAATAAAAATCGCCAGAAAATAACTTTTCTTAAAGGAATTTTTCATAGAGGAACCTCCATGACTTTCAGCATTTTACCTTCTTGTGCTACAGTTGCTGGAACAGCTTTGATTCCAAATTTTGTTGTGAGAGTTCCCTGCTGATCAAAATAAAGTCTGACTTTCTTTTGGCGCATTAAGTCAATCACTCTGCCCCTCACCAAAATAATTTTAGTTTTGGATTTCTTAATTTTATTTTGCTCTAGAGCCCATCTAACTTGGGTTTCATCATCACCGTCGATAAAGATGAGAATTTTAGTAAACGACATGTAATCCAGCGGATTTACTTTAGTACCGGCACGATAAAAAACTTGGCCATTTTGATCGGCCAAGTCAGTAGGTTTGGAAACGGAAGGATCAAAATACCATTCACGCGCAAAGGTTGCTTTGGTAATTCCCTCAACCGCTTTTGGGGAATTTACAGAACTAATCATTTGTTTTTTGACGTCATCTTGGAATTTGGCGAGCTTACCACTTTTTTGCGCTTCTTGCAACTTCTCTTGTAGCTCTTTCAGGAAATCTTTTTCTGCGATTTCGTAAGTTACGCCCTGGATTCCGAAGTCTTTTGCGACCGCTATGTTGCTAGAAAGCAACAATAGCAGTGCCAATAATGTCTTTAGCATCGATCAGACCTAAATCATTGTAACGAGAATCAAACGAGTCTTTATGTGTTGTATAAGCAAAAAATTTATTCGATGGAATAATACCTGACTGAATAGCACTTAATGGTTCAGTTTTTTTCGACCATGCTTTGATGACACCAATTTCTTTTCCAGCAACCGACACAGTTTTATCGGTAATTTCCATATTTAGACTTTTTCTTTTTTCTATAGCATCTGCGGCAGGACTTTTAAATGATTGATACCAGGTATTTTCATCTTTATATGGATTAAAAAGAGGATCTGAAGGAGCAAAAGAATACATGACAGGTTTGTCACAAGAATCATCACTATTCTTGATTTCACAGCCATCAAATATAGTTCTAAACACTGGTTTACCATCTTTCATTACCACACCTCCCCGCTTTTCAATTTTATCACCTTCAAATCCACCGACGAGTTTAATAAAATTCATCTCTTTCATCTTGTAGTGCGGGTTATTTCTAACCTTAAAAACAATGATTTGATCTAACTTGGTTGGAAGCTTACCTTTCTTAATAATAACAGCGTGAATCGGTAGAGATTCACTACGATTAACAACTATTTCAAAGTTTGGTTGTATTATCCAAACTGCTACAACCATTGCGCTCACCATTAAAATTTCTTTAACATAAATCTTTCTTAAACGCTGACTAATTTTTTTCATTTTGAGCTCCTAATATTGTTTGAGATGTGACGCTTTCGAATAATACTTTTTTAACTTCTGCGGTGATGTCTGGTATGTCCTCTGACACTACGGTTTGCTTCTGTAAGAGCAGGTATTTACCGCTTTTGTTGATGTCTTGGAGTATGATATCGAGATTTGACGTGTAGGCCTTTACAACTTCCGTCATTTTTTCATCTCCAACGTTTCTATCTAAAAGGTAGCGGGCTATATCAATACTGAACTGGTTCTGCAAATCGATTAAATCAACTACAGCAATTTGAGGGACTCTTCTTATCACAATTTGGTAAGTTATAACGGAGCTGAAAGCTGAAATTACCACAGCAATTGCGGCAGCAATTAAAAATTCAGTACGAATTTTCTTAAAAAATTTCATAAAATTTTATTTATTTTTAGTAGGAATTACTTCATCAACAACAGTCTCATCAACGATTGCTGAATTCTTAAATTTGGCAGCGCGCTTTAATAAACATTCCAAAAAAGCTGCATCTTCAATTTGAGTTTTGTCCTTAGCATCCGGCTCATCAATTATGAGGTGGGTGCTGTTTTCTAAATTTTTCATTACATCCTCAAAGATTTTTGATTATAAAATTTCTTGGCCACTTGAGGGAAATGTTGACTAAACTTAAGGTGAGTCACCTCTTCTAGCGCATCTTCAAAACTGCATCTCTTCACCTCGTCTTGCGTAAGATTGAGAATTTTTTGATAATCTGCGTAATTGAAAAACTTCTGCGGGGCATCTTTTGAGTTAATAAGAGCAATCTGCTCTAAAGCATCGGCTAATGTGTAGCCCGAATCGGTAAGATCATTGATTTTTGACCAATCCGAAGCTTTTGAGGAATAAAGTGAAATGGAATATGGGTCGAGAATTAGGCGGCCAATAGCATAGCCTCTAGGGCCGTAAATGAGAGCTTCAGAATATTGAAAATCCACCATGCGCAAACTTGTGATTGCCTGCTTCATGGTTTCATCCATGGCAATCTTTTTACTCTGAGCCAACATTTCGACAGATTCTTTCTTTTGAGCTAGAAGGACGATCCAATCGGTATTCTCAAAGGCCGCAACAACCGCAGGATTTTTGTAAAAGTCGTTAACCGATTGGGTTCCTAAAACGATATTACCACCGTATTTCCTAGCGCGGCGTGCAAGTCCTTCAATAAATACAGCCGTTCCTTCACCATGCAATAGATCCCACGCTTCATCTATCACCAAACTAATCGGGATTTTTCTATCTCCGAAGTACATATTTTCTGATATTAAGAACATCAGAAACATCATTACAATTGACTGAAATTCCTTTTTATTTTTCAGTTCAGCTAATTCAAAAACCATGAAGGCATTTTCAAGTCTGATATTACTCTGACCTTCAAAGAATCGACTATAAATCCCATCCACACTTTCTGGATTGGAAGAATCAGCTTTTGCAAATGGACGCATTAAAATCGCTAAATCCCTTGCTCTATCATCTTTGTGAACCGCTAAAAAGTCTCTTACTTCTGAAATGGAAGCTTTTTTCTGATTTTTTTCCCAGGCATTCTGAACAGCCTCTTCGATGTAACGCTCTTGGATTTGCTCAATTGGTTTGCTATCTTTTTTAACACCCTCACACATCTGTCTGACCATCGATCTGATAAGTGCGATTACCTCACCCATATATTCAGGATTTAGTTTCATCGCCTCTTCATCAATGATAGAAAATGGATTTAGGCAAAGGTTAGATTTGTCCGAAAATTCAATAAATTCTCCACCTTGCAATTTGGCACTATTCATAAAAGAACGGCCGTCATCAATTACATAAACTTTTCCACCAAATCCTCGAATTGAAGTTACGAGCTCCTGCATGAAAACGGATTTTCCTGAACCAGATTTTCCAATAACTGCGACGTTGTAGTTTCCTTCTGTATTCTTGAATGGATTCCAAAATAGCGGCTGACCTCTTCTACCATAAAGCATCATGCAAGGATCTCCCATGCCTGGCCACTCACCCTGAAGTGGTGCTAAATTAGCACAAGTCCAAGAAACCATTGTTTTAGTACGACCCAACTTTTCTAAATCCTCAAATAAACCTTCGGATTGAGTAAATGGAATAGTGGCTAGAAAAGATTGCAGGTTAAGATATTTATCGCGCACCACATCCCAGCCAACCCCTTTATAAATTGATTTTAGAGTTTGTTCGGCATCGTTTATTTTGTGGCTTGGTGCAAAAACTACAGCTTGATAAATGGTTTTTAAAATCCTTTGGCCAGCGCTAGTTTTTTCAGTAACAAAATTCCACTCAGCGGCGGCAGTTCTCATTGAAGGCACGAAATTGGCCAACGGGCTATTTTTTAATCGAGTGGCATTAAAATTTTTAGCGGCAGCTTTTGATTTTAGAGCATCTTCATTATAAGGCAGCGTAACGGCGAAAGATGTTAGAAATGGATATTCCATTCTACGCAGATCTTGGAAATAATCCCCGATAAGATCCCGACATTGCCACTGCGCCCATTGCTTTGGGAAATTTCTAACCGAGAAACAACGCATGTGCATCTTTTTTGCTTCATCATCCGCAAAAATTGTAATTTGATCGCGCCCAACTTTTAGATGATTTTCTGGATCAACGATTTGCTTATTGATTGGCTGCAATGAATCATATCTCAAATGCTTTTTATGAGGCAGAACATCAAAATTTACGATCTCATCCAAGAAATTTATCAAATCTTCTGGCGTCATTTCAGTTGATGGAATCCCAGCAGTTCGTAGTGTAGTCTTAAATTTTTCTCTGAAGGAAACGACCTTATTTACAACTTCACTTAGACTTGATTCTTCGGTTTGATTACCTCCTGAAACTAAATCACCAATTTTCTTCGCTATATCTACTGATGATCCTTTTTTTACCGATAGACTAACTGAAATTATTAAACGAAAATTCTTGAGAGTGAATGCGCTAGAATTAAAGACTGATTTATGATTGGCCGATTTGAAATAATTGACACGCTTTTCAGCAAGTTTTTTATAAATGCCTCCTTGAATATCACGAGGTTTTTGCCAAGCATCAAAGATTGGGCCAACTTTAGGTGAGGCAAAATTTACAAACTGAATTGTGCAACCTTCCGGAATAGCATCGTTAAACATTCCAGAAAGAGTATCAATCACATCATCGTTAGCACCAACCAAAGGTGATGCTTCAAGTACAAATCCAACCGAATTGTCATTGATGAATACCTGACTAATTTCATCAAAAGAACGATATGGCAATAAATCAGCAATTGTGTTAAATTCTGATCTTGGCGCACTGTCTTTTTGCCACAGATCGCTACCGCCAAAGATATTATTAATTATGTTTTGAAGTTTTACAAAATTAATCATCGCTGCATCACCCACTTCGGTTCTTCATCAACTACATAAACAACATATTCTGAATGCTGATTCCCTTCTGAATCTATGTAAGGAGCGAAGTAAACCTTACCTACTTTTTCTTCTGTTCTCAATCTAGGTTTAGTGGAAACAAAAGGTTCAGGCGCAGAAGATTTTTCTTCTTTTTTAAGTGCCTTTTCTTGGAATTTTTTTAACTCGCTAAGTTTTGGGGCAACAAGTTTGATCTCAATTTTTTGAGCCGAATTTGTATAATCGAAGTTTGAAATCTGAGCAGAATTACTATTGCTAGCTTCAAGAGCCGGATCTGACTTTTCAATAGAAAGACAGTTGCCTTTACCGGTTAAAAGATTTGGACAATCCCAAGTGCTTTTAGTATTGCTGCTACAGCCACTTGTTAAAATAATTAAAAATGTTACTAGTAATCTTCTTTGCATCATGGGTTAAAATTCTTTTGAATGAATTGGCTATTATTTGTTGAAGTCGGAGCGCGACGACGCTTGCCGTTAAGTGCAAATCCTTCTACAAATACTACATTGACATCAATACCACTTGGTATGCTTACCACTGGCTGATATTGTTCAGCGCGCTTCATTAGATAATCTGATACCATCGTGCTGGAATTAGAGACACCCTGCCCTACACCTTTTTTCGCTATATCGCCGCTCGAATAGCCATTTTGTAGAGTTACACCACTTGAAAAACTTAGTGGGGGCGCAACTGTTGCAGAAATTCCAGTACCAAGACCACTCACCAATCCAGCTAAGAATGACTTACCCACAAAATCACCTTCTCTACTTATAACATCACCTCTCACCCCTGTTTTACCTTGCCCAGCTACATAACCTTTTATTGCTGTTTCGTATATTAGATCTTCTGATTTAGAGCATGTCATATTAACAAGTTTTACATACACTTTTTCACTTGGTAAATCACCCCAAGATGCACCAGTAATAATACAGCCCTTTAGATCAGCTTTTTGTACTTCACCTTCATGCGCGGAAGAATAAGCAGCGCCATTAACTCTCAATAAAATTGGTCTTGGATCAGTTTGAGCATTAGCCCCAACAGGAGCATCAACACCAGAAATAATCGTAGCTGAAGCGTAAGCGCCAGCCGGTACATATTCAGAAGCCTTTAAAAAATCACCCTGCCCTTCTACAGTTTTTTCTAAATCAAAGGTTGTGGTTTGGATTGTTTTTGGCGCTACTGGCATCATCATATTTGGATTCTGAACCGAACCTTGTCCACCGAATGGATCTTGCTTGCCGTTATTAGGCTGCTTAGCAGCGTTAAATTGACTTTTTAAAGCCTGAATTTCTTGATTCTGGCTCTCAAGCAAAGCCTCTTGAGAATCAATCTTATCCGCATATTCTTGTTCAATTTTAGAAATTCTCGAATCAATATTTCCCTTGTCTTGTGTGTAATTTCTCTGGAATTCACTATAATCATCCATTTTCTTTCCGTTCTCATAAATCCAGCGGTCTTCACCTTTAATTCCTAGATTAGGATCTTGTAGCAAGATTTTATTTTTAGTATCAGCTATAGTTTTGGAAATGCTATTAGCCGGTTTTTTGGGACCAGAGGAAAGAAAGACCATAAAGACGCCTGCCAAACCTATACCAGTGATGATTAGGAGTTTTTTCTGTTTAAATTTGGATGTTTTATTTTCTGAAATTATGTCTGTCATTTAGCTTACCACGAAAATTTCAGTTGTTTCGTCAGGTAGCAGATTTTCTTTCTCGATTTTAATCGCCCTTACCCCATTTTTAAAAAACATCTTTTCTTCCAGTGGAATGATGCGACTAGTTGAATTTTTTAAGACGAAGATTTCTCCAATGAAATTTTGACCTTTATAAGTTGAGACACGACGCATTCCAATATCACCCAAATCAATGTAGTGACGTTCCTGCTTGATTGTGTAACCGTCTAATTTTCTTTTAAGTCTCATTGCCTTCATCAATGCAATGATTTGAGTCTCATAAGAACTTTTTGTCACTTTTGCTACTTCTGCATCACTACTTGCCACAACAGCGTCATTTCGAATAATGATTTGCTCTGCCGGAATAGATTTAGGATAAAGCAAAGCTTTGTAGGTGAAGTTTTGCTCAGTGACGATGAAGAGATTTAATGGTCTATTTTCCATGTGACTTGTGACACGGATATACATTTCTCCTAGTTTATCGTCACGAGTTACAACTAATTCACCTTCATTACTTTGAACCGAACGAATACGATCTCCGTAGAGTTTTATGCGATTGATGTCTGTTTTGGAAATTTCCGCAGTAAATTCTTCGCCATCTTCAACCGTTTTTTCCTGTTTGGCCAGCGCTTGAGTCGAAATAAAAAGACTAAGTACTAGGCAAGAATTAGTGAGTAGTTTTTTCACTTGAGCCTCCATCTTTTGTTGAACCGTTTACATCGTCTTTAGCTTTCGGATCAATTTCATGGAAATCCAACACCATGGGCCTAGAACCCTCAGAAACATAGGTAATTGAATAGGTTTTTTCTTCATTTGAGACTTCTTCTTTTCCAAGATAGGTTACGAGTTTACCTACTACAAAGGCACTGCTTCTATCTTCACCAGGAGTGATTGATTGCGGCCAGAAGACAACTGAAATTTTTCGATTCAAAACATCATTAGAACGTGCTGTTAATGCAGTTTTCAGTGATCCATAAAACTTTGAATGCGTAATTTTAAGAATTGATTTGGCGGTGTATTCAACATTGGAAGGGGTAGTATTTAGCATCAAATTAATCACATCACGAGTAAGTGCCTCGATATATGCTGGCGACATTTTTCCATTAACAATTGAGGCTTCTTCATTCAGGGAATTCGGCACAAGAACAACTTCTTTATCACCAAAAATTACCGCAGCAGACAAGAATAAATTTGAAACTAACAAAACGCCTACAACCAAAACTGCAATATTGCGCTGTTTTAAGATTTTTTGTGCTTCTGATATGAGTTTTGAGTTTTCCATGGTGATTTACCCAATATAATTTTTAATTGCGGATTCTGGAGTTGCTTTCAAACCAAGAATTTCGCGCGGATAGTTCCAATAAATGAGTATGCGAAGAAAGCCCTGACCGCCAGAACCTTTGATTTTTTTCCAAGATTTAAAACAAACGATTGCTAAAATTGGACCTAACACCCCCATCCCCATCATTATTCCTAAGAAAATTGGGATCATTGCCGACATCGCCTCATCTATTGTCCAAAGAAGAAATTTTGGAGCGTCGTCCAGATGTTTAGGAATATAAAATTTTTCTAGGCTCATTTTAGTTACCTTAAAAAAATTAGATAATTGCGCTAATGCCACTAGTGACCATAGTTGGCCCCAATCCTGCTACTACTCCAACTCCGAATGATGAGCCGCAAGCCATGATATTTCCTTTAACAGCTCCCACCAATCCAAGTATAAAGGCTATTACAGCAATTGATTTTCCTCCATAACCTTGAGCGATGGCGACAGTTTTATCGTAGAGAGTTTGTAGCTCTTCACCGCCAGTTCCTGCAAACGAGAGATCTGGAAAAAGGATCAGTAAGCAGAAGCTCAAAATGAAAAAGCCAATTGTTAGAGTTTCATTCTGTGGAACTATGGTTTTCATGGTTTTATGCATAAAAGTTAAAAAATTATTAATTATTATGTGAACAAATTTGTGACTATTTTGTGACGATTTTGTGACGATTTTTACTATTGTCAATTATTTTTTATTCGTTGAAAGGCAAAACCAAATTAGCTACAATATATCATATTAGTTTTAATATAAACTTTGCTAGTCTTTTAGATAATTAAAATATACAAAAGGATAAATCAAATGATTTTTGCGGCACAAATACGAGCAGCAAGAGGACTGTTACAAATCAGCCAAGTTGAACTTTCTGTCGAATCAGGTTTGTCGCTACAGACTATAAAGAATCTTGAAAAAGATGATGAGGCTATAAAAAAGGCTTCACTCATGACCTTAGAAAAAGTTAAGACTACCTTAGAAAAAAAAGGTGTGCGCTTTACCTTCTCTAAGGAGAAGGATGAAAGCGGCAAATTCTTGGAGATTGGGGTAAAGTTACACACAACCTAACCCTTATTTTGATTAGTTTCCAAGAGCTTAAGAGTAATGACGCCATCTTCTTGGGAAACCAAAACTTTTATATTAGAAGATGTTTTGAACTTAGCTCTATGAGCAATTGGGTGACTCAACCAACTTGAAAGGGTATTAAGGTTTTGACTTAGTCTTTCGAATTCGTGGAATAGCTGATTTTTCTGTTCTGGAGCAAGATATTCAAACCAGTCAGGTAAATCAGAAATTTGGTTCTCAACATCGGAAATTTTTGTTATTATGGCTGTAAAATGGGCTTCGGCTCCTTTAGCCAAATTGGTTCTATCATTGTTATTCATGGACTACCTCATTTTGTTGTTATTAAAGCTAAAAGTAGCTTTAATAACTAGAGTTAGTGATAATAGTTAATTTGTCAATGGAAAAAGATTTTAAGTGTATCCTAATACCAAATCAGTGTCGAGCCGCTAGAGAACTATTGGGCTGGAAACAAGATGATCTCGCCAAAAAATCAGAAGTGGCACAAGCCACCATTGGGTTTTTTGAAAGAGGAGAAAGAATGCCTCATAAAAGAACCCTAAAAGCGATAAGATCGGTTTTTGAAGAAAGTGGAATTGAATTTGAAAACACAGATACCGTATGCGGTCTTAGATTAATCACAAAAAAATAGCAGATCCTCTCAATCGCACCACCCATCTTCATTCCAGTCTCTATACTTATCGGAATCGTCCGTAGTTTAAGTGCAAAAAGTGATAAAATCTCAACTAAATAATCTTTTTAGATATTTTATCATTCTTTTTAATTTAAAACCTATCGGAACCGTTCGTAGATCTATTTCAAAATGATAGATAAATGTTCTCTAATGATCTTTTTATAGTTTCTAACAAGCTCCCTCTCCTCTTTCATATCGGAATCATTCGTAATAATAACTTTTTACAACATTGTTACAGCCGTTGATACTCTAAGAAGGAAGATAACTTATTAGATATATAAAGACTTTAATTATTAATCGGAATCATTCGCTGAAACATATCGGAATCATTCGTAGATCTATTGAAAAATAGTGGATAAAACCAAATCTAATAATCTTTTTAGATTTTTTAATTATCTTTTTAGTAAATTGTTCAGCAGATCTTTCAATATATCATTTTGATTTGAACATATCGGAATCGTTCGCCGAAACCTATCGGAATCGTTCGCATCTCTTAGTGGTAGGCAATCCCTCTAATCCTCAAGAACCCTTGTGGTTCTAGTATTTAACGACAATTTAAAAATTTATTCGATATAGCTGAATCGTTCGCTGAAACATATCGGAATCGTTCGCTAATATGTAGTGGAATCATTCATAGAAACCTATCGGAATCATTCGCTGAAACATATCGGAATCATTCGCTAATTCTTTTTAGCAAATCGTTGATACATGGGTCTTCGTGAGCAGTTTTAAAATGACTATCCCTTTTTACTCCTTTTTATCCCTCTATTAATCCTTTTTACACACAGTATAGGTGTTTCTTTTCTAAAATTTTTTAATCAAACAAATCTGAAAATAATTTTCACTTTTTTGTGAATCGATTTTCAGATTATTACGGAATCATTCTTAGTTTTACAGTAACCACTATCCAAGATAGGTTTTTTTAAATTTTCATTAGACCAAAAATTTACGGATACAATTTATCTTTCCACCTATCAGAGTAAATGTCTTTATTGTTTCAAAAAAGACATTTACTACAATAAAGGAAAAAAGAGAAATAAGAGAATTGGCAGATAATAGCTTAAGTAAGATAATAAAGATTATTTCAAATAATATCTTTTTAAAACTAAATAAAGAAAATAGTTGCAGAATAAATTTCGCGGACTTAATTACCTAAAAAGATTTTTTCTTTAATTTTATTAAATTCCATTATTTCCTTTTTTGTTCCAATAAAGACATTTTCTCTAATAAAGGAAAAAAAAGAATTAGCAGATAATATCTTAAATAAGATAATAAAGATTATTTCAGATAAAAAGTAATTTGCAGATAAAAAGAATATAAAGGCATTATCTCTTATTATACAATTAAGTATAATAATCATTATTAATACAAATATTTTAAACTATGAAATCTCCAAATTTTGTCTTATGGAGCCTAAAAGGTGGCGTGGGAAAAAGTAGTATAGGTGCTAACCTAGCGTATACTTTAGGATACGGGATAGTAACAAACGATGTTTATTCGCCGATAGAAAGAGTAATGCCGGAAGGAAAATATTTAAAATTGTTGCCAGAGCAGGAAATTCCGCCACAAGTACTACAAAATAATAAAGGAATTCTTTTTGATTTTGGAGGTTATTTGGATGGTAGAATTAGAGATGCAGTGAAGGTAAGCAAGTATGTATTGATACCAATAATTGAAGCTGATGACTTTAATATTCAGGGGTTAATTAGCTCAATTGCAGAATTAAGTGCCATCACAAACAAAATAATAATTGTTCTTAATAAGATGAAAAAAGAGCAAATGGCTCTCATCAAATCAGAATTAAAGAAACACAAATATCCTTATCCGATCTTTGAAATTAGTGCATCGAGTGCATTGGTTAGAGTAGTAAGACAAAAAGAATCTATCAGAGATATGACGAAGAGGGGAGGGCTTCTAGCCTACATGTATAAAGGTGTGAACGAACAATTTGAACAGCTTATCAATTATATAACAAAATAGGAGAAACTATGTCACAAAAAACAAAGTCAGCAACGGGTTTAGGTCTTGATCTAGGGCTTTTTAATAAAGCTAGTCTTGGTCTTTTGAATAATGAAAACAAAAAACTTCAGGATGAAAAAAATGTAAAAAGCTCCAACAAAAAAAATAAAGTTGTGGAACGCTCTCTTCAAGATAGTAAAGCTAACAGCTCTCCTAAAAATACTCCGGAGAAAGAAGAAGAAAAAAAACTAGGTCGTCCAATGATTGAAAATGATTTATTGAACAAAAAACTCATAGCCAGTGTAACTGAAGAAGAATATAACAAAATTGTCGCAAAAGCGGGATTAGTTTCTGTTTCTACATATCTTCGTACTCAAATGAGAGAGGCCGGCATAATATAATATGACTTCATCAAAAGAGAAAAAATTAATAGAATTCAAACAAACGCGTAACGAGCAGCTACAGTTGTTTGAATTGGATCCGATGCTCAGTGATTATTCGCAGTCAATTGAGTTGTATGATGCAATGCCAAAATATGTTTTTGGTGGAGTGGAAAGAGATAAAGGAAAGCATGTGGAAGCATTACCGGTTTTGCAGCGAGAATTCGTGAATAGAAATAAGGGTTATAAATTAAACATATATCCTGGTGCTATCCTAGATAAGAAAATTGGAAAAACGATTCACTACTACCCATCTCAAAGGGAAGAATTGGTGGAGGATGTTATTAAGAAAATTGCTACTAAGCCGGGTAGGGCATCATTATTTGATAATGAAGTAGGTGTAAAATTTACCTACTATGAAGTAATGCAAGAGCTTAAAAGAATAGGTCATGGTTACTCTTTAGATGAAATAAAGTTGGCAATAGATATTCTGAATAAATCGATGCTGGAAACAATTTCTCAAGATGGGAATGAGGTATCAATGAGTACGCCATTTTTCCCTTTTGTTGGAAAAGAGACGAAGGAAATGGGTGGCAAGGAAAGAGTGGTAGTTGTTTTTCATCCGCTTGTGACAAGATCAATTAATTTTCAAACTTATCGGTTATTGAATTTTGAAAAAGTAATGAGAATGAAGATGCAATTGTCTCGGTGGCTCTTCAAAAGGATTTCTCACTTATTTTCACAAGCGACTGTTAATAACCCCTACAGAATTAAGCTTTCAACGATTATCAGAGATAGTGGGATGAAAGAATATAAGACGATTTATGATAGAAGAAGACAAGTTGAGAAGGCGTTAAACGAATTAAAAAAATTTAATATAATATCTGAGTGGATTGCTGAGTTGGATAAAGAAAAGAACAAAGTTTTGGATGTTTTGTATAACCTATCAATGAGTGAAGAATTTGTTGCTGATGCAAAAAAGGCCAACAAAATAACCAATTTAAAATTGGAAAACAGTAATGAAGAGAAGGAAGTATTTGATGTCGAGGTTTTGAGAAATGAGATAAAGAAGTCTATCTACGGTTATACTAAGACCATGATAAATAATTTTTTATTAAAAATTCATACAAAAGAAGAATATGATGTTGCTGTAAATGCTCTTGAAGCAGCAAGACAATACATCGAACTCAAAAAAGGTAAGGGTGAACAAATTAATGCTGCCGCAATAACTAAGTCTGCAATTAAAGACGGATGGGTGCCAAAGACCGATGATCTTTTTGAGAAAAATGCTGTGGTAGAACAGAAATCTCAGGAAGAAACCCTAAAAGAGAAAGAAAAAAAACAAAAATCTCACGAGGCACTACAAGAGAATCCTGTATGGAAGAAGATCAAACAAAAAATTAGAGAAGAATTTGACCGCGAAGTTTGGGAAAAGTGGTTTTCCGGATTGGAGGTTTTTTCAATTGAAGATTCCGGAATATCTATTTCTGCCCCAAGTAAATTTTTAAGAGATTGGATTATCCGCGAATTTTTAGGTGATATTAAAGATGTCGTACATTCCCTTTATCCCAATCTTAAAACAGTATCAATTTTTTATGTAGTTAAAGAATAACCGATACCATTTTAAATTAAATTCTTTTAGCTATTATTAAGGAAATTTACGAAATTTTTTTAATCTAAAAGTGGCTAGATGAGTTGAAATATCCTAATAGAGTAAAAGAAATCAGAAACGCAAAGAAGAATTGCAATCAGACCGATCTTGCTGAAAAGATAGGAATGGAGCGTTCTTTTTTGGCTCGAATAGAATCTGGTGAACGAAAAATTCCTAAGAGGTATGTAGATAAGCTATGTATCGTTTTAAATGTTTCCGTGGATGATCTTTTTGGTCATTCCGAAATTGAAAGAATAGATGATTCTATTCTGAGTAGCGCTATAGAAATAGTTGATTCAGTTGTTGATGCTTCTGACCTTACAGAAAATCAAAGGCTAAACTTATTAAAGCACGCCTATAAAATGGTGAAGGAAGCTCTTGAAAGAGAAATGAGCAACGAGCAGCTAGAAGATGAGGTTAATAAACTTAAGCATGAGCTTGACAAGGAGGTTTCCGAGATAAAGGATCGGAGAAAGAATATTTTTAACTTTTTTAAAAAACCATCAAACTAATATGGATCAAAAAACAAGAAAATTGTTTGAAGAAAAAGCCCGTCATTTGGCTCCGAAATGGATGGAGACAGGTATTAAAGGGGAAAAAGAAAAATTCTTTGGCTTACTAACAAAGAAGCAAATGTCAGCGGCGCTTATTATTATATTGTTCCTTGTTGTAATCGCTGATGCAGCAATTTTTTATCTTTTGTATTTAAATAAATAAATGCCATGAAAAAGAAGCGTGTTTTGATTGTAGAAGACGATCAAGTGCAGATCAAATTATTTGAAAAAATAGTAAGTCAGGTTAATGTTAAATCCGAGCTAGCAACAACAGGTGAGGAAGCCTTGGATTATCTGAAAAATCATAATGATATTGGTTTGGTTTTGTTAGACTTAGCACTTCCTGATATTTCTGGACTCGATGTTTTGGAAAGTATTAAAAAAACCAATAATGAAATTCCTGTTGCAATTTTAAGTGCAACTGAAGATCCAGAAATTGCCTTAAAAGCAGGCCAACTTGGTGCGGAAAAATTTTTCGTTAAGGGTGGAGGTGACTGGAAAGATGTGATGAAAATATTTGAGTTCATCGACGAGACCATAAATAACTGATCATCTTTCTAAAGACTTTAAAATAGTGGCCTTATCATGGCCGTATTTTCTTGTATTAATGTTTTTGAAATAGTCGGTTCCTTCTTGCGAGTACATATACATAAAATTACCGGCAAAATCCGGTTTTGTTTCATTGTCTGATAAAATTTCCCTTTTGATTGCTCGCTCAAAAGCTTTGGTTGAATCAATAAAATCTGGTTTAAATTCTGTTTTCATCGATATCCTCATTGATTATCTAAATCTAAAATAAAAATTATCGGGAGCCGCTAGCACCCAAAACTAGAGCGCTGGAACACTTTTCCAATAATGGTGTTTATGATGTATTAACTCCCAACCAAAGGCAATATTGATAAAAATCTAATTTTTCAATCAAATCGGAGTCAATTTCGTTTTTTAATTTTTCAGTCGAAAATTGACCTGTTCTAAGCAGTGTTTTTCTAAAAAAGAAAAACTGGTCTGTAGGTCTGGGCGTCAGCCATTTTTAAAAGATCAATGTAGTAAAATCCTGCGGCCGCACCATTGATTTTTCGCAGCCAAATCTAAACAACAAATTTTGATTCTTTATTTTTTTTTCGAAGAAAATTTCTAGCCAAGATTTGCCAGCAAAAAATCAACCGAGCCTCGGATTTTCTCCACATTCCCCTCCAATCGCTATCGCTCCTTCCGGTGACTTTTAAAAACGTCCATCCGCTCCCTATCGCTTCGTTTCACTCCACTTTCGTTCGCTACTCCTGACGCTCGCCGCTAGGCAGGGTTTGAGGCACGGCGCTTTCAGCGCTTCGCTTCAAACCTTATTAACGACATGGAGAAAAATTTATGACCGCAAAAATTAAAATTAGTTTTAAAGATTACCTTTCGGAAGTTTACGAAAAGCCAGCCAAGATCCACGAGGCTTTCAGTTTGTTTCATGAATTTAGCTGGAATAATAGAATTTTGGCTGAATCTCAACTGATTATTCCTGAACCGATTAATACTTATAAAGGTTGGCTGGCTTTGGGAAGGCAGGTAAAAAAAGGAAGTAAGGCGATCAAACTTTTGATGCCGGTAAAAGTAAAAAGTAAAAATTCTGGCGAAGACGAGGAAGAAGAAAAAACAACTTTCACAAGATTCATTGAAAAACCATATTGGTTTGGCTTGTCGCAAACTGAAGGAAAAGAATTTGAGCTTCCAGCAATTCCAAATTTTAACCTCAAAGAAGCGCTTAAAAATCTTGGAATCGAACAAGAAGAATTTCGGTCTTTAGATGGAAATTGCCTTGGCTATGCAAAACCAAATTTAAAAGTCGTCGCTGTTAATCCTTTAAGTCCAGATCCAAACAAGGTGTTTTTTCACGAAATGGCGCACTGTTTGCTTCACAATGACAGTGATAAAATTGTTGATGGAAAAAAATTGGATAATTCGCTTAAGGAATTTGAAGCAGAAACCGCTGCTTATCTTGTTTCTTGCTCACTTGCTCAATTTGAAAATCTGGAATATTCGAGGGGCTACATTGCAGGCTGGATCAAAAAAGAAAACATTGAGGAAAAAAACTTCAAACGCGCTTTCGACGCGGCAAATAAAATTCTGAAGGCGGGATTTGTTAAAGGGGAGGGCAAATAATGTTTTTAGCAGTCGATCAATATAATCACAAACACCTCTTAAAAACCAAATTTCCTAGAAAAGAGCTTTTAGAAATCTTTGGCGCCACAAGCGCCAGAAAGATTTACCAAGATGACAAAAGTGGTCGATCTTATCACGCAGGCTATTTGATTCAGGGGCTGTGGCTGACGCTTTACAAGGTTAGTGAATTTAGAAAACAAATTAATTAAAGAGGAAATTTAGATGCTACTAGATCAGAGAATTAAGCAGTCATTAAAGAATGCTAATTTTCCACATTTTGCAGAAGGCAAGGCGTGGAAATTTTTTAAAAAAAGTGAGTATTATCGCTACATCAAAGAAGAAAATAATCTTAGCAACGTGGTTTATTATTCGCACAAATTTGGTGAGAATATTAGGTTCTTAAATCTTTTTTAAACTGTGTATCGGGAGTCACCACCACGCAAACCCAGCATGTTGGGACATATTCCCTCGAAGAGGTTTTGTATTCTGCCCAACTCCCGACGTTTTATTAAGTAATACCTCTGAATTTTTCTTGCAAGATCTTCGCTTTTTTTGTGTCGTAAATTCGGCAATAAGGTGTCAATTTCATTTCTTTATTTTTTTAGTCGAAAATTGACCTGTCCTAAGCGGTGTTTTTCCAAAAAGGAAAAACTGGTCTGTGGGTCTGGGCGTCAGCCATTTATTCTAAAGTCAAGGTAGATAAAACCTGCGGCCGCACCATTGATTTTTCCCAGCCAAATCTAAGCCACAAATTTTAGGTTCTTTATTTTTTAGTCGAAGAAAATTTCTAGCCAAGATTTGCCAAAAAAAAATCAACCGTGCCTCGGTTTTATTCCACCTTTCCCTCCAGATAACTTTTTTCTCCTCCGCTTCGCTTCAAAGAAAAAACTGATCTTCCGGTGACTTTGAAAAATGTCCATCCGCTCGCTTCGTTTCACTTCGCTCACTTCTCCTGACGCTCGCCGCTTGGCAGCCGGTTATAAGCAACAGCGCTTAAGCGCTTTTGTTTATTAACCGTTAATAATTAAAGGAGTTTTAAAAAATGAGTACCTTCGCTTTAGTAAATTTATTAAAAG
>JACCDN011039162.1_pt1 | contig 34094 bp, 33 predicted proteins | sample 7441691 | NCBI WGS metagenome assembly JACCDN01 (sample SAMN15323439, study PRJNA562643) | freshwater metagenome | isolation source: river surface water | place: USA:Blue River Watershed | collected 2017-08-16
AAAAGCTCTGGCCCGACGACGCGATAGAACCCGGTCCAATCCGACATGGGGTGGCCATGGTGAATTTCGCAAACCACGGTGGCCATCAGGGCGACTGTGTCGGTTTCGCCATGGCATAGCGCGCGGATGCTGGCGGTGATTTCGTTGTAATCCATCTTAGTACCCCAAAGCACAGCCATCTTTGCGCGGATCAGAGGCCCCGATCAGCACGCCGTCTTGCCCGATCAGAATGGCCTGTCCGCCGCCAATCGGTTCATGCGCGACCGACATTTGATGGCCCATCGCCGCCAGTTCGGCCTGTACCTTTGCGTCATAGCCGCGCTCGATTTGAAATCCCTCACTGCCCGAAAAACAGCGCGGGGCGTCGATGGCTTCCTGCGGGTCCAGCCCGAAATCCACCATATTGGTGACAAAGCGCGCATGGCCGCAGGGCTGATAGGCCCCGCCCATGACGCCAAAGGGCATGGTGACGCGGCCATTTTGTTTCAGCATGCCGGGAATGATCGTGTGCATCGGGCGTTTGCCCGGGCCAGCCTCATTCGGGTGGCCGGGCTCCAGCGTGAACCCCGCTCCGCGGTTTTGGAAATTGATCCCGAATTTGCTTGAGGCAAGGCCAGAACCAAAGCCCCAGAAGATCGAATAGATCAGGCTGATCGCCATGCGGTCACGGTCCACCACGGTGATATAGATCGTGTCCTTATGCACGGCTTCGGTCAGGGGCTTGGCAGCGGCCATCGCGCGTTTGGGGTCGATCAGCACGGCCAGTTTTGCTGCGGTTTCGGGGGCGAGCATGTGATCCAGCCGGGTGGCCGGGTCGGCGATAAAGCGATCGCGCGCATCATAGGCCAGTTTCGCGGCCTCGGCCTCGATATGGGCGCGCTTGGTGCCAAAGGGGTCCATCGTGCGCAGGTCAAAATGCGACAGGATGTTCAGCATCAAGATCGCCGTCGCGCCCTGACCGTTCGGCGGATGTTCGTAAAGATCGGTGCCCTTGTAGGCACCGTGAATGGGGTTGGTGTAATCGCTGGTCACGCCGGCGAAATCGTCAAGCGTATGGCTGCCGCCCATGGCGCGCAGTGAGGATACCATATCCTCGGCCACCTCGCCTTCGTAAAAGCCTTTGCGCCCGTTGCGGGCAAGGGCGCGTAGCACCTGCGCTTGTCCCGGTGCGCGGAAGATTTGCCCCACCTTCGGCACCTTGCCGTCGATCAGATAGTGATCGCGCGCCGCCCCTTGCAGGGCGGGGGCGTCGTCGGCCCAGTCAAAGGCCACGCGCGGGGCCACGGGAATGCCCTCTTCGGCATAGCGAATGGCTGGGGCGGTGATCCGGTCCAGCCCAAGCTTGCCGTGATCGTCTGACAGGCGGCAAAAGGCCGCCATTGCGCCGGGCAGGGTCACAGGGGCGATCCCGCGCAGGGGGACAGTTTTATGGCCTTGATCGCGCAGGGCTTGTGCATCGTATCCGGCAGGCGAGTGGCCCGACCCGTTCAGCGCCAAGATATCTTCGGTCCCGGCGGGTTTCAGCAAGACAAAGCAATCGCCGCCGATGCCGCACATCTGCGGCTCGGCAATGCCCAGCACAAAAGCCCCGGCGAGGGCGGCGTCCACCGCATTGCCGCCCGCCTGAAGCGTGTCGATGGCAACCTTGGCCGCCAAGGGGTGCGAGGTGGCGCAGACGCCATTCGTCGCATAAACCGCAGAGCGGCCAGGCAGGTGAAAATCGCGCATGAAGAAGCCCTCCGAAGGTGATCAGCCTAGGAGGGCGGCTCTGCTTTGCCAAGGCCAACGCGGGCAGGCCAGCAAGGCAAGTGCCCCGGCGCGATGAATTGGGTGGGGGCTTTCGTCCACCGCGCCGAGGGAAGCTTTATGCAGCTACAGGGACATATATGCTGCTGCTGCACGGCGGTTTTAGGGGGAAAATATGACGTTTCAACGTCAGCACATCCAAAGCTGAAACAGTGAGGCGCTGTTTTCAGGATTGTTCGTCAGTCAGCGCAAATGACAACCGATTTTCCCCGTCGATGCGTTGATAGGTCAACTCTGTGACAAGGCGGCGAATCAAGAACCAGCCAAATCCCCCTTCGGGCAGATCCGCAGTTTGCCCCAAGGGCTGAAAGTCACCCTTGGGCAAACACAGACCGGGTAGCGCCGCGCCGCTGTCCATCACTTTGCAAACAAGGCCGGTTTCGGTGCGGGTCAGGATAATCCGGATATCGCCGGCTCGGGTGGCGTAGGCATGTTCCACGATATTGTTCAGCACTTCGGCCAAGACGATTTCGGCCGAAGACAGCAGACTTTCTGAAGATCCGTCGAACAGGTCACTGGCCAAGATTTCTAGCAGGGCGTGCCTGACTGCATCTGTCGTGCCCGGCAGCGTCAACTGGACCGTAGTCGGAGGGTTCAGGTCACGCGGTGTGGCCTTGCAAGACAGTTCAGGCGCGCTGGCCTGTTGCCATGGCGAAACTGCGCCCTCCTGTGGATCCTCGGGCTCCACTGTTGAGTCAGATTTACCCCACATTCCGCAGGCCATCCGGCACAGCGTCGTGGATGGTGAAAATGGTGTCCATCCGTGTCAGCCGGAAGACCTTTTGCACGGTTGGGGTCAGGCCAGAAAGTTCCAGAGTGCGATCAGGCGCGAGCGCCTTGAGAACGGCGACAACGGCACCCAGACCAGAGCTGTCCAGAAAGGCGACGTTCGACATGTCGAGAACCACCCGCGGGGCGGCGCTGGCCCCGGTGATGTCGCGCATCCTGTCTTTGAACTGAATGGCACTTGCCGCGTCGATTCTGTCCTGCGTCGTGCGGATCACCAGCATCCCCCCGCGTTCCTTTGCCAAAAGCTCCATCTGACATGCCCTTTCATTCCGGTTGGTCCGGGTCAGGCTAAGGTCGAGATATTACCGAAGGGTAAGTTTGCGCGACGAAAATCAGTTCAATTGGAACTGAAGCGGATAGCGGCCATCCTCAAAATCCCCGAACAGGTCGGGCAGATCGGGGTGGTCGACGGGTTCACCGGTTTCGTCCGGGACAAGGTTTTGTTCCGACACATAGGCCACATAGTAGCTTTGGTCATTTTCGGCCAACAGATGATAGAACGGCTGGTCTTTGTTGGGCCGGGCGTCTTCGGGCATGGCGTCATACCAGGCGTCGGTGTTGGAGAAAATCGCATCCACATCAAACACCACGCCCCGGAACGGATGCTTCCGGTGACGCAGGACCTGCCCGATATGATATTTGGCGTCGGTCTTTAGCATGGGCGTGCGCTCTCCTTGCTTGGTTACTAATCCTTCAAGGCCGGTGTTGTCCATGCTTGCGGCGCGCGCCAAAAGAAACAGTCTGTGGCAGTTCGGGCCGAAATTGTGGCGGGATTTGGCCGAGACGATGGCAACACCTGACAGAAAACTGATCTGCCATGGCGTGACAGCCCATTTCCCTTGCCCGGCTTTTGGCCTATCCTTCCGGCAAAAGAAAAACGTGAGGGGCAAATGAGCAGAACTCTCCGTGCGTCGATCCTTGTCCTTCTTCTCGCCTCGTGTGGCGGGGGCGGGAATTACAAGGCGCCGCGCGATCTGGATGATGCATGTGCGATTCTGTCGCAAAGGCCCACCTATTGGCGCGCCATGAAAAAGGCCGAACGCAAATGGGGTGTGCCGGTTTCGGTTCAGATGGCGGCGATCTATCAGGAATCAAAATTCATCGGCAATGCGCGCACCCCGCATCGCTTTGCGCTGGGCGTCATTCCGATGGGCCGTCAGTCTTCGGCCTATGGCTATAGCCAAGCCCTGGACGGCACATGGGAGGAGTATCAGCACGAAGAGGGCGGGCGTCGCGCGCGGCGTGACCGCATCGACGACGCGACCGACTTCATGGGCTGGTATATGCACAACTCCTCCGAGAAGCTGGGCATTTCCAAGTCTGACGCCGAGGCGCAGTATCTGGCCTATCACGAGGGTCGCAATGGCTATGTCAACCAAAGCTATCTCGACAAGCCATGGCTGGTCGAGGTTGCGGCGGCTGTTGGCGAGCGGGCGGTCTTGTATGAGGGTCAGCTGAGTTACTGCCGCTAAACCGCGTCGGGTTTGAAGGGGCGCGAAAAACGCGGCCCTTCGCACATGCCGAACGCGCCGACGGCTTAGTTCTTGACCCGCCGGCGGCTTTTTTCTTCGACAATGTTGAAGAGAGAGGCCTTCAAATCGGCGACGGGCTGCAATTCGCCCAAGATCACGGTCGTCTGCTGACCCAGATCATCGGTGATGACCCATTGCCGCAGGGCGACGGGATTTGCTGTGAACACCAGTTCAATGGTGCCGTATTCCGGATGTTCGGGATCTTGCGCCACGACACGGGTGGTGTTTTCCACCTCGTTATGGCCGACCACCATCTTGGCGCGACCAAGGTCGATCTTCGGCGCAAGGATCAGGTTCAGCGGCGTGCGCTTCAACGGGTATTCTTCGGCGGGCTGGTTCGACTTGCCATCAAAAATCGCCACTGTTTCAGCCGAGGCGAGAACAAGGCTTTTGTCCGGCGGCGCATATTCAAACCGCACCCGACCGGGCCTTTTGATATAAATCTTGCCCAAGGAAACCGACCCATCCGCATTCACTTGCGTGAAATCAGATTGCACGGTCGCAAGCTGGTTAAGATAGGCGGACAGCTCCGCCAGCCCGATCTTGTCCGCCTGCGCGGGCAAGGGCAGGGCCATCAGGGCAAGCGATGTGATAAGGGCGGATAACGGTTTCATAAGCGTCATATAGGTCATCACACGGCGTCTGGCACCCCCCGACAGATCAACTGGCGGAGAGGTGCCGAGCGCGTCAAGTCACCGTTCCGGCACCAAAATCTCGCGCTTGCCAACATGGTTTGCTTGGGTGACCACGCCTTGTTCTTCCATCTGCTCCACCAGACGCGCAGCTTTGTTATAGCCGATGCCCAGTTTGCGCTGGATGTAAGAGGTGGAGCATTTGCGGTCCTTGGCCACAATGGCCACGGCTTGATCGTAAAGCGCGTCGTCAGAATTGTCGCCGCCGCCAAGGCCCAGCACCATGTCGATGTCGGAGGCTGCGTCATCCTCGGGGCCTTCGACCACGCCCGACATATATGAGGGCGGGCCAAAGGATTTCAGGTGGTTCACCACTTCCTCGACTTCTTCATCCGACACGAACGGGCCGTGGATACGGCTGATCCGTCCGCCGCCTGCCATGTAGAGCATGTCGCCCATGCCCAAAAGTTGTTCGGCGCCTTGTTCGCCCAGAATGGTGCGACTGTCGATCTTGGACGTCACTTGGAAGGAAATCCGGGTGGGGAAGTTCGCCTTGATCGTGCCGGTGATGACGTCCACCGAAGGCCGCTGCGTCGCCATGATAAGGTGAATGCCGCTTGCGCGAGCCATCTGTGCCAGACGCTGGATGCAGGCTTCGATCTCTTTGCCCGCCACCATCATCAGGTCGGCCATTTCGTCCACGACCACCACGATATAGGGCAGGGACACCGGGGCAAATTCTTCGGTTTCAAAGACGGGATCGCCGGTTTCCTCATCAAAGCCGGTTTGGATGGTGCGCTTGAACATCTCGCCTTGCGAGATCGCTTCTTTCACTCGGCCGTTATAGCCCTCGATATTGCGCACGCCCATCTTGGACATTTTGCGATAGCGTTCTTCCATCTCGCCCACGACCCATTTCAGGGCGACGACAGCCTTTTTCGGGTCGGTCACAACGGGGCTAAGAAGATGCGGGATGCCGTCATAGACGGAAAGTTCCAGCATCTTGGGGTCGATCATGATCAGCCGGCATTCGTCCGGCGTCAGCTTGTACAAGAGCGACAGGATCATGGTGTTGATCGCCACCGACTTCCCCGAGCCCGTGGTCCCGGCAATCAGAAGGTGGGGCATCTTGGCAAGGTTGGCGACAATCGGATCGCCGCCAATATCCTTGCCCAAGGCCAAGGGCAGGCGCAGGTTGCTGTCACCAAAATCGCGGGCCGCAAGAATTTCGCGCAAGACCACCTTTTCGCGGTGCGAGTTCGGCAGTTCGATCCCGATCACGGTGCGGCCCGGAACGGTGGAAACGCGTGCCGACAGCGCAGACATCGACCGTGCGATGTCATCGGCCAGACCGATCACGCGGGATGCCTTCAGGCCGGGGGCCGGTTCCAGTTCGTACATCGTCACAACCGGGCCGGGGCGGACCGAGACGATTTCGCCCTTTACGCCATAATCATCCAGCACGGTTTCCAGCATGCGGGCGTTTTCTTCCAACGACTCGTCCGACAGCGTGTGGCGCTGGATCGAGGTCGGGTTGGTCAACAGCGACAGCGGCGGCAGTTCATAGTCTGGCGCAGCATCGTCAAACCGCAGGCGGGGCTGGGATTCCGCCATCGCGCGGGTGGACGGAGCAACGGGCTTTTTCACCGCGTGCTGCACCACGGGGCGGCGGTCCAGTGTAACCGGGGTCACGCGCTGCGCGGTGGGGGCCGGATCGACATAGGTTTCCGGCTGCCAATCGGTTTCGGCCAGATCGTAATCGTCTTCCGCCGCTTCGGGGTAGGCGGTTTCGATGAAATCATCTTGGGCAAAGGCGTTCGGCTCGGCCACCTTTGGCGCGCTGGGGGCAACGATTGCCGTCACCGGCGGCTCTGCACGCAGACCCGGCGGCCGGGTGTCCGCGATCAGCGGTTGCGGACCACGCGGGCGGGTCATGCCCGGCTCACGGCGCTGAATGGCGGCGGCGATCGGCGACAGCGTGGCCTCGGGTGCGCGGGTGCGGGCGGCGACGGCGTTGGTGATGCGTGCCTTGATGCGGTCATCCGAAGGCAGATCGTCAAAGTCGTGGTCATGGGCCAGAACCGGTTCAACCAGTTCCGGTTCGGGTTCCACGGCGCGACGCAGGAGGGCTGGCATACGGGCCAGCAGGCCCAGTTTTTCGCGCGGCGGGGCATATTGCGGTGCCTCGGCCAAGGGTTCGGCATAACGGGCATCGGCGCGCAAGCTGTCGGGGCGGCCAAAGGCGGCGGGGTTTTCCTCTTGAACCACCGGCGGCGGGCTGCGCCGCACAACGCCGCGGGCCGCTTCGGCCATGGCAGGAGCCGCAGCTTGCGCCTTGCGGCGGTCTTGCATGGCGACAGCAGCGCGGGCCGTGCCCTGCGCGCCCTTGTTCGCAGCCCCCAGAAGACCCGAATAGGTCAGCACAAGGCTGGTCAAAAGGAAACGGGCCAGACTGCGGATTTCCGGCACGGTAAAGCCCATCACAAACGCCATCAGGACGATCAGGGTCGCCCCCGTGGCCAGCGACAAAAGTTTCAACGCAAAACCGGCGCCGACGGGCAACAGACCCAAAAGCGCACCGACAACCGTATCGCCGAACAGACCGCCCAGACCAAAGGAGTGGGTCCAGTCCGCGCCGGGAACCAACGTGGCGCAATAGACGGCCGCGACGGCAATGGCGATGACGGCGAAAACCATGCGCGACAGCACCCGTTCGGCCCCGCGATGTGTGACAAAGCGCGCGCCCCAAGCGATCAGAATGAACGGAATGGCCCAAGCCCCCTTGCCGCCAATGATGACCAGCGTCGAGGCCAAGGCCGCACCGAACCCACCAAGCGCGTTGGAAATCGGTTTATCCGAGGCGACCATCCAGCCGGGATCTTGCGGCGAATAGGTCCAGAGCATCACCATAAAGGCCAGCCCCAACGCAATTTGCGCCAGACCGAACAACTCGCGCGAGCGACGTTCAAGCATGGCTTGCGTGCCTTGATCGAGAAGCGGATCGCGTTGGCGTATCTGATAGGATGCCATGTCTTAGCCTCGTCCATAGAGGCAGTCGCGAAGCGTTTCGAGCCCGCGCTGCATTTCTTGCTTTGGGGCCACAAGGGCGACCCGAATATAATTCTTGCCGGGGTTCTCACCTGCGACATCACGCGACAGATAGGCGCCGGGCAAAACCCGTACGCCGGTATCGCGCCATAATTTCAACGCGGCGGCCTCGCCATTATCGACGGGCAACCACAGGAAAAAACCACCCTCTGGGCATTGAAACCCTTGCAGGCCCTTAAAGACTTCATCCGCGACGCGGAACTTGTCCTGATAAAGCGTCCGGTTTTCGCGAACATGGGCCTCGTCCGACCAAGCCGCCTCGGACACGCGTTGAATTGGCAGCGGCAACGGCGCGCCGGCAAAGCTGCGCAACTTGCGCATCCGGGCAATACCTGTCTGCCCGCCCGCCACAAAGCCAGAGCGCAGGCCGGGCAGGTTGGAACGTTTGGACAGCGAATGGAATGAAAACACCCGTTCTGGGTTTGCGCCAATCTCTGCCGCGACCTCCAAAGCGCCGGGCGGCGGCGCAGAACGCCAGATTTCCGAATAGCATTCATCGGCGAAGATCAGGAAGTCATGCTTTTCGGCCAAGGCCAGCAGGGTTTTCCAGTAGTCACGGCTTGCCACAGCCCCTTGGGGGTTCGCGGGCGAACAGATGTAGGCCACAGCCACCCGGTTGAGCGTTTCGGCAGGCAGGCTGGTGTAATCGGGCAGAAAGCCGGTTGCGGCGGTGGCGGACACATAAACCGGCTCGGCCCCCACGGTCAGCGCGGCGACGGCATAGACCTGATAAAACGGGTTCGGCATCAGGACGATGGGCTGCGCGCCATTCTTGGTTTCCGGGCAGGTGGCGATCAGGGCATTGTACAACCCCTCCCGCGTGCCGTTCAGCACCATGACTTGATCGTCGCCAAGGGTCGCGCCGTAGCGCCGTTTGATCCATCCGGTGATGGCCGACAGCAATTCGGGCGTGCCGTCGTTTGGCGGATAGACGCCAAAGCCCGCAAGGTTGGCGTTCAGGATCGGGCCAACAAAATCCGGCATCGGGTGGCGTGGCTCGCCGATGGTCATGGCAATGGGTTCGCCGCCGGGGGCGTGCGCATCCAACAGCTTCCGCAACCGCGGAAACGCATAATCTGGCAGGTTCGAAAACCGCTCAGGAAACGCCATACCGTGCCTCATACTCGGGGTCGTATCGCCCCGTTTGACCCGAGATTAGCCGGGCCTTGCGCGCGGGTCCAGAAAAACCCTTGCGGTTTGTGGCCCGCGACCCACAAGTTGTTGCTTTTTCGTCCCGTTTTCGGGGCGCAAGGCGCTTTAAGCGAGGGCGCGCTCGGCTGCCATGCCCAGCCTGAGAAGGCGGTCCTCTTGCATGGGCGCAGCCATCAGGCTGAGCCCACATGAGGGCTGCGCCGTTGGCAGGGTCAGGGCGCACAGGCCCATCAGGTTGCCGATGCGGGTATTGCGCAGCGACAGAAGGTTCTCGCTGACGTAATAATCATGGTCGTTCATCAACCGATCCGCATTGGGCGGCAGGATGGGCGAGGTTGGCACCAGAACCGCGTCAAAGCCCGCCATCGCCTGCGCCCAGCCCGCCCGGATCACATGCAACCGCCGCCACGCCGCGACATAATCTGCGGCCTTGAAGGCGGCACCGGCACGAAAACGCTCGAGAATCCGCGGGAACATCTTGTCTGGTGCGGTTTCAATCGTTGGGGCCCAGATGCCGTAGGCCTCGGAGGTCATCAGGATCGCAGTCAGGCCCATCGCTTCGCTCAGATCGGGAAAACGGCCGCTTTCAATGCGGGCACCTGCGCGGGTCAGCCGGGTCAGCGCATCCTCAAAACCCTGCGCCGGGCGATCCCGCAGATCATCCAGCGCCACGGTTTCCAAGACCAACAGCCGCGCTCCCGTCAGGCTGCTGCCTTCAAGATCGGGCGCGCGGCGGTTTTCAAGGGCAGCGAAAATATGGGCGCAATCTTCGACCGAATGGGCCAAGGGGCCAACCGTGTCAAAGGTTTCGCACAGCGGAACAACGCCGGTAAGGGGCAACCGCCCGGCCGTGGTTTTCAGCCCGACAAGATCATTCCATGCCGCCGGAATACGCACGGACCCGCCCGTATCCGACCCGACGGCAGCGGGCGCCAACCCATAGGCCACCGAGGCCGCCGCGCCCGACGACGATCCGCCCGGAACCGCATTTTCATCATTGATGCAAGGGCTTGTCGCCGTCACGGGGTTCAATCCCAACCCCGAGAAAGCCAGTTCTGACATATGGGTCTTGCCCAGACAAACCAGCCCGTCACCCGTGGCCGCCGTCAAGACCGCAGCGTCGGCCTGCGGCACGCGGCCTTTCAACAGCGCCGAGCCTGCCTCTGTCTCGATGCCTGCCGTGTCGAACAAATCCTTCCAACTCAGCGGTACACCATCCAAAAGCCCCTTACGCATCCCGGCTTTGGCGCGGGTGGCTGCTCCCATCGCCTCGCCCCGTGCGCGGGCGGCGGTGGTGCGGGCATAGATGCGCGGGGCAAGCGGGTGATTTTCGATCTTGTCGAGGAAGAATTCGGTCAGTTCCACCGGATTGATGGTTCCCTTGCCGATGGCACGACCCAAGTCCGACGCGGTCATGTTGGTCCAAGTTTTCGACATTGAGAGCCTCCATTTGCGTCAAAGGCTAGCGGCAAGGCGGCGCATGGACAATCCCGCATGACAGACCATATTGAACGGTATGGAACATGACGCCGATATTCTGATTGTGGGGGGCGGGCTGAATGGCCCGGCTTTGGGGCTGGCCTTGGCGCAACGCGGGCTTCGCGTGGCGGTCATTGATGCGCGCCCTGCGCCCACCCGTGCCGAGGCGGGTTTCGATGGCCGCGCCTATGCTTTGGCGATTGCCTCAAAACGGCTTTTGGCCGCGATTGGCGTTTGGCAAGGTCTTGAAGGCAAGGTTCAACCCATTCTGAAGATCAAGGCGAGCGATGGCCGCCCCGGCCAAGGGCCAGCGCCTTTCTTTCTGACCTTTGACGCCGCCGAGCTGGAAGAAGGCCCGATGGGCTTCATGGTGGAAGATCGGCATCTTTATGCGGCCTTTCTCGATGCGATGCAAAATACGGCAGGGGTCACGCTGATTTCTGGTGAAACCGTTGTTTCGCAAGAGGTTACGCCGCAAGATGTGTCGATCACGTTGGCCTCGGGCCGGTGTTTGCGTGGGCGGGTTCTGGTGGGCTGTGATGGCCGCGCCTCGGGTGTGGCGCAGCGCGCCGGGGTCAAGCGGCAGGGCTGGGGGTATGGCCAGACGGCGCTGGTGACGGCGGTGCAGCACGAACGGAACCACGACGGCACGGCGCATCAGTATTTCATGCCCTCTGGCCCCTTGGCCATTCTGCCGCTGCCGGGTGGGCATCATTCCTCGATCGTGTGGAGTGAGACGGACGCAGCAGCGGCGGCCATTCAGGCCTTGGATGATGAAAGTTATTTGCAGGCACTGCGGCCGCGCTTTGGCGATTTTCTGGGCGAGATTGCCTTGGCGGGCGCGCGGTTCACCTATCCCTTGAACCTGACCTTGGCCGAAGCTTTCGTGCAGCCGCGGATCGCTTTGGTCGGCGATGCGGCGCATGGGGTGCATCCGATTGCCGGGCAGGGTCTGAACCTTGGGTTCCGCGATGTCGGTGCCTTGGCCGAAGTGCTGATCATGGCCGTGCGGCGGGGCGAAGATATTGGCGCTGTCGATGTTCTAGAGCGGTATGAACGCTGGCGGCGGTTTGACAGCACCACGCTGGCCTTGGGGATGGACGGCGTCAACCGACTGTTTTCCAATGACAATCCCTTGCTGCGTGCGGGGCGGGATCTGGGGCTGGGGTTGGTCAATGCGCTGCCCGGTCTGCGGCGCGGCTTCATGCGGCAGGCGGCAGGGCTGCAAGGGGAATTGCCGAAGCTTTTGGCCGGCCAGCCGATCTGATCGGCTTCAGTCGATGTTGCGCGCTTCGGACACCAGCATCACCGGGATGCCGTCGCGGATCGGATAGGCGAGATGCGCGGCCTTGGAGATCAACTCATGGGCCTCGGCATCATAGGTCAGCACGGCCTGCGTCAAGGGACAGACCAAGGCCTCTAACATGCGGCGGTCGGTTTCGTTGTCGCTCATTGTAACACCTCATCGCCACCGCCCGACCGTAGCGAAAACTCCATCAACGTCACCAAGGTTTCGCGTCGTGTGACCAAAGACGGGGCTTCCAGCAGGGCTTGCTTGTCTTCGGGGGGCAGCGGCAACAGCATGGACAGCGCGTTGATCAGCAGTTCCGGCTCGGCCCCTTTCAGGCTTTCCCAATCCGTGCCGAGCTTATGATGCGCAAAAAACCGGCCCAGCTGTTCCAGCAAGCTGAGGCGGTCAAGGCCGGGGTCATCTTCGGCGGAACCCGTGTCACGGGCAAAGGGTGACCAATCGACCAGTGCCCGGCGATAGGGCGGGAAACCCTGCACTTCTTCGCGCAGGCGAAAGCGGCTGATGCCCGACAGGGTGATCATATAGCGGCCATCTTCGGTTTCCGAAAACGCCGTGACGCGACCGGCGCAGCCAATCGCGGACAGCAGCTTTTCTCCACCCGGCCCGAGCCGCGGCTGGATCATGCCGATCAGCCGCGAGGGTGTTTTCAGACAATCTTCCAGCATCGCCAGATAGCGCGGCTCAAAAATGTGCAATGGCAGTCGGGTGCGCGGCAGCAAAAGCGCACCGGGCAGCGGAAAAAGCGGGATGATCTCGGGAAGGTCTGGGGTCATGCCCGAAACATAGTGCGGTTTTCGATCAGGCAAAGATCAATGACGACAGCCGACGACGGCCTGCCAAGACAATCGGATCTTGCGGCTTCAGGGCGTCAAAGATGGTGAAGAGCTGGGTCTTGGCGGCCCCGTCGTTCCATTCGCGGTCCAGCTTGAACAGATCCAAGAGCGTGGTCACCGCCCCCTCGACATCGCCCGAGGCGTGCTGGGCGGCGGCCAGATCGAACATCACCTGCCGGTTGGCCGGGTCTTTGGCCAGCGCGGCCCGCAAATCATCCACCGGGCCGGCCTTGGCGGCTTGGCGCGCCAATTCAATCTGGGCGCGGGCGGCCTCGACCTCTTTCGACTTGGCAAGGACGGCGGGGGCCTTGGCCAGCAGCGCCTCTGCCTCGTCAAGATCGCCAAGCGCCACTTGGGCGCGGATCAAGCCGCCATATGCGGCGGCGTTTTCCGGCTCTTCTTCCAGAATGGCGGCAAAGGTTTCGGCGGCGTCCGCGGCGGCCCCTTCGGTCAGCATTTCTTCGGCAGCGGCCAGCGCATCGGCCAAACCGTTATCGGCCCCGCCACCCATCTTCGACAGGGTTTCGACGAATTTCTTGATTTCCGACCCGGGGATGGCCCCTTGAAAGCCGTCAACCGGCTGACCGTTGAAGAAAGCGTAGACCGTCGGGATCGACTGGATGCGCAATTGGCCCGCCAACGCCTGATTTTCGTCGACGTTGATCTTGACCATCCGCACTGCCCCTTTGGCGGCGGTGACGGCCGCTTCCAAGGCCGGGCCAAGCGTTTTGCACGGCCCACACCACGGCGCCCAGAAATCGACGATGACCGGCACGGTTTGCGATGGCTCGATCACATCGGCCATGAAGCTGGCCTCAGAGCCGTCTTTGATAAGGTCCGTGGCTACGGGTTTGTCAGAAGCGCCGAACATGTCATGTCCTCATACGAAATTGCTTGACCCTATATGCGACGGCTTGGGGCGGATTTGAAGGGGCAGGCTTTACCGGCTGCGGGGGGCCGGATAGCCTGACAAAAACGGAGATGCGCGATGAGTTTGGTTTTGTGTTTTGGTGACAGCAACACCCACGGCACACCGCCGATGCAGGCTGAGGGCGAGTATCGCCGCTTTGGGGCCGAAGTGCGCTGGCCGACCCGGATGGCGCGCGACTTGGGCTGGGATCTGGTGGAAGAAGGTTTGCCGGGGCGCACCGCGCAATGGGGCGACGCCGTTATGGGCCCGATCATGAACGGGATCGACGGGCTGAAAATTGCGCTGCAAAGCCATGGGCCGATTGATTGGCTGGTCATCATGCTTGGCACCAATGATGCCAAGGCAAGGTTCGGGGCCAGCCCCGAGTTGATCACCGGTGGGATTGCCGCGCTGTTGGACATCGCCCAATCACCCGAGATGCAGGCCCGGCATGGCGGGTTCCGTGTGCTGCTGGTGTGCCCGCCGCCCGTGATGGAAGGGGTTGGCCCAATTGCCAATCAGTTTTACGGCGCACATCAGCGCGGGCTGGAATTGCCCAGCTATTACCGTGCCTTGGCGGCATCGCGCGGGGTGCATTTCTTGGATGCAGGCCAAGTGATGCAGGTCAGCCCGCAAGATGGCGTGCATTTCGATGCAGAAAACCATGCACTTTTGGCGACAGCGGTCGCAGCCGCCCTAAGGGTGCAGGCGTGACCAGCCGCAGCGTGCGGCCAGTGTTTCAACCGGATAATCGGTGCCGACGGCCATGCTCTCGCGGATGTCGGTGGATTGCCGGTTGCGCCAGCGGTCGCGCCGGAGATGCAGGCCGGTGCGGCTGATCTTGGTGATTGGGGTGCGAATGGGGAGCGCGGTGGCCCATTTGCGCTGCATGAAGCGGTAGGCCTCATCAAAATCAGTGCCAAGCGCCTCATGATAGCGGTCATTGTGGATGCAGGGCAGCGCCCCGGCATAGGCCCCAAACCCCGTTGCGCGGGCCGTTTGCACGATATCGGTGCCATAAAGATGCCAACCGGGCAGCGTTTCATCAAAGCGCAGGCCCGCGTTGCGGTTGAGGACGATCAGCAACTCATCAAAGGCCTGCACGGGAACAGGGGCCATCGGCACCCGGCCAACGATCGACCCGAGTGAGGAAGACCACACAGGACCAACATGCGCCCCATCCAGCCCGATGCCAAAGCTGCCAAAAACCGCCCAATCGGGCGGCAGTTCGGCCAAGCGTGCGGCCAAAAGCTGATCCCATCCGGGGGGCAGATACACATCGTGATGGGCAAAGATCACAATCGGCGCGGTGGTGGCGTCAAGCGCCCGGTTATAGGCGACGGCAGCCGAAGGCGCGTCTTTTTCCACATGCAAGGGTATCGACGCCAAAAGGGGGGACAGGGCCAGATTGGCCGAAAGGATCGCCTCGGAATGGCTGGCGCAGGCAAGGACGACATCAGTCATGCGCCGGCCTCGCGGAAATGAATGGCCAGTGCGCTGGCAAGTTGGTCGATGTCGTGTCGTTCAAACACGCGGGCGCGGGCCGCGCGGCCCATTTCGACCAGACGTTCGGGTGGCATTTGCGACAGGGCATGAATGGCCGTTGCCAAGGCCATGGCATCGCCCGCCGGCACCGTCCAGCCTGCATCGCGGTTCACCAGTTCCGGCACACCGGCAATGGCCGTGGCGATCACCGGGCGGCCGTTGGCCATCGCCTCCATCAGAACCATCGGCAGGCCTTCGGCGAAGGACGGCAGGATCAACGCCTGCGCGCTGTCCAGCGCTTTTCTGACGCCCGCCTCATCCTGCCAGCCGGTCAGCGTGATGCGGGGGCCAAGCCCGAATTTTTCGATCAAGCCTTTGATCTGCTGGCGCAACTCTCCATCGCCGACCAGCGTGAGACGCAGATCCGGCAGCGAAGGGGCGGCAATGGCCATCGCTTCGATCAAAAGACCAAATCCCTTTTGCGCCGAAAACCGCCCGACGGCGACCAGATGCGGTCCGCCGCTGGGCAGCGCCACGGGCAGGGGGAAACGGTCTGGTTCAATGCCGCAATGGACAACCTTGATCTTATCCCACTGCGCAGGCGCAACCCAACGGCAAAGCTGGCTGCGGCCAAAGGACGAAATTGCCACGACAAAGGCCGCACCTTCGATTTTTTGTCGCAATGACAGGGCCAGCGGGGCATCAAATTCTTCGGGGCCATGCACGGTAAAGCTGAATTGCGGGCCGGCAAGGCTGTGAGCCAGCAGCGCGACCGTTGCGGAATTGGTGCCGAAATGGGCGTGAAGATGGCCAATGCCCAAATCTTGGCAGCGTCGGGCGATATAGGCCGCCTCGATCAGGTAGATCAGGTGGCGCAACCGCCCGCCGGTGCCCGACGGACCCCCAGCACCGCGCGCACCACAGGCCCAAGCCCGCGCCAGCGCCCCCATGGTCGAGGCAGGGTGCAGCGCCATCCAGCCCAGTGCCGTGCCGATCAGGCGGAACAACCCCATCTCCAGCACATGTTCGGTGCGATAGTCTTCGGCGATATCCCCCGCATCCACCAAAGCATCCCGGTCGGACCGCATGGCAAAGCGATGCACGGGAACAGCGATGCGTTCCAATGCCTGAATTTCGCGCCGGATGAAGGTATGCGAGGCGCGCGGATAGGTGTTGACCAGATAGGCGAGTTTCAAATGGCACCCTAGAATGACCACAGCCAGATAGCCGTGAGTTGCGGCAAGACTAAGGCCAAAGAGCTAACGAGTCCTCACCTGTCGCGGAATTTTGCACAGCAGTGCTGTAGGGGCGCGGGGAAAAACGGGGCGCGTTTCCCGCCTTCTTTTCGGCACAGTGGCATTATAGCTTGCCTCACCATGTCGATGCTTCATGCCTCTCAGCCGCAGACTCTGTTCCAGCGTGCCCTTGCCAGTTCAATGCTGACGGCGGGGGCCTATGCGGTCACGCAGGGGTTGCGGCTGGTGTCAAACCTGATCCTGACCCGGCTTTTGTTTCCCGAAGCCTTCGGCATCATGGCGCTGGTTTCGGTGGCGCTGGTTGGGTTGTCGATGTTTTCCGACATGGGGATTGGCCCCGCCATCAGCCGCCATCCGCGCGGCGACGAGCCGGAGTTTCTGGATACGGCCTTTAGCTTTGATGTGGTGCGGGGGGCGGTGCTATGGCTTTTGACCTGCGCTCTGGCCTGGCCGATGGCCCGGATCTATGCCGCACCGGAGCTGATGCAGCTTTTGCCAGCCGCGGGGCTGACCTTGTTCATCGCAGGCTTCAATCCGACGCGGATTGATACGGCGAACCGCCATCTTCTGTTGGGTCGTGTGACCTTTCTGGATCTTGTGGCGCAGGTGATCGGCATTTTGTCGATGATTGCTTTGGCCTTTGTGCTGAAATCGGTCTGGGCACTGGTGATCGGGGCGATTGTTGGGGCGCTGGTAAAGCTGATCGTGATGCACCTGTGGCTGCCGGGCCGACCCAACAGCTTTCGCTGGGATCGTGATGCGGGGCGGGATCTGATCCACTTCGGCAAGTGGATCTTTCTGTCAACGGCCTGTGGCTTTTTGCTGTCACAGGGCGACAAAGCGATTTTCGGCGCTTATCTGACCAAGGCCGAACTGGGGATTTATAACATCGGATGGTTCTTGGCCTCGTTTCCCATCCTTTTGGCCGGGGCGGTGACAGGCCGCATTCTGATTCCGCTTTACCGTGAGCATCACCCGGCCGCTTCGGCAGAGAATGCGCTGAAGATGCGGCGGCTGCGCTATATGGTGTCGGGCGGAACGCTGGCGCTTTTGGCGGTGCTTGGCGTGATTGGGATGCCTTTGGTGGGTTTGCTCTATGACACGCGCTATCAGTCCGCGGGGCTGGTGGTGGTTCTGATGGCCATGGTGCAAATGCCAGCGGCCATTGGCATGACCTATGATCAATCGGCACTGGCGGCGGGGGATTCCCGCACCTATTTTCTTTTGATGGCCATCAAGGCAGGCGTGCAGACCGCAGCATTTCTGATCGGGATGGAGATGGCCGGGCTGTGGGGCGCGCTGATCGCACAAGGGTTGGCGTTGACGCTGCTGCATCCGGGGATCGCGTGGCTCGCGTATAAACACAGGGCTTGGGATGCGCGTCATGATCTGACGTTTTTCGTGGCTGCGGCGGGTCTGATCGCAGGAATCCTGTGGATCAATCACGGGTCATTGGGTCTTTAGGCCGACGCCGGTGTATTGCAAATATATCTAAGGCTGTTCTGTTTTTGTCGCGCCGCTTGGTTATGCAGCCTAAGCGGCGACAAAACCGCAGTTTTTGTCATGGGCGGCTATTTTTTACTGGAATTGTTTCCAGTTCGCGCAAAGATTGCGCAGGACGGCCAAAAGGAGTGACAATGCTCGCAGGTGTGCTTGTGTCGGCGGTTATCGGTGGAATTGCGGGGTTTTGGCTTTCTTTGTTGCACGGCCCTGAGGTTGTGCAGATGATGCTGTCATATCAAATGGGCGGAATAATTGGTGTTTTGGCCTTTCTGGCACTGGCGACGAAGCCTTTGCCATCAGAGTTTCGTCGCCCCTGATTGGCAGCATTCCAAAGACAATTCACGGGGACTTTGCCTTTCACGCTTGGACGAATCGCTTTGGGCGCTGATGGGGGAAGGCGATTCTACCTATGATTGTTTTTCGCCAAAATGCGGCAGCAAAAAGGCGAGTTTCGGCGAGAATTCAAGGTAAATTTGACCTGAATGTGGCGAAATTAAGAAGTCTTCCCTCGCCAAGCCTATGGTCCTGCCTGTAAAATGTCAGGCGGGGGCGTGCTTGTAGAGTGCCATTATGTGCTGCGATTTCAACATCATTCGACCCTCTTTTGAGGGCGACGCGGCTTTTTTTGCCGTAAAGATGGGGCTGATCCGCCGCCATGCGCTTTGCATTGTAGTCGGGTGACCAACAATGACGATGACCTTTCCCGAATTCAGTGCCGGACTCGGATTGCCGGGGGATGCCAATGTGCGGGCTGCCCAAGCATTGCCGCCGCGCAGGGGTCTTTATCGCCATGCCTTCAAGCGGGTTCTTGATATTTCGATCATCCTTTTGGCCGCGCCAGTGGTTGTTCCTGTTGTCGCGGCGCTTGCTGTGGTGGTGGCGCGCGATGGTGGCAAGCCGTTTTACAGCCAGATGCGTGTCGGCAGGGGGGGGCGGCGCTTTCGGATGTGGAAACTGCGCAGCATGGTCAGCGACGCGGATGAGCGGATGGAAGACTATCTCGCGGCCCACCCAGAGGCACGGGTGGAATGGGACACCACGCAGAAGCTGAAGCATGATCCGCGGATCACCGCTGTGGGTAAGGTTTTGCGGCAGACCTCGCTGGATGAGCTGCCGCAACTGTGGAACGTGCTGATGGGCGAGATGAGCCTTGTTGGTCCGCGGCCGATCATGTTGAGCCAGCAAGTGATCTATCCGGGCGTGGCCTATTATCTGCTGCGACCGGGCTGCACGGGGTTTTGGCAAACCGCAGGCCGCAACCGCACGACCTTTGAGGCGCGGGCGGAATATGACACCGCTTATGAAGATGCGCTGTCATTGAAGACGGACGTCAAGATCCTGTTCGACACCATCGGCGTGATGCTGCGAGGCACGGGGTACTAAGGTGCGATAACCTCGGGCGAACCAAAACCCGCCCCATGGGGCGGGTTTTTGCATGTGCGGGGATCAGACCAGAGCCGCTGCGGCCAGCAAGGCCAAGGTGGCCGCCCCGGCAATCACGGCGTAACGCGGCATGCCAAACACCGGCTTGGTCGGGTCATCCAGAAGCTGCATCAGGCCCTTGCCCGCTGCTGTGGGTTTGGGCGGCGTAACCTCGGGAATCACGACCACAGGGCGCAGATCCAGTTGCCGCTCCATCTGCGCCGCGGTGCGCACCACGGGGCGCAGAAGGTCCAATGTGAAGGCAACCGCAAGGCCCGCGATAAGACTGGCCAAGGCCCCGGCTAGCGCCAGCTTTTTGTTGCCGCCCCCCATTGCGCTTTCGGGGACAATGGCGCGTTCCAACAGCGTAAAGCGCTCCGCTTGCTGCATTTCTGCCAGCCGGGCATCAGTTTCTGCCTGCGCCATCCGGGCTGTCACGGCATCATGCTGGCTGCGCAACTGGTCAAGCTGCCGCTCGTAACCCGCCAGCACCCGTTCCACCTCGGGCGAGGTGGCAAGTTCGGCTTGCAACGTGTCTGACCGGGCCTTGGCGCTGGCCAGCTGTGCGTCAACCACGGCCAGCCGGGCCGCGATGTCGTCTAACGCGCGGCGGTCGGTTTCACGCAGCGTTGCCTTTGCTTTGATCTGCGCTGCCTCGCCCTCCAGCGCGACGCGGTCTTGCCGCAACTGGCGCAGATCGGTGTCGAGGTTCACCAATTCATCGCGTTTTGCATCGCGAAGTTCCGGCAAGGTGCCAGCGTTTTCATTCTTGTAGGTTGCGATCTCGGCCTCCAGCCGGGCGATATCCTGACCGATCCGATCCACCTCCTCTCGGAAGAAGATCACATTCTGATCCGCCTTGCTGCGCTGGCTGGCCGCAGACATGTCCAACAGGCTTTGCGCAAAATCATTGGCAATGCGGGCGGCAAGGTCGGCCTCGTTCATGCGGGCAAACACGAGGATGGCGGAAAGATTCCGTGCCTCGCCATAGGCTTGCCCGGCAGCCGAATCGACGCCTTGAAAACTGACCGAGGCCCGCAGCAGGTCGATCTTCTTGTCCATCGACAGCGGCAGGCCCGCATAAAGCCCATGGCGTTCGATCACGGCGGTCAAATTCTCGCGCGTGGTCAGTTGCTGCTCGATCGCTTGCAACGTGACGGCGGCAACGCTGGCCCGCTGCGCCGCTGTACCTTCTACCGAGGCACTTTGTACCTGAATGACCGCGGCTGTTTCAAAACTGTCAGGGCGTGACTTGGCATAGATGGCCGACAAAAGCGCGCCGATGATCGCGATCGCCAGAATAACGGTGCGGCGGCGGGCGAGAAAGTTCAGCAACTCGTCAAACGACTGGATCTGCCCCATGGATCAAACCTTGCCATAGGCGTGATGCCGCATAACCCGATCCTGTGCGCGGTTCAAAACCACGCCCATCAGGGGGATGCGGTCTTGCAGCAACCGCTCGCAGGCGCGCACCTCGTCGGGTGAGGTCTTGGTGCCATCCACGACCAGCAGAACCGCATCCAAAGAGGGGGCCATCGCCAAAAGGTCATCGCTGCCAAGTGCCGGCGGCATGTCGTAAATCACCACCTCTGGGTCCAGCTGTTCGACCATGGCAGCCAGCGCCTCAGCCGTATCTGGATTGTGCAGCGTCTCTGCCGCCATCTCGACCGGGGTTTTGTTCAGGCCAAGCGCGAGGGTGCGGCCAAAGCGCCGGAAAACCGATTCCAAAGGCTGCTCACCCGTGAGAAAATCGACCAGATCCGGCGCATCGGTCAGCCCCAAAAGATCGGCCAGATTGGGACTGCGCAGATCAAGATCAACCAACGCGGTGCGGCTGGTCTGACGCCGGGCCAAAGACAGCGCAAGATTGGTTGCAACAAAGCTTTTGCCACAGCCATGGGTCGGTGATGTGACGGCAATGCGTTTCCAGCCCTGCGTTGCCAGCCCATGCAAAAGTTTGGATCGCAATTGGTCTATGGCAAGGGCGGCGGGCTGTTGGGATGAAATTGGAAACAGACTGTTTCCGGTCAACTTTTCCGCTACCAACTGCACCGGCGACAGCGATTCCCAGACCTTGGCGGGATTGACACAAAGCGGCGCCAGCGGTGCGGTAAAGATCTCGCGCCCCTTGACCAGATCCAGTGTGATCGGCGGATGGGCGACGGTTTGGCCGGGACGAAACAGCGAGGCGACCATGCCGCGCGCCGTATGGCGGTCTTCCGATTTGTCTTCGGTCATGGCCGAAAACTCCATATTTTCGCGCCAGACGGGGCGTTGCAACAAGATCTCGTGTCTGGACATCTCAGGCCCGGCTCCATTTCCGACCAGGCCGAAATGCCCGCGTCGTTGTAAATTGGACCCGCCTTGCGGCGAGCGTGATGCCCGTTTGGCCCCAAACGCCCTGCGGCACATTCTGCGCCGTGGTTCGAAAGGAATCGCCCGGGCCCCCGCCCAGCAAGATCACGATTAGCAGAAACGGCTGCAAAAAGCAAAGTGTGGCGAAGCTGGGGCAAACGTGGCAAAGCCAAGGCAGCGGCGTTTTTGGCAGGGTAAGATGACGGGGCTTTCGGTGGTGGATGCGGTGGTGATCGGGCGTAACGAAGGTGCCCGGCTTGTCGCCTGTCTGGCCTCGCTGACCGGTCAGGTGCGGCGACTGGTCTATGTCGACAGTGGCTCCACCGACGGGTCCGTCAAGGCCGCGCAGGCGGCCGGGGCCGAGGTGGTGGTGCTGGATATGGCGCACCCCTTTACCGCCGCGCGGGCGCGCAACGCGGGATTGGCCGTGTTGGCCGATAACCCGCCCGAGTTCGTGCAACTGGTCGATGGGGATTGCGCGGTGCAACCCAGCTGGATCGCGGCAGCGCTGGCAGGGTTTGCGGCGCATCCGGCAGCCGTTGTCCTGTGCGGTCGCAGGCGCGAACGGTTTCCCGAGGCCTCGGTCTATAATGCTTTGGCCGACCGGGAATGGGATACCCCTGTGGGTCCGGCCTTGGCCTGCGGTGGCGATGCGCTGATGCGGTTTGCGGCGGTGCAGGCGGTGGGCGGCTATGAGGCCAGCTTGATCGCAGGCGAGGAGCCTGATCTGTGCCGTCGGCTGCGCGCGGCCGGGGGTGAGGTCTGGCGCATCGACGCGGAAATGACGCTGCATGACGCGGCGATGACGCGTTTTTCGCAGTGGTGGAAACGTGCCGTCCGCGCGGGGCATGCCTTTGCGGAAGGTGCGGCGCGACACGGATTTTCCCATTGGGGGGCCGAGACGCGGCGGGCGCTGATCTGGGGCGCGGCCCTGCCTGTGGCGATCGTGGTCGCAGGGGTGATTCATCCGGCGGGGTGGCTGATCGGGTTGGTCTATCCGCTGCAACTGTTGCGACTGGCGCGGCGGGAGGGCTGGGTGTGGGCCACCTTCAGCCTATTGGGCAAGTTCGCCGAGGCGCGCGGCGCGATTGGCTACTATCTGATGCGGCTTCGCGGCAAGCGGACCGGGCTGATCGAATATAAGTAGGCGGTTCAGCGCACCGCCTCCATCAGTGCGTCCTTCATCCGGCAGTCGCGTAGACCGTCATCGCCGCAACGCCGTGGGGCAAGGTCTTTGGTCAGGCAGATCCGGGCTTCTTGGATCATGCCATCGGCGCAGGTGATGGTGATCTGGTCGCGGGCAAGGCCGGGGTTGACCTCCAAAAACGCATCCTCGACCACCGAGGCGGGCAGTCTGACGTCCTTGTGCAGATTGGCAAAAACCGGAGGCAAGGTCAGCGTGTTCAGGGCCGCGCGCGCCGTGTCGTAATAGGCCTGCGAAGACAGACCAGAGCAGCGGCCATGCTTCTTCCACTGATAAAAGGCCGCACCCGCGCCGCCAAAGACATCGGCCATCGCGGCGGTTTCCCCGCGTGTCGGGTCGCGTTCCACGGTGCGGCAATAGCTGGGGTAGCCCACAGAATTCTGTGGCCAAAGCCCATGGACAACCCATGTGATACCTCGCCCATCATCGCATTGCGGGTCGTTTCGGTCATCGCCTTCGCGTGCGCACCAATTGGCCGACCAGGAAAGCGACAGCACATAATGATCGAAATCCCCGGCCCGTTCGCCTTCGGCGTGGGTGGGCAGGGCCAGCGCGGTTGCGACCGCCAGTACGGCGGTCCCGATCAGTTTACGCATTTTCCCTTTTCCTCACCCAAAAAACCGCCTATATGCACCCCTGACTTCCCCGAAAACGAGAAGATCGCGGACCAGCGCCGCAGCCGTTTTCCCGGCGCGGGAGAGATTTGTAAAGGCCCGCGCGCTGCGTGGGACAACTGAAAGGACAAGGCAATGTCAAAGCCCCTGATGGCAAAGGCCACTGCCGTGTGGCTGGTCGACAATACCACGCTGACCTTCAAGCAGGTCGCCGATTTCTGCGGTCTGCACGAGTTGGAAGTGCAGGGCATTGCAGATGGCGATGTCGCAACCGGGGTCAAAGGGTTTGATCCGGTCGCAAACAACCAGTTGGACGCGATCGAGATCGAGCGTGGCGAAAAAGACCCGCTGCACAAGTTGAAGCTGAAGTTCAACGCCTCGGCCGTGGGCGAGGAAAAACGCCGCGGCCCGCGCTACACCCCTTTGTCCAAGCGTCAGGACCGTCCGGCGGCTATCCTGTGGCTGGTGAAGTTCCACCCGGAACTTTCGGATGGCGCCGTGGGCAAGCTGGTCGGCACGACCAAGCCCACCATTCAGGCGATCCGTGAGCGGACGCATTGGAACATCAACAATATCACCCCGATCGACCCGGTCGCCTTGGGGCTTTGCAAGCAGTCCGAACTGGATACCGCTGTGCAGGCCGCCGCCCGCAAGAAGGCCGCCGAAGGGTCGGTGATGTCGGATGACGAGCGTCGCAAGCTGGTGTCGACCGAGCAATCGCTTGGCATGGCCCCCGAGGCCCGCGTGCCGTCGGGTCTGGAGATCTTTGGGGATGCGCAGGATGAAGACAAGCGCAGCCCGGCAGATTTTTCGGATGCCGAAAGCTTCTTCAACTTGCCGCAAGGCGATGATGAGGAAGACGAGGACGACGACGATCCGCGTCGCTGAGATCCGGCTTGGAGCATACGAAAAGGGCGCAGGAACATTCCTGCGCCCTTTTGCTTTTCTGCCGGGTCTATGGCTGCGTCAATGCGCCATAAGAACTGGAATTTCGGCCTTTTCCAACATGTTGCGCGTCGCCCCGCCCAAGATCGCCTCGCGAAAGCGCGAGTGGCCATAGGCCCCCATCACCAACAGGTCGGCGTTTTGGTCCCAGATGTGGCGTGCCAGCACATCAGAGACACGCGGCAGCGAACGCGCCAACACGGACACCTCGGCATGCACGCCATGGCGCACCAGCATCTGGCACAAAAGCCCGCCGGGATCAGACCGTTCCGGCCCATGCGGGGGCGGGTCGATCACGGTGATGTCGACGGTCTGTGCGGCCTTCAAAAAGGGCAGCGCCTGCCGGGTGGCAGTCATCGCCTCGGCGCTTTGGTTCCAGGCGACGATCACACGCTTCGGCGTTGCGGCCTCGCCCAGACCTTTTTCGGGCAGCACCAGAACTGGGGCTTTCCCTTCGAACAGCGCCGATTCGATCACCGCCTCGGCTTCGGCGCCCTTGCCCTCGCCATAGGGGCGCGGCAGCACGACCAGATCGGCAAAACGGGCGCGCTGTGCCACGATCTCCCCCAGCGCGCCAAGCTGGGTCACCGCGGCCTCGACTGATGAACGCAGGCCCGGCGTTTGTGCCGCCAGGGCGGCTTTGACGGCCGTTTCGGTGTCGCGCGCCTCTGCCTCGGCCCGGTCAAGCGAGACTTGCATCAAAATCGCACCGGAACCGATGTAGGAATAGCCAACCTGCGTGCGGTCAACGCCCAACACCAGAACGTCGAGATGGGCATCCTGAGCCTGAGCAAGCCGGGCTGCGGCGCCAATCGCAAGACTGGCGTCGGTGGCCCGGGTCAGGACGGTAAGTATGGACTTGTAAGCCATCGGAAATCCTCCTTGAGGCCGAAGGGAATGAGCGACAGACTGTCACAGGAGACAACCGGTCGCCTTGACCTTGATCAACGGCCTTGCGTCACTGTGTTGACATGGATCAAGGCCCAGAGTTTCCGCAGCTGCGAAAAGCTGGGCAGTCGAAAAAGCTCCTGGGTGGAGTCCGAGTCGATTTTCGGGCGCTGGATCGGGACAAAGACGAAGGGACGCAACATGTGGGATTACGTAAAACTGATCGTGCTGGCGTTGATTGCGGTGCTTGCCGCGATTGCCGCCAACTATGCGCACGATCTGCCTTATATGGTGAATGCCCTGGTCGTTACGCTGGCCGCAGCCATCACATTCGTGTGGCAGCTGCGCCATGTGGGCGAACCAGCGCATCATCCGCAAAATGAATATCTGGACGGCGTCGTGCGCGCCGGGGTCATCGCGACCACCTTCTGGGGTGTGGTCGGTTTCCTCGTGGGTGTGGTGATTGCCTTTCAATTGGCCTTTCCGGCCCTGAATCTGGGCCATGTGACCGAAGGGATTTTGAACTTTGGCCGTTTGCGCCCGCTGCATACCAGCGCGGTGATCTTTGCCTTTGGTGGCAACGCGCTGATCATGTCTTCGTTCTATATCGTGCAGCGCACCACGGCCGCGCGCCTCTTTGGTGGCAACCTTGGTTGGTTCGTGTTCTGGGGCTGGCAGCTGATGATCGTGCTGGCCGCGACCTCCTATGTGCTTGGCGGCACGCAGGGCAAGGAATACGCCGAGACGGTCTGGTACATTGACCTTTGGATTGCCGTGGTCTGGGTTGCGTTCCTGCTGGTCTTCATCGGCACGCTGTGGAAGCGCAAAGAGCCGCATATCTATGTGGCAAACTGGTTCATCCTGTCGATGATCATCACCATCGCCATGTTGCACATCGTCAACAATCTCGCGATTCCGGTCTCGTTCCTGGGGTCGAAATCGGTGCAGGTCATGGGTGGCGTGCAAGACGCGATGACCCAATGGTGGTATGGTCACAATGCTGTGGGCTTCTTCCTGACCGCAGGCTTCTTGGGCATGATGTATTACTTTGTGCCGAAGCAGGCTGAAAAGCCGGTCTTCAGCTATAAGCTGTCGATCATCCACTTCTGGGCGCTGATCTTCCTCTACATCTGGGCTGGTCCGCACCACCTGCACTATACCGCTCTGCCGGAATGGGCCTCGACCCTTGGCATGGTGTTCTCGGTGATCCTGTGGATGCCCTCGTGGGGTGGCATGATCAACGGTCTGATGACGCTTTCGGGCGCATGGGACAAACTGCGTACCGATCCGATCATCCGTATGATGGTGGTGTCGGTTGGCTTCTACGGCATGTCGACCTTCGAAGGCCCGATGATGTCGATCAAGGCCGTGAACTCGCTGTCGCATTACACCGACTGGACCATCGGTCACGTCCACTCCGGCGCTTTGGGCTGGAACGGCATGATCACCTTCGGTGCGCTGTACTTCCTGACGCCGCGCCTGTGGAACCGCGACGGGCTTTACAGCCTGAAACTGGTCAGCTGGCACTTCTGGCTCGCCACCATCGGGATCGTGCTTTACGCCTCGTCGATGTGGGTGACCGGGATCATGGAAGGCCTGATGTGGCGTGAAGTTGACGCCAATGGCTTCCTCGTGAACGCCTTTGCTGACACGGTGGCTGCGAAGTTCCCGATGTATGTGGTTCGCGGTCTGGGTGGGGCGATGTTCCTGACCGGCGCGCTGATCATGGCCTATAACCTGTGGATGACCGTTCGCGCTCAGCCCGCAAAGGCCCCGGTAAACGCCAACAACTTCGTTGCGGCGGAATAAGGGGAGGGATGCAACATGGCTTTTCTTGACAAACACAAAGCGATTGAAACGCACGCTACCCTGCTGTTGGTGCTGTCGTTCCTCGTGGTGACCATCGGTGGTCTGGTTCAGATCGTGCCGCTGTTCTACATCGAGAACACGATTGAAAAGGTGGAAGGGGTTCGCCCCTACACCCCGTTGGAGCTGGCCGGCCGCGAAATCTACATCCGCGAAGGCTGCTATGGTTGCCACAGCCAGATGATCCGTCCGATGCGGGACGAGGTTGAACGCTATGGTCACTACAGCCTTGCGGCGGAATCGATGTATGACCATCCGTTCCAATGGGGCTCCAAGCGCACCGGGCCGGATCTGGCACGCGTGGGTGGGCGGTATTCGGACAGCTGGCATGTGGATCACATGATCGACCCGCAGTCTGTGGTGCCGGAATCGGTGATGCCCAAGTATTCGTTCATGATGAACAACGTGATCGACGGCGAATATATCGCCGACTCGATGAGCGTGAATGCCATCGTGGGCGTGCCTTACACGGACGACATGATTGCCGAAGCCAAAGCTGACTTTGCGGCCCAGGCCGACCCGAACGCTGATACCGCCGGTCTGACCGCGCGCTATGGCGACAAGGTCGTGGTGTCGAACTTCGACGGTCAGGCCGAATTGACGGAAATGGACGCTATCATCGCCTATCTGCAAGTTCTGGGCACGATGGTGGACTTTTCGACCTTCACACCTGATCCGACGCGGTAAGGGGGGGGCTCATGGATACCTATAGCTTCCTGCGTGAATTGGCAGACAGCTGGGCGCTTCTGGTTCTGACGGTGGTGTTTCTGGGGGTTATCCTCTGGGCGCTGCGTCCGGGCTCGAACGCGGTCCACCGCGATGCTGCCAACGCGATCTTCCGCAACGAAAAGCAACCCGCCGGGTCGGATAACGACCTTCGGCCCGTGAAGGAGGCGTGACATCATGTGCGCCAAGCAAGTGAAGAAAGAGGCCCAACAGGTCGAAACGACCGGCCACGCTTGGGACGGGATCGAGGAGCTGAACAACCCGCTGCCGCGTTGGTGGGTCTGGGTGTTCTACCTCACGATCATCTGGGGCATCTGGTACACCATCGCCTATCCGGCATGGCCCCTGTTGACCCAAGCCACTCAGGGGTATCTTGGGTCGGACATGCGCGAGGATGTCGCGGCCGAGATCAAGCGCTTTGACGACGCCAATGCCGACATCAAGGCCAAGCTGGTGGCGGCCCCGCTGACCGGCATCGAGGCAGACGACGCTTTGCAGCAATTTGCGGTGTCGGCCGGCGCTTCGGTCTTCAAGAACAACTGCGCGCAATGCCATGGCTCGGGGGCCGCAGGCGTTCAGGGTAAGGGATATCCCAACCTGACCGACAACGACTGGCTCTGGGGCGGTGACATGGAGGCGATCCACACCACCGTGTCGCATGGTATCCGCAACACCACCGACGCGGACGCCCGCTATTCGGAAATGCCGAAATTCGGCCTCGATGGATTGCTGGACGAAACTCAGATCGGTCAGGTTGTGGAATATGTGCTGCAACTGTCAGGGCAAGAGCATGACGCCGCGCTGGCCACTGCTGGGCAGACCGTGTTCATTGACAATTGCGCCGCTTGCCACACCGAAACCGGGGCTGGCGACCGCACGCAGGGCGCGCCGGCGCTGAACGACGCGATCTGGCTGTACGGGGGCGACCGGGCGACAGTTACCGCCACGGTTACCGGCGCGCGTTATGGCGTGATGCCGTCTTGGACCGGGCGTCTGTCGGAAGATGAAATCCGGGCTGTGGCCACTTATGTTCACAGTCTGGGTGGCGGCGAATAAACCGCGCTCCTTTGGAATGACCAAGGCCCCCGGAGCGATCCGGGGGCCTTAGTTTTTGTCAGGGTCGCCGAGGTGCGTGGGCGATTGTTCAGCCGAAACAGACCTAGCGCTGGGTGGCATGGAACCGGGTCGCGCGACGCTGCATCAGCCATTCTTCATCTTCACGGCGGCGAAGGCGATCACCACTGGTCAGGCTGTCAGAGTTCGGCAAGCGGCTTGCCAATATCAGGCAATCTGCAAACAGGTTTAACATGTCGGGTACTCCTTTCTGATTTCATATCTTGAAAATAGGCAGAAAACCGCAATTCTGCGACTCAGCAATTCTTGCCAGATGTAAGCTAGGGTTTCAGATGGATTGGCGAAACTTCCCCCCGCTTTCGCAGCTTCGCGCCTTTGCGGCCTTTGCCGAGGCCCCCTCGCTGGAGCAAGCGGGGGCCGCAATCGGTGTGACGCATGCGGCGATCAGCCAGCAAATTCGGGCGCTTGAGGCGCATCTGGCTCTGCCCTTGGTCGAGCGGGGCGGGCGGAAACTGGCGCTGTCGCCCGAGGGTCGGCAACTGGCCGATGCGTTGGCGGCAGGCTTTGGCCAGATGGCCGCCACCATTGCCAGCCTGACGGGGGCAGATCGCAACGCTCCGCTGCGTATCACGACCACGCCGACCTTTGCGGCTGGTTGGCTCATGCCGCGTTTGTCAGACTTTCGTGCGCGCCATCCCGGCATTGATCTTGCCATCGACCCCTCGTCGGACAATCGCGAGATCGGGCGCGATGCCGATGTGGGGATCCGCTATGGCAACGGTCACTGGCCGGGGCTGGAGGCGCAACTGATCCTGCAATCGTCGATTGTCGTGGTCGCCGCACCTGCGCTGGTTCCCGGTATTGGCCCGGTGGATCTTGACCATTTGGCGGGCCTTCCCTGGCTGCAAGAGCTTGGCACATCAGAGGTGACGGCCTTCATGGAGGCGCAGGGCATTGCCCGTCGCGAGGGGGCGGCGATCCTGTCGATGCCGGGCAACCTGATGATGGATGCCGCGCGGGACGGGCAGGGTGTGGCCGTGATTGCCCGCGCCTTTGTCGAACGCGACATTCAAGCGGGCCGCCTGCGTCTGTTGATGGAGGATGACGAACGGATGGGGTATTTTCTGGTCCTGCGTCCCGGTTCCTTGCGCCCGGCCCAAAAGGCCTTTGCGACTTGGGTCATGCGACAAGCTGAAGCAGGCGAAATGCGGGGCATTTGACACAGGTCAAAGTATTGGCAGCGATTCTGCTGGAATCTAACATCGTGCCCACCTGAAAGGGTTGCGGCATTGCACCGGCGCTTCATCCTGTTCGCGCGTTTCCTGGAAGTGCCGGTGCCCTCCCTTTCTGAACGACAAAAGCCGGGTCCTCCCCCCGGCTTTTTCTTTTCAGAAAGGGGCGGGGCAATCTGCCACAGCGCAAAGCTGACTGAAAAATGAATATTTGATACAGGTCAATGCGGCGGCGCGGCATGCGACCGATACCCAATGCCAATACTTAGGCAGATTTCCGGAGATTTCCGTGTCCACCCCAAGCACCAATGAGCCCAGCCTGTATGCCGCGCGCGAGCCGATCTTCCCGCGGCGGGTAAAGGGCCAGTTCCGCACCTTGAAATGGTGGTTGATGGCTGTCCTTCTGGGCATCTATTACATCACCCCGTGGATCCGCTGGGACCGTGGGCCGAACCTGCCCGATCAGGCCGTGCTGATTGACATGGCCAACAGGCGCTTTTTCTTCTTCATGATCGAGATTTGGCCGCACGAATTCTACTTCGTTGCCGGCCTTCTCATCATGGCGGGGCTGGGCCTGTTTCTGTTCACCAGTGCGGCGGGCCGGGTGTGGTGCGGCTATGCCTGCCCGCAAACGGTTTGGACCGATCTTTTCATTCTGGTCGAACGTTGGGTTGAGGGCGATCGCAACGCGCGCATCCGGCTGCATCGGCAGAAATGGGACGCGGAAAAGATCCGCAAGCGGCTGGCGAAATGGGCAATCTGGTTTGCGATTGCCATCGCCACGGGGGGGGCGTGGATTTTCTACTTTACCGATGCGCCGACCCTGCTGTGGGATCTGCTGAACGGCACGGCCCATCCTATCGCCTATACCACCATGTTCATCCTTGCCGCGACGACCTTTGCTTTTGGTGGCTTCGCCCGCGAGCAGATGTGCATCTACGCTTGCCCTTGGCCGCGGATTCAGGCCGCGATGATGGATGAGGACACGCTGACCATCGGCTACCGCGAATGGCGCGGGGAACCGCGTGGCAAGCAGAATGTGCCGGGCAATGGCGATTGCATTGACTGCATGGCTTGCGTCAACGTCTGCCCGATGGGGATCGACATCCGCAACGGCCAGCAACTCGCCTGCATCACCTGTGGGCTGTGCATCGACGCCTGCAACGACATGATGGACAAGATCGGCAAGCCGCGCCACTTGATCGGCTATCTCGCGCTGACCGATGAAACGCGCGAGCGCGCAGGCCAGCCAGCGAAATCGGTCTGGAGCCATGTGTTCCGGCTGCGTACCATCATTTACACAACACTTTGGTCGCTGGTGGGCATCGGGCTGGTGGTGGCGCTGTTCTTGCGGACCGAGATTGATGTGAACGTGACCCCGGTGCGCAATCCGCAGTTCGTGGTGTTGAAAGACGGCTCCATCCGCAACACCTATGAGATGCGCTTGCGGAACAAGCATGGCGAGGATCACTGGTTTGCGTTTTCCGCCACAACCGAAGGTGGCGAGGTGTTTGTGCTGACGCTGGAAGGCGAGGACAGCCTGAAGGTCAAGGTGCCGGCCAATGAAACCCGCACCCAACGGCTTTATGTCACGGCACCCGCAGGGTCACAGGCGGCAACCGCGGACCGGACCGAATTCCGCCTGTGGATCGAAGATCTTGGGTCGGATACGGTGACGGGCACCGACCGGGTGCATCATGACACGGTCTTTAACGGAAAGGTGCAATAAGATGCGCGAGATCACTGGCAAACATGTGCTTGTGTTCACCGTTTCGGCGTTTGCCATCATCATTGGTGTGAATGTGGTGATGGCATGGAAGGCGGTCAGCACCTTTCCGGGGCTGGAGGTGGACAATTCCTATGTCGCCAGCCAGACCTTTGACGCTGATCGCAGCGCACAAGAGGCCTTGGGGTGGACGCTGGTGCCGCAATATGATGCGGCGGCCAAAGAGTTGCGGCTGTCCTTTACCGATAAAGACGGCTTGCCCGTCGTGTTGGCCGATCTGACCGTTCTTGTGGGCCGCACAACCGAAGCGGCCGATGACGCCCGCCCTGACTTTGCGCTGGTCACGGGGGTTTATGTCGCCAAGGCTGATCTCAAGCCGGGAAAATGGATGATGCATGTTGAGGGCCACGCCGTTGACGGCACCGTATTCCGTCAACGCATCGACCTTCTTGTAAAGGGCTGACCGATGACCGCCACCTTGGATCCGAACACGTTTGCCGGGGCTGATCATGCTTCGGTATCAGCCTGTCCGGCCTGTGTGGCGGCCCCTTCGGCGGAACGCATTGCCCAATTGGCGCAGCCCGACCACGCCCGGTTGATGCTGTCTTTGCCCGCGGCCCATTGCGCGGCCTGTATCTCGACGGTGGAAACTGCCTTGGCCGCAACGCCGGGTGTGCGGTCCAGCCGGGTCAACCTGACCCTACGGCGGGTTTCGGTTGAGGCCGATGCTGCGGTGACAGCGGATCAGTTGATCGGCGTTCTCGCCGGCGTCGGCTATGAGGCGCATGAACTGGACGCAGGCCTTTTGTCCGCGACCGAAACCGACAAGCAGGGCCGCGATCTGTTGATGCGGTTGGGTGTGGCGTTCTTTTCGATGATGAACGTCATGTTGCTGTCGGTTGCGGTGTGGTCCGGGGCAGACGGCATCACCCGCGATTTGTTCCATTGGATTTCCGGTGCCATCGCGCTGCCGACGGTGCTGTTCTCCGGTCAGCCCTTCTTCAAATCGGCTTGGGCTGGGGTGAAGGTCGGGCGGCTGGGCATGGATTTCCCGATCTCGCTTGCTTTGGTGCTGGCCTCGTCCATCTCGGTGTTCGAAACTTGGAAATCCGGGCATCACGCCTATTTTGATGCGGCGGTGATGTTGTGTTTCTTCCTGCTGTTGGGCCGCTATCTTGACCATCGCACCCGCGCTGTGGCGCGTTCTGCCGCCGAGGAACTGGCGGCGCTAGAGGTGCCACGCGCCGTTGTCTTGGTCGATGGCGTCGAAGTCACCCGCCCGATTTCTGAGGTTGCCCTGGGCGATCTGGTGCGTGTCCGCCCCGGTGGGCGGATGCCGGTCGATGGTGTGGTGATCGAAGGCACCTCCGAAGTGGATCGCAGCCTTTTGACCGGGGAAAGCCTGCCGGTCTTTGCTGGCCCCGACACCATGGTGTCAGCGGGCGAGGTGAACCTGACCGGTCCGCTGACCCTGCGGGTAACAGCGGCGGGCAGGGACAGTAGCCTGCACCGTATGGCCGATCTGGTCGCCGTCGCTGAAAGCGCCAAGACGAAATACACGACCTTGGCCGAACGTGCGGCCAGTTGGTATTCGCCCTTGGTGCATCTGCTGTCCTTCAGCGCCTTTGGCTTCTGGATGTGGAAAACCGGCGGCGATCTGCGCTTTGCGATCAACATTTCGGCGGCGACGCTGATTATCACCTGCCCTTGTGCCTTGGGTCTGGCGGTTCCGGCGGTGGTTACCTCTGCCTCTGGTCGCTTGTTCCGCAAGGGTTTGCTCATCAAGCATGGCACGGCGTTGGAACGTTTGGCCGAGGTGGACACCGTGGTGTTTGACAAAACCGGCACGCTGACGATGGGCGCGCCCGAAGTCACCAATCTGGCCGATCATCCCCGCGCTGTGGTGGAGGTGGCCGCGGCACTGGCGATGGCCTCGTCCCATCCCTTGGCGACGGCGCTGGCCGATGCGGCGCGGGCCGCTGGCCTTCACCCGGCGCGCGTTGAAGATCTGCGCGAAGTACCGGGCTACGGCGTGCAGGGCAAATGGAAAGGCCAGACCGTGCGGCTGGGTCGGGCAAGCTGGTGCGATGCGGATGAGGCGGCCACCACTGCCACCTATCTCTGCACGGGCGAGGGCAAGGCGCGTGCCTTTACCTTCACTGACCGGCTGCGCCCCGGTGCCGAAGCGGCAATTGCAGAGCTGAAGGCGCAAGGAAAGACCATCCGGCTGATCTCGGGCGATACC
>JACCDN010207396.1_pt1 | contig 34090 bp, 30 predicted proteins | sample 7441691 | NCBI WGS metagenome assembly JACCDN01 (sample SAMN15323439, study PRJNA562643) | freshwater metagenome | isolation source: river surface water | place: USA:Blue River Watershed | collected 2017-08-16
GGAGTCGTCCCACGATGAGTCATCTTCTCGATAAATTACGTTTCTTTAAAAAGCGTCAAGAACCCTTTGCCGATGGGCATGGTGTTACCACCAATGAAGATCGCAGCTGGGAGCAGGGCTACCGTCAACGTTGGCAGCACGACAAAATTGTACGTTCTACTCACGGCGTGAACTGCACAGGTTCATGCAGTTGGAAAATTTATGTGAAGGATGGTTTGATTACTTGGGAAACTCAGCAAACAGATTATCCTCGCACACGTCCAGACCTTCCCAATCATGAGCCGCGCGGTTGTCCACGTGGTGCAAGTTACTCTTGGTATATTTACAGTGCGAACCGTTTGAAGTACCCAAAAATTCGTCAAGCATTAATGGAGCTATGGCGCGAGGCGCGCGAAGAGTTTAGTGACCCTGTGCTTGCGTGGGAATCTATAGTGCAAAATCCTACCCGCGCAAAAAAATACAAAGAGCGTCGCGGTTTGGGTGGCTTTGTTCGTGCTCATTGGGACGAAGTGAACGAAATTATTGCTGCATCGAATATCTATACAGCCAAAACCTACGGGCCAGATCGTATTTCTGGTTTCTCTCCTATTCCTGCCATGTCCATGGTTTCTTACGCGGCCGGTTCGCGTTATTTATCGCTCATTGGCGGTAACTGTTTAAGTTTCTACGATTGGTATTGCGATTTACCGCCTTCATCGCCACAAGTGTGGGGTGAGCAGACCGACGTACCGGAATCAGCCGATTGGTATAACTCAGCTTACATTATTGCGTGGGGCTCAAACGTTCCACAAACACGTACGCCAGATGCACACTTTTTATCTGAGGTGCGTTACAAAGGCACAAAAACCTGCATCATCACTTCAGACTATTCGGAAGCGTCAAAATTTGGCGACACCTGGTTGGCACCGAAGCAAGGTACGGATTCTGCATTGGCGATGGCCTTTGGTCATGTAATTCTAAAAGAATTTCATATCGATAACCCGAGCAGTTATTTTACGGATTATGTAAAACGGCTTACCGACATGCCGATGCTGGTCATCTTAGAAAAAAATGGTGATCTATTAACTCAAGGTCGTTTTTTGCGTGCTTCTGATTTGGTGGACAATTTAGGGCAAGACAATAATCCTGAATGGAAAACTATTATTTTAGATTCCAATGATAATCAACTCAAAAGTCCATTAGGCTCTATCGGCTATCGTTGGGGGCAAAGTGGAAAATGGAATTTAGAAAATCGTGAAGGTGGATCAGGTGCAGATATTAATTCGCATCTCTCATTAAAAAACAATTGTGATTTAATTGCCGATGTTGCTTTCCCCTACTTTGGTGCACAAGAACACGAATACGATTATTTCAAACACACCGATCATAAAAATATTCAGTTGCGCAAAGTGCCTGCCCGCAAAGTGCAATTAGCTGATGGCAGTGAAGTGCTCGTTGCAACTGTATTTGATTTAACCGTTGCTAATTACGGTGTGGATAACGGTTTAGGCGATGCTAATTGCGCTACCAGTTTTGATGATGACAAGCCTTACACGCCAGCATGGCAAGAAAAAGTGACCGGTGTAAAACGTGCGGATGTTATTCGCGTTGCCCGCGAATTTGCGCGCACAGCGGATAAAACCCACGGACGCTCCATGGTGATTGTAGGTGCTGCACTTAATCACTGGTACAACATGGATATGAATTACCGTGGTCTCATTAATATGTTGATGATGTGCGGTTGCGTAGGTCAGAGCGGTGGCGGTTGGGCACATTATGTTGGGCAGGAAAAATTGCGCCCACAATTAGGTTGGTTGCCGCTTGCGTTTGGTTTGGACTGGCAACGCCCACCACGCCAAATGAACGGCACTTCATTTTTCTACAATCACGCCAACCAATGGCGCTATGAAAAATTGGATATGAGCGAAGTGGTATCGCCGCTCGCCAATAAAGAAAAATGGTCTGGCAGTATTATTGATTTTAACTCACGCGCTGAACGTATGGGCTGGTTGCCATCTGCACCACAGTTGGCCACGAATCCTTTGCGTATTGCAACTGCCGCTGCCGCCGCAGGTAAAGAGCCTAAGCAATACGTTGTGGATGAATTGAAATCTGGCAACTTGCAATTTGCTTGTCAAGATCCCGATTCGCCACAAAACTTCCCGCGCAATATGTTTATTTGGCGCTCAAATTTATTGGGTTCAAGTGGCAAAGGCCATGAATATATGTTGCGCCATTTGTTGGGCACTAAACATGGCTTATTAGGAAAAGATTTAGGCGCTGATGGTAAACACCCACAAGATGTTAAATGGCATGAGAATGCGGTTGAAGGCAAAGTGGATTTATTGGTGACTTTAGATTTCAGAATGTCTACCACTTGTTTGTATTCCGATATTGTTTTGCCTACAGCAACTTTCTATGAAAAAGACGATATGAATACCTCGGATATGCATCCGTTTATTCATCCTCTTAGTAGGGCTATTGATCCTGTATGGGAGTCGCGCAGCGATTGGGATATTTTCAAAGGCATCGCGAAAAAATTCTCTGAGCTTTGTATTAGCCAAACCGGTGTAGTGCATTTAGGTGTTGAGAAAGATGTAGTGACTCAACCTACTATGCATGACACGCCCGAAGAGTTAGGTCAACCCTTTGGTGTTAAAGCGTGGTGGAAAGGTGAGTGCGAGGCTATTCCTGGTGTGACCATGCCAAATATTGCGGTGGTTGAACGTGATTATCCAAACACCTACGCACGTTTTACCTCTGTTGGCCCACTGCTAGAAAAATTGGGTAATGGCGGTAAAGGTATTAAATGGGATACCAAAGAAGAGGTCGAGTTCTTAGGAAAACTCAATCGCATTCATCACGAAGAAGGTGCTAATCAAGGTCGTCCAAAAATTGAAAGTGCCATTGATGCCTGTGAAGTTATTTTATCGCTCGCGCCAGAAACCAATGGCCATGTTGCGGTAAAAGCATGGGAGGCATTAAGTGTTATTACTGGTCGCGAGCATGCGCATTTAGCCTTGCCGAAAGAAGATGAAAAAATTCGCTTTGCAGATATCGTTGCACAACCACGCAAAATTATTTCATCGCCTACGTGGTCTGGCTTGGAAGATGAGCATGTTTCTTACAATGCGGGCTACACCAATGTGCATGAATTAATTCCGTGGCGCACCATCACTGGCCGTCAACAATTTTATCAAGATCATGAGTGGATGCGCGATTTCGGAGAGCAGCAATGTTTGTACAAACCGCCCGTAAATTTAAAAACGATTGATCCGGTAAAAGATAAAACGCCAAACGGCAACAAAGAAATTATTTTGAACTGGATTACGCCGCATCAAAAATGGGGTATTCACAGTACTTACTCCGATAACTTGCTAATGCTCACTTTATCGCGTGGTGGCCCCATTGTGTGGATGAGTGAAGTAGATGCAAAAGAAGCGGGCATTGAAGATAACGATTGGATTGATGTATTCAATGTGAACGGTGCAATTTCGGCTCGTGCTGTGGTGTCGCAACGTGTACCACAAGGTATGAGCATGATGTACCACGCACAGGAGCGCATAATCAATATGCCGGGGTCGTCGCTCACTAAAACGCGCGGTGGTATGCACAATTCAGTGACGCGCGCAATTATGAAGCCCACACATATGATTGGTAGTTATGCACAACAATCTTACGGCTTTAATTATTACGGAACCGTAGGTTGTAACCGCGATGAGTTTGTTGTGGTTAGAAAAATGAAAGAAGTGGATTGGCTAGGTACGCCTTAAATAAATAGGCACGCTTTAACCCCACCCTAACCCTCCCCTTCAAAAGGGGAGGGGATGTAAGCTCCTCCACCTTGTGAAGGGGGAGGCTAGGAGGGGGTTAAAATCTTCTTAACTTCTTAATGATTCGATCTCGATTGGAGAGATAAAAATGAAAGTACGTGCACAAATAGGCATGGTATTAAATTTGGACAAATGCATTGGTTGCCACACCTGCTCAATCACTTGTAAAAATGTGTGGACTTCACGCGAAGGTGTTGAATACGCATGGTTCAATAACGTAGAAACCAAACCTGGTGTTGGTTTTCCTAAAGAGTGGGAAAATCAAGATAAATGGAAGGGCGGCTGGCAGCGCGATAAAAATGGCAAGTTAACGCCAAAAATTGGCGGCAAGTTACGTGTACTCGCCAATATTTTTGCCAACCCAGATTTGCCAGAAATTGACGATTACTACGAACCTTTTGATTTCGATTACGAACATTTACATACAGCCGGAAATGTTCAACATCAACCTACGGCGCGCCCACGCTCACTCATTAGCGGCCAGCGTATGGAGAAAATTAATTGGGGGCCAAACTGGGAAGAAATTCTTGGTACCGAATTTGAAAAACGTAAGAAAGATAAAAACTTTGATAATGTTGTGCAAAAAGACATTTATGGTCAGTTTGAAAAAACCTTCATGATGTATTTGCCGCGTTTGTGTGAACACTGTTTAAACCCTGCGTGTGTCGCATCTTGCCCATCGGGCGCCATTTATAAGCGCGATGAAGACGGCATTGTTCTTATCGATCAAGACAAATGCCGCGGTTGGCGCATGTGTGTATCGGGCTGCCCCTACAAAAAAATCTATTACAACTGGAAGAGCGGAAAATCAGAAAAATGTACTTTCTGCTATCCGCGTATTGAAGCAGGGCAGCCTACGGTTTGCTCAGAAACCTGTGTGGGGCGTATCCGTTATTTGGGTGTGTTGCTTTATGACGCTGACCGAATTGCAGAGGCTGCAAGCGTACCGAATGAGTCTGATTTATACAAAGCGCAATGCAGTATTTTCTTAGATCCTAATGATCCTGCAGTAATTGCCGCTGCACAAGCTGAGGGGATTCCACAGCCTTGGTTGGATGCCGCAAAAGGTTCTCCTGTTTATAAAATGGCAATGGATTGGAAAGTAGCACTGCCGCTGCACCCTGAATATCGCACTCTGCCGATGGTTTGGTATATCCCACCATTGTCACCGATTCAAAGTGCAGTAACGGCTGGGCATGTGGGTAAAAATGGTGAAATTCCAGATTTAAAATCGCTGCGCATTCCTTTGCGCTATTTGGCGAATTTATTAACCGCAGGCGATGAAAAACCGGTTGAACATGCACTGGAAAGAATGATTGCTATGCGTGCTTATATGCGCAGTAAACATGTAGATGGTCAACAAGATCTTGCGGTATTAAAACAAGTTGGTTTAAGTGTTGCGCAAGTTGAAGATATGTATCGCTATATGGCAATTGCAAATTATGAAGATCGTTTTGTGGTGCCTACTAGCCATCGCGCCTATGCAGAAAATGCTTACGATATGAAAAGTGGTTGTGGCTTTAGTTTTGGCAACGGTTGTGGTGATGGCAATAATGATGTGAATTTATTTGGCGCAAAAGCCAAAGGGGTTCGCCAAGTTATCCCCGTGACTTTACAGGAGTAGGGCGATGAAACTATTACAAGTTATTTCACTGCTAATGGATTACCCAACAGAAAGCATTGCAGAGTCGCGCATTGATCTTTTAGCCATTGTTGCGCAATCAACACTCACGGATGAGTTAAAAAAATCACTAGCCGATTTTATTGATGATCGCTGTGCTATGCGCTTACTCGATTGGCAATCTGAATATGATGGATTGTTTGAACGTGGCCGTGCGGTATCGCTGCTATTGTTTGAGCATATTCACGGTGAATCCCGTGATCGTGGTCAGGCGATGGTGAATCTACAACAACAATATCAATCTGCCGGTTTGGATATTGCAGCGTTGGAACTGCCCGATTACATTCCGCTGTATCTGGAATTTCTATCCACGCAAGGTGACACCAATGCACAAATTGGCTTAGAAGAAGTTGCGCATATTTTAGCGGTGCTGGCCTGTCGATTGGATGAGCGCCATAGTAATTACGCAGTGCTCTTTCACAGTCTATTACATCTATCGCAAGTGCAAGTTGACCTCACGGATATTCAGCAACAAATTAAAAGTGAAGAACGCGATGACACGCCTGAAGCCTTAGACAAGGTGTGGGAAGAGGAAGCGGTGAGTTTTACCGCTGAATCCGATACGGATGCCTGCGGTATTAGTATCAAACGCCCCACTGCAGCGCAAAGTAAAGATCATCACGAATTTATTAATGTTGAATCGCTGTTAAATTTCCACGCGGGTACTCGCGTTCAGGAGCCACTATGAATTATCTCAATATGATTGCGTTTGGAATTTTTCCTTACATCGCTGTAATTGTGTGTTTTATTGCAACGTGGGCGCGTTATGACCGTGAGCAATACACATGGAAAGCAAGTTCGAGCCAGTTGCTTGAAAGTAAAATGTTAAAGCGCGGCAGTAAGCCATTTCACATCGGTATTATTTTCGTGTTGATGGGGCATTTTGTCGGTTTATTAACACCGGTTGAAGTGTGGCATTTCTTGGGTGTCCATGCTGAGTTTAAACAACTCATTGCCATGGGTATGGGTGGATTCTTTGGATTGATTTGCCTGTATGGCATGGTGATTTTAATTGTGCGCCGTTTAACCAATCCGCGTGTGCGCGCTTCAAGCAGCGCTATGGATATAGTGGTGTTACTGATGCTGTTTGTGCAGTTGTTGTTGGGCTTGTCTTCCATTTTTGTGTCAGCGAATCATTTAGATGGTGCAGAAATGATGATGTTGATGAGTTGGGCGCAAAATTTTGTAACCTTTGATGCGCTTGCGGCTGCACAAGCCATAGAGCCAGTACATTGGATTTATAAGTTGCACGTATTTTTTGGTATGACCTTGTTCATTGCTTTCCCTTTTAGTCGCTTGGTGCATATTGCCAGCGTGCCGGTAAAATATTTCGGCAGAAACTATCAAGTGGTCAGAAAAAAGGCATGGAAGTAATTGTAGTGAAATCCTTGCAGTAGGAGCCGCTTTAGTCGCAAATATCTAAGTGCTTGTGGCTAAAGCCGTTTCCATAATTGACTATATTTTAAGGTACATCATTATGATTCAAGTAAATCAAGCAGTTATTACTGAGCAAGTTATTCTGTCAGAAATGCAATACCACCCCGCAGATTCGCAACGTGAGGCCATGATTAAAGCGGCAGAATCCTTAATTATTTCTGAGCTGTTGCGCCAACGCGCTAACACATTAGGGTTAGCGGTAGTAGGCAACGATGATAGCGCTTCAGACGATGATTTTTTAGAGGCACTTATTGCCCATGAAGTTGCTATTCCAAATGCAACACTCAAAGAGTGCGAACATTATTTTCAGCAAAATCAAAAGCGCTTTACCAGCTCACCTATTCTTGAAGTGCAGCATATTCTATTAGCTGCAGAACCCAGTGATGATGAAGGGCGTATTCTTGCAAAGTTAGATGCAGAGAAAGCGATTATTGATTTAATGGCAGGCGCTGATTTTGCAGAGCTTGCATTGAAACTCTCTGCTTGCCCTTCAAAAACCGATGCGGGTGACTTGGGGCAAATTAGTCGCGGTCAAACAGTGCCCGAATTTGAGCGGCAATTATTGCTGGGGACGGTGGGTTTAATGGCTAAGCCCATTGAGACGCGTTACGGCTTTCATGTGGCGAAAATTAATCGCATAACACCTGGGAATCAATTAACCTTTGCCGATGTGCAAAACAATATTGCCAGCTACCTCAATGAAAAAGTAAAACGCAAAGCCATTGCACAATATATTCAGAATTTAATTGCAGCTGCAGATATTGAAGGCTATGACTTCAATGTGAGTGACCAGCCGCTGATTCAGTAATTCACGCATCTGTTTTTGCGTTTTGCCATGGATGGCGATGTGCAGCTTATAGAGTTTTCGATCTGATCATAGTTTCAGCGGCATCATAATCGATGGGAGTATTAATATTAAAGAAGGGATCTTGGTAGGTGTTTTCAAATTCTACACAAATATGGCGTTGCGAATTTATCCACGCCTGCATCTTGGGGTCACCAGCATTCAACAAATGCTCCTCTAGTGTGGGGAGTAATGAAATATTCCACAGTGCGAATAGCGGTTGAATCTTATTTTTATGTGTTGCCACGATTACTTCACAGCCATTATCTTCTGCGTGCTCCAATAATCGCGCAACTAAATCTTCTGGGAAAAAGGGCGTGTCTGCAGCAAAACTTGCTAACCATTTTGTGCTAGGGTGATGTTCGGTCATCCAATGTAAACTAGCGTGTATGCCAGCGAGTGGGCCTCGCCACCCCTCAAAAATATCTTTCACTATAGGCAAGCCGATAAAATTGAAGCGTGCTTCCTCGCCATTGCAATTAAGCAGTAATCTATTTATCTGCGCTTGTGCGCGCTCCACGGTGTGCTGAACAATGGTTCTATCACCTAGCTTCAACAGGCACTTATCCCCACCGCCCATTCTGCGCGATTGACCGCCCGCCAAAATAACGCCCATACACAGTGTTTGATTTTGCATAGTAAATTCTCATCTTGCATTTTTGACAGTGTGCATATAATTATCATGAAACTCTCTAACGCTTAGTGGGTATTTGAATGCCTATAAATGACCGCATGGCTATTCCTATTGGCAGCTATTAAGCAATCAAATTTTAGTTATGCTTTTAACGAACGATTGATATGTGCAATAGGCCATAGTGCCTGGAGAGTTGTATGAGTTATCTTGATAAACGTTTAGGTTTTATTGCAAAAACTATCCCTGGAGCTACAGGTGTGTTTCATAAGTATCAACTAGATTTCTGCTGCGGTGGAAACAAAACCTTAGGAGAGGCGAGCGCTAATAGCCGTATTGATCCGCAAGCAATTTGCGACGAGTTGGATGCCCTTTTGATGCTTACTAATGGTCATAGATCTTGGGATGATGTTTCTAATCTGGAATTGATCGATCATATTCTCATGCGTTATCACGATGTGCATCGGCAACAGTTGCCAGAGCTTATTCGCTTAGCAAATCGTGTAGAGACGGTACATTCTGAGCATCCAGAATGTCCGCTGGGATTGGCAAATTATTTGGAGAAAATACAAGGAGAGTTAGAACAGCATATGTGTAAAGAAGAGAATATTCTTTTCCCTATGCTTGCGCAGGGGGCTGGGAGTATGGCTGCAGGGCCGGTATTTATGATGCGCCGCGAGCATGATGATCATGGTGAGCATCTTGCCATGTTGGAGCGTCTAACTTATGGCATACAGCATCCTAAAGGTGCCTGTAATACATGGCGCGCGCTTTATTTAGGCTTGCGAACCTTTAAAGAGGATTTGATGGAGCACATTCATCTTGAAAATAATATTTTATTTGATCGGGTGGATGGTCAGGAGTCAAGAAAGCCAGTGGTAAAAGTTGTTGATCCACAAACTGCAACTCAGGTAGTGAGTAAAGATTGTTGTGGGCATTGTTCATAATTAAATGTTTAAGTTTAGTGGTTAGCGCGCGTGAAAGGGGGAGGTCTAAAGTGGTTCCTTTTTTCATGGGTGGGATTTGAGGTCAATCAATGAACGTCATAAAAAAACGTCACAATTCATATTTCTTTGCTATACCCAATATTTAGGGTTTAGGGTGTGTTGCTATGAACGACACTAATGATCTCGTGTTAATTGTTCGCGTTAATGAAGATATTAAATCTGTCGTGAAATTGGCGCACAGTATTAATTTGCTGGCGCTTAATGCCATATTATTATCCCGTAAAGCGGGTAATGTAGCTTTGGGTTTTGGTGTTATTTCTGATGAATTAAGGATGTTTAGTAAAACACTGACTAAAAATATGGAAGCCTTAATGCAATTATCCTACGCATCCATACAAACAATAAGTTTGCATCGGCGTCACCTTCGTATGAATACGCTAATGGCATCGGCTGCGGAGCAAATAACAGAGCCGGCCTATCGGGATTATCTTCGCTCCAGTACAGAGCAGGCTATGCTATTACGTAATAACACATTGCAGGCTTATGAACACTTACAGATTTTATTGCGTGATGCTGAAGATACGAGTCGTTTTGGCAGTGTAATTTCGCGCTCATTAAAAATTGAAGCTACCTATGGCGGTAGTTTTTCTCATATGCTTGCACAAATTGCGGCAGATTTTGGTTTATTTATAGATGCCATTCCTGACATTATTGATCGACTAAACAATACTATGCGTGGGAAAAAATGAAAAAAGCACAGACAATTTTTCAGCAGGGAAACCATACTTGGCGAATTATAGCGCGCGATCCAGAACGGCCTAATTATTTAATTGATACGAATGAATATTTAATTAGCTTCAACGGAAAATCGATATTAACTGACCCTGGTGGCATGGAAATATTTCCGTCGGTGTTTACCGCAATTTGTGCAGTCTGTAATCCAGAGGATATAGTTGCACTCTTTGCCTCTCATCAAGACCCAGATATTATTTCTTCATTGTCACTTTGGTTAGAGTTTAACGCTGATTTACCTTGCTATATACCTTGGTTATGGACAGGGTTTATTCCGCATTTTGGTGGAAAGAAAGATACTTTTATTCCAATACCAGATTCTGGAATGTCGATTGACTTAAATGGTTTGGAGTTAAAAACAGTGCCTGCGCATTATTTACATTCGTCAGGAAACTCTAATTTATATGACCCAACGGCAAAAATATTGTTTTCAGGTGATATAGGTGCTGCACTTCTACCACCGGAAGAAACCAATATTTTTGTAAATGATTTCGATAAAACTATTAGAGCGGCAGAAGGGTTTCATCGCCGTTGGATGGGGTCTAATAGTGCAAAATTAAGCTGGTGTGAACGAGTCAGTAAACTGGATATAGATATGCTGTGCCCACAACACGGCGCTATTTTTCAAGGTGCCGACGTAGAGCGATTTATTAATTGGTTTGCAGAGCTAGAGGTGGGTGTTTTGCAATCCTAATTTACTGAATGCAATGGATTTTATCTGTGCGGCTTGGTCAATATTGGATAGTAGATAATAGTAAAAAGTCCGAAAGCGATTATCCACGCACCGGTGGTAATAATTAAGCCTAGCTGAAAATCAAACCAGCTTAATGCAACCAACAAACGCATAACCGCTGCTGCGCTAATGGCAACATAAATAAATATACCAAAGCGCGGCAGGCTTAGCGGGCGGCCGGTGTGACCTAGGGATACGCGCGTCATCATGCCAAGAATTAAGCTACTCATGGCGCCAAGCCCCAGCGCATGCTGCCAAACGCTGGGGGCAATCCACAGCGTAAATGCCGCCATACTTTTTAACGCTAGTGCTATCACAATCCATGCATAACCTACATGCAGTATCCACAATAAAGGCTCGTGTTTGGTAGCGAAGCTTGTCCATTGTGCTAACCGCAGCGCGTTCATAACCGCTGCACTTAGAGCGATGGCGCCGATTAACATTGGGTATTGGGTAAAAAAGTTGATTGGGATTAATAGCGCAGTGCTAACAATGGCGAGTGTGCTCAGTACAGAAGAGTTTTTTATTGTTTCAACATTATAACCTTGACCACGCAAACCATTAATCGTGAATAGGGGAATAATTCGCCCTGCAATAATCACCATAATTAATGTGATAAGCCCAAGTGCACTCGTTTCACCGGCCCACAGCCAATAATAATTATTGGTATAAGCGCCTAGGTGCATTGAGAAATTACAAATAGAAAGCAGAGTGAGAATAGCCACTAATATTAAATTTCGTTTATTGCCGTGGCGTAACAAAATATAGCCAACATAGGTAGTGACCACAGGTAGGAAAATAGCATCTACAACTGTAACGAGTTCAAGCGGTAATTTATTGCTTAGCCACATTACCGCTCGTCCAGCTACCCACAAGCTAATTAATCCAAAGAGCGCTATGCCTTTGAGCGGTGCAGCACCAGTCCAGTTACACATGGCTGTTAATAAAAATCCACAAATTGCTGCGGTAACAACCCCAAAGATCATTTCATGGCTGTGCCAATAGAGCGGTGTCCACGCGAGCGGCAGATTGAGCGAGCCGAGTAGAATTGCCAGCCATGCAGCAATAATAAATATCGCATAAATTCCACAGGCTAAAAAGAAAATACGAAACGGATAACTGAGTACGGCCAATGAATTAAATATTTTTAGCATAGAAAATGTCTCTTTAAGCAGCGGTACTCTATGGCTTGTATAAGCGATAGCCTTAACTCATTTCCAATGACAGTAATTCGCCATTGCGATTAAAGGCCAAGTATTGGCTAACCATGCCGTTATTGATAGCGGCAATCATAGAATCCAAGGGTTTATTGGCATCTTCACTGCTGGGCATGGTTCCGTTGCTGCCTGAAAGGCAAGCTGCAAACATAACAGACCAAGATTGTTCCGTTTTGTCAGATTCGGCGACTAAATCTTCAAAATTGGTGAGTTCGTCAATGGGTTTGTCTACACACATGACGGGTTTTAATAACCCACCTATGCCTTTATCAAAAGCATTCTTTTGCACTTCATTCGCATCGTGTTCAATTTCCGTGCGAGTAAAAACAAATAACAATCGTTGCGGATTTTTTTCTGCACGTGCAATTTCAAGTAAGTCTGCATAACTATCAAGAGTGAGGCTCATAGGTAGATTTTCCGAGTGGTGATAAGGCCTTAATAATAAACGCTGGCTTGGTAATAAACACTGAGCCTACCTCCAAGTGGGTATGGTTATACCACTGCTTACTTGGGCACTATGCGCCCTTTTGTATAATGTTTGAATTGTATAATGTTCGAAAGACAAGTTAGTTATTAACGTTTTCGTCTAGGATTAATCAATTAAATAGGTGTGTAGAGTGATAGATTTCATGGTGAAGCTTTGTGCAAAAGCTTTGACATATTTAATGATAAAGCTAAAAGATTTTGGGCCAAAGACGGTTGAGGTTAATAACAAAGAACGGATTAGAGCGGTACTAGGAGCATTACTGGGTATTTTTGTTACGGCTATCCTGTGCTTTTATTTCAACACATCTCAAACAATAATTTTCATCATTGCGCCCATGGGAGCATCTGCAGTTTTGTTGTTTGCGTTGCCGTCTAGCCCTTTGGCACAACCTTGGTCGGTATTAATGGGTAATGTCGTGTCAGCGGCAGTGGGCGTTAGCTGCTTTTTATTGATTGCTGATGTTTCTGTAGCTGCTGCAGTTTCTGTAGCCGCTGCAATTGCGCTGATGTTTGTGACACGATCATTGCATCCGCCTGGCGGTGCTATCGCTTTGTATGCAGTGCTGGGTGGACCAGAGATACATGCATTAGGTTTTAATTATGTACTTGTACCCGTGGCGATTAATTCGGTGGTATTAATTATTACCGCTATGATATTTAATAATCTTACTCGCCATCCTTATCCTCATCGGCAACTTGCCAATCCGCTCAACGTGCATAATACGCATGATGCCGTGCCCACCAATCGCGCTGGTTTTACATCGCAAGATTTAGATGTTGTATTAAAGCAATATAACGAAGTGCTGGATATTAGTCGCGATGATCTTGAATATTTAATGAAGCAGGCCGAAATGGAATCTTATCGGCGCAGGTTCGAGCAAGTGACCTGTGGCGATATTATGTCTACCGATATTATTAGTGTGGAGTTTGGTGTGTCGCTGGAAGAGGCGTGGATGCTTTTGCGAAAACATAAAATTAAAGCTTTACCGGTTTTAAATAAAGCGCGCCGTGTTATTGGTATTATCACGTTGGTTGACTTTATGAAGCATGCGAATTTAGATGTGTATGAAGGTTTTGAAACCAAGTTACGCAATTTTATACGTTTGACTCGTGATGATTATTCCAATAAGCCAGAAGTAGTAGGCCAAATAATGACATCAAATGTGCGCACTGCGCATGTTGATGATCATATAGTCGATCTTGTACCGCTGTTGTCTGATGCTGGGATGCATCATATTCCTATTGTTGATAACGAAGATAGAATTCTGGGTATTGTGACTCAATCAGATCTTGTCGCTGCGTTGTATCGTGTGAAGTTAATCGAAAAATAGCGATCATTGATTTTTGTTTCCCTCCGTTAATGCGCTCATTATTACTTTGCCATCTAATCAGCTTGGGTGAGCGAATACATAAATACTAGGTTTCTTGCGCGAAACTTTTAGTTGTCTGTCAGTGAATATGTGTAAATCTCTAACATGATTCAGCTCTTTACTAACGTTTACTGTAAAAAGCATATCAATTAATCACGGTTGATACTCCTTGAAGGTTATGCATATACCTAAATAAATGTAAGCCAAAAAATCCAAGCGTTATAAAGTTTATGGCGAGTAATATGATGCGGTCTTATGACTACACATCATTAACTATAAACATTCTTGGAGTGAAACATGAACAACAATAAAATTAAAAAAGTAATTATCGCCGGTGGTGGAACTGCAGGATGGATCACAGCAACAGCCTTAGCCAAGAAGTTGGGTGAGTTGTTGGATATTACCTTGATCGAGTCAAGTGCCATAGGAACCATAGGTGTTGGCGAGGCAACTATTCCTACCTCAAAAACATTTCACCGATTAATTGGTATTGATGAGCAAGAATTAATGCGTGCCACCAATGCAACATTTAAGCTTGGCATTCAATTTGAAAACTGGAGTAGGTTAGGTGACAAATATTTCCATTCATTTGGTGCCACAGGTCAAGAAAGCTGGTTGGCTGGGTTCCAGCACTTTTGGTTGTATGGGAATAAAGACAATCTTACTGGAAACTTTGGAGACTACTGCTTAGAGCATCAAGCTGCACAAGCAGGAAAGTTTTCATGTTTGCCGGGAACGGATATTAATTATGCATATCACTTAGATGCGCTTCTGTATGCTAAATTTCTAAAAAAAATTGCTATTAATCATGGTGTTAAAAATATTGAAGGAAGAATTTCTACCGCTACTAAAAATGAACACACCGGTTATATTGAATCCCTTATTCTTGAGTCTGGCGAAATAATAGAAGGCGATCTTTTTATTGATTGTACTGGCTTTGATGCATTTCTTATTGAACAAACACTGCAAACAGGTTTTGAGGATTGGTCGCACCTGTTACCATGCGATGCTGCAGTTGCCGTACAAACCGAGCAAACCAGCTCGGTTATTTCGCCCTTTACTCGCTCTATTGCGCTTGGTGAAGGGTGGCGTTGGTGCATTCCCTTGCAAAATAGAATGGGCAATGGTTATGTATACTCTCGGCGTCACACATCCGATGATGAGGCCATTGCAACCTTGCTCAGAGAAGTTGACGGGCAGCCGCTAAATGAACCTAGGGTTATCAAGCATCGGCCGGGCATTCGTCGCAAAGTGTGGAATAAAAACTGCGTGGCTATAGGTTTGTCGGGGGGCTTTTTGGAGCCGCTTGAATCAACAGGAATTCATTTGTTTATGATGGGTGTGGTGAGGCTTATTCAGCTATTTCCATTTCATGGCATAAATCAATCACTTGAAGATCAATATAACAATCTTACTGTGGGTGAATTAACCAGTATTCGTGATTTTATTATTCTCCATTACCATGCTACACAAAGAACGGATACACAGTTTTGGCGAGATTGTAAAATCAGAAAAATACCTTCAACGCTTGCACACCGTATTGATCTATTCAGTAATAATGCGCAGGCCTATCAGGGGTCTCATGAGTTATTTAGAGTAGATTCGTGGGTGCAAGTAATGCTTGGGCAGGGAATTACACCTAAGCATTATCATGATAGTGTATCAATGATGAGTGAGAACAATTTACATAAATTCTTGAGTTCCATCAAGGCGCCCATTCATGAAAAAATGGAATCTATGCCTAGCCATAAAGATTTCATAAATCAATATTGTAAATCTGAATAAGCATTAATTATCTAAACGAATTGAGGGTAAAAAAATTGGCGATACATATTTGCATAAGGCTTTGGGTGTTATTCATGTGTGTTTTTACATGCATCGGGGTCTTTGCAGATGAACCGCAAAAAGGCAAGGATATCAATGCAATTATTGCGTTGGTGAAAGAGCGTTGTGGTGCATGCCACAATGTTCCTTCACCTGCACTATTGCCAAAAAAAAATTGGCCGAGTGTTGTTAAAATTATGTCGGAAATGGCTACCGAAAAAATGGGGGCTGAATACCTGTCTAAAGATGAATTAAACGATATTACCGCATACTATTATGGCAGTAGTCCCGCTGAATTAATAAAGTTACCCTATAACGATGATAATAATCACGGGTTAAATTTCACTATGGAGGAAGTTGGCGTAAAGTCCAAAATTCCCTTTATCGACAACATAAAACCTATAGGCATCGGAAATAATAAACACTTTGAGTTTCTTGTGAGCGATGCCGAAAAAAAGCAAGTAACTCTTCTTAAAAAATCAGCAAGTGGTTGGAATGAGACAAAATTAGCGGATATTGAAATTCCTATATACACCGATGTTGTTGATTATGATCGCGATGGCGATCAAGATATTGTGGTTACTGATTTGGGTGCGTTTCCTCCCTCTAAAAAAATGGTTGGCCGTGTATTTTTGTTAAGAAAAAATAAATCGGGGAACTATGACAAAGAGCTATTGATTGAAGGAATTCCAAGAGCAACAGAGGCGAGAGCGCTAGATGTGGATGGTGACGGTGATGTGGATTTGGCTGTTGCTGCTTTTGGTGGGAATAACATAGGTGAAATATTTTGGCTAGAGAATCAAGGTAAAAGCGGAAATATTAAACATAGCTTGCTGAATTTGAGTGGTGCTTTGAATATTACTCCTGTTGACATTAATGCTGATGGGCGTATGGATTTTGTTAGTTTAATTTCGCAAGAACATGAAATGATAGTGGCTTTTATTGCTACGGATAATAAGGAATTCAAAACACATGTTATTGCACGCGCACCACACCCTATGTTTGGATCTACTAGCATGCGAATGGTCGATATGGATAAGGATGGCGACCAAGATATTCTATTCAGTAATGGTGATGCGTTTGATACTCAAATGGATCCAAAGCCTTACCATGGTGTTCAGTGGCTAGAAAATAAAGGTGATTTAGCATTTAAGTTTCATGAAGTAGGGCGCTCCTATGGTGTGGCTAGTGCAGCGGCTGCTGATATAGATGGCGATGGCGATATGGATGTTGTAGCAAGTAGTTTTATCAATTACTGGGAAGATAAAAATCGTAAAAGTCTTGTTTGGTTTGAAAACGATGGGCACCAAAATTTCCAACAGCATAATTTCGTTTCGCCTCCACCGGGGATAGTGTCATTTGAAGTGGGAGATTTCACTGGGGATGGTAAATTAGACATACTTGCCGGTGTGTGTCGGTTTGATATCCTAAAAATATTAATGTCAAATGATGATAAAGCCAAACAAGCAGCTCAACAAAATACCGAGCTAGGTGCGCGATTCATTTTTTTAGAAAACAAATCTTTAATTCAAACTACCCATTAATTTCTAATGGGTAGTTTGTGTCTATCACAATTGCTACACAATAATAGTTATTGTTAAACGATTGTTTCGCGGCGCATCATCGAACTGTAACAATTAATCGAGGTGTGAACGTATGAAAAAAGTTGGATTAGGTTTAGCGGTGATGATGGGCTTAGCGGCTAACACAGCTTGTGCAGAGGTAAGCGAACTTAAGCAAGCCATGAATGCCAGTAAAGTTGATGTCAGTTTTCGCTACCGTGTAGAAAATGTAGATCAAGATGGCGTGGCTGATGATGCACTGGCATCCACACTGCGTTCGCGTGTCGGCGTACAAACAGGGTCAGCATTTGGTTTCTCGGGCGTGCTAGAGGTAGATAATGTTGCCGTTATTGGTGGCGAGCTTTACAACAATAGCCTCAACGGGAAAATAAATTATCCTGTCGTAGCTGACCCTAAAGGTACAGATATTAATCAGGCACTTATCCGCTACCAGTCAAAAGATACTAAGGCGCAGGTAGATGTTGGCCGCCAACGCACTAATCTGCTTAATCAACGTTTCTTGGGCGGTGTCGCTTGGCGGCAGAACGAACAAACTTTAGATGGCTATCGCTATCAACAAAAATTACTCAATAATATCTCTCTTGATATTTCGCATTTTTACAATGTGAATCGCGTGTTCGGGCCTGTGGGTGTAAAAGCCGATGAGCATGGGGATTTTAATAATCTACTCGTACACTGGGTGCCCACTAAAACACAGCAGCTTGCACTGTTTCATCACGATCTTAATTTTGAAAATTGGGCGGTGCGTTCTAGTGTTACCAGCGGTGCAGATTATATCGGTTCATTCATCAATACGGCATCGCAAAAACTTCAGTTGCATCTTGCGCTCGCCAAACAAACTGAAGGTGATAATTCCCCTCACAACTTCTCTAATAACTATTCACGCTTAGATGCCAATTGGAAAATGAATGCATTTAATGTGGAGGCCGGTATAGAGGTATTGGGTGGCGATGGAATAACAGCAGTACAAACACCCTTAGCAACCTTGCATGCGTTTAACGGCTTTACCGATATGTTTTTAAATACACCGTTAAACGGTTTGCAGGATAAATGGTTTGGTGCCGGTTACTTGCTGCATGGCCATTGCCAATTTGCTGCGCAATATCATCAGTATGAGAGCGACAAGAGCTCCATTGATTATGGCGATGAAATTAATTTTACAGTTACGCACAATATTAATAAACAATTGCAATTGATGGGAAAAGTTGCGCGTTATTCAGCGGATGGGTTTGCAAAAGATACGGATAAATTGTGGTTGGGTGTGAGTTATACACTCTGATTGAAAACGAAAATATTCTTAACCAAAAAAATGCCGCTGATCTTTAGCGGCATTTTTTTTGAGACGGCTTTTTATTCGTTAGAGGGGGGCCTTACCTCCAAAGGGGTATTTGGCTTAATCAGGCAGTAGGATTTGATCTAGATCAAATCCAATCCCTTCAAAGAGCATAATCTCCAATCCTGTATATAGGTCTTAAAATTTAAAAAGACACAACATATGGTGTTTTATGACCATTTCATTAAGGTTCACAAGCGAGCAGGTAGTCTGGCAAGAAGTGCCGGGTGAGGTGTCTCTGGCATTTACCATAAGCGGCTGCCCGCTGCGTTGTAAGGGTTGCCATAGCAGTGCGGCGCGTAACCCCAGGGCAGGGCAGTTGTTGACGGCAGAGTATTTTTTAGCGCGGTTAAAGCAGTACCAAGGTTTAATTAGTTGCGTTGTGTTTTTAGGCGGCGAATGGCTTCCCGCAGAATTAATCGTGTTGCTGCGTATCGCCTGCGCGCAACAATTGAAAACGTGTCTTTACACCGGCTTCGAAAGTATTGCTCCTAACCTTTTACCCTATCTCACCTATTTAAAAACCGGGCCTTGGGTTGGGGAATTGGGTGGGCTCAATAACCCTACGACGAATCAACGTTTTATAGATGTACGTACACAAGAGAACCTTAATTATAAATTTCTTAAAAACCACCACCACAACAATCCCTAAGGAGTTGCCCATGTTGCGCCTCAGCCCAGAACAACTTGATGAAAAAGTACAGTTTATTCAGGATTATCTTTCAGCAACAAATGCTGCTGACGGTTCAAAAATGGATGCCAATGCCAATGTGACGCAAAAAAATATTGCGACCATGGAATCCGAGATCATGAAAGATTTCTTTGTGCAGGTTAACCGAACCCAAGTCAGTAAAAAAATTACAGAAATATTTGGTGAAGAACTTTCGCAGGAGTATCTTCGCCAAATTGATCAGCATGAAATTTACGTGCACGACGAAACCAGTTTAAAACCTTATTGTGCCTCGCTCACCATGTATCCGTTTTTACTGGATGGTTTAACCAAGTTGGGTGGTGAGTCCAAAGCGCCTAAACACTTGGAATCATTTTGCGGAACCTTTGTAAATTTTGTATTTGCGGTCAGTTCGCAATTTGCGGGGGCAATTGCTACCGTAGAGTTCCTTACCTATTTTGATTATTTTGCCCGCAGGGATTTTGGCGATAACTATTTGGAAACCCATGAGAAGCTTATTGCTAACCACTTGCAGCATGTGGTTTATGCGTTAAATCAACCCGCTGCTGCGCGTGGTTATCAGAGTGTATTTTGGAATATTTCGCTTTACGATAAGCACTACTTTGAGTCTATGTTTGGCGAGTTTGTATTCCCTGATTTCACCAAACCTGATTGGTTATGGGTAGACAGGTTACAACAATTCTTTACCCGTTGGTTTAACCAAGAGCGCACAAAAACCTTACTGACTTTCCCTGTGGTCACAGTCGCCATGCTTACTGACAATGGCAAATGTAAAGATCAAGAATTTGCCGACAAAATGGCGCAGCACTTGGCAGATGGCAGTTCATTTTTTGTGTATTTATCTGATAATGCGGATTCACTCGCTTCCTGCTGCCGTTTGCGTAATGAAATTAGCGATAATACCTTTTCTTATACGCTAGGTGCCGGCGGTGTGGCAACAGGCTCTATTAATGTCATCACCATTAATATGAACCGTTTAGTGCAAGATGGTCGAGATTTGGCTGGTGAGGTGCGAAAAATTCAGCAGTACCAAGTAGCCTATAGAAAGTTAATGGATGACTATTTGGCGGCAGGTATGTTGAACGTATATGACGCAGGGTTTATTAGTTTAGATAAGCAATTCTTAACCATAGGCATTAATGGTATGGTGGAAGCAGCTGAATCGCAAGGGCTGGTAGCAGGCAATAATCCTGCCTATATCGCTTTTGTGCAAGATCACCTGAAAATTATCTATAATGAAAATAAATCAGCCAAAAAAGAATTTGGCTATTTGTTCAATACCGAATTTGTTCCCGCTGAAAACCTCGGCATTAAAAATGCGAAGTGGGATAGGGCAGATGGTTACAAAGTAAACCGCGACTGCTATAACTCTTATTTTTATGTAGTGGAAGATGAGCTAAGTAATCCACTAGATAAATTTATTTTACATGGCCGTGAATTGGTGGATTATTTGGATGGCGGCTCAGCATTGCATTTAAACTTGGATGAGGCTTTATCTAAAGAGGGCTATACCAGCTTATTGAATATTGCGGCTAAAACCGGCTGCAATTATTTTTGTATTAACGTGAAAATCACCATTTGTAACAAATGCCAACATATCGACAAGCGCACCTTACAGGCCTGCTCTGCCTGTGGCTCGCGTGATGTGGATTACGGCACTCGGGTAATCGGTTATTTAAAACGGATTTCTTCGTTCAGTTCTGGGCGCAGAACCGAGCATAGTTTGCGTTATTATTATTTGGATTCCGCAGAGCAAACTACGTTAGAAGTTCAATCCGCGCCAGAACATCAACCACCATTACAAAAAGTGGGCTAATGGTTAGATTTCAGTGAAGATATTGTATATGGAGCTTCTGCCAGCATTTGCTGGCAGTTTTTTAATTCAGCTTAACATTTTTTCTCGTAAACATTATCCGCCAAACGATTTATCCATTTGCTTAATTGTGGCGGAAACTGTTGAGTTAGATCTAGGCTTGCCAATAAATTTTTAATAGATAAGCCTAATTCGGTATCGCCGTGTATCCCCAGTTTGCGTTGAAAGAAAAGCGTATCTGGGTCTATTTTGTTGAGCGCCAATAACAATAAGTAGTCGCTATGAGCAGAAAAAACAAGGTTGGGCTGCTTTGGTTTGAAATCAACCATAAGCTGTGCTTTTTCTCTGTATTTGCCAGTGCTCAAGTCAAAACTAAATTGCATATCTGTAACTAAAATTCTAACCCACTTATTTTTTAAAAAATCCAGATCGCCCTCTTTGATTTGTTGCTTAAAGAGTTGGTTTAACAATGTTTGCAAAATAGGTTTTAGTATTGGCTTGGGTGTGTGTTTGGATAGTTTGTTAAGTGCTAATGGTGTGAACTCTACCACTTTGTGGTTAAGGCTTTGTAGGTATGACATTTTAAAATTTCTCGCTTAAAAATACGTTAGTATAAATGTCGTGTGTGCAAGAAATTATGTTGTCAATTTCATCCTAATTGCAATGACTAATTTCGTCGCCTAAGTATTTACAAGAGATATTGTTATGGAACTCTTATGCCCTGCTGGAAACATTCCATCCTTAAAGGCCGCTGTTGAAAATGGTGCAGATGCGGTTTACGTAGGCTTGAAAAATGAAACCAATGCGCGCCATTTTTCGGGTTTAAATTTAGATTCCATAAAACTTAAAGAAGCGGTTGATTTTGTGCACGGGCAAGGCTGCAAATTACATCTTGCCATTAATACCTTTGCGCACCCAGATACCTGGAGGCATTGGTCTAATGCGGTTGATGAAGCATTACTTGCAGGTGTGGATGCCCTAATTATTTCTGATCTTAGTATTTTAGATTACGCCGCTAAGCGCTATGCCGATGCAGAGTTGCATCTATCGGTACAGGCCTCGGCGACTAATGCAGCCGCTATAGATTTTTATACCCAAGAATTTAATGTGACGCGTGTCGTTTTGCCGCGTGTACTTTCTCTCGCGCAAGTTAAAAATCTTGCGCACACGTGTAAAACGCCTTTAGAAGTTTTTGCCTTTGGCAGCCTTTGCATAATGGCAGAGGGGCGCTGTTATTTAAGTTCTTACTTTACTGGCGAATCACCCAATACGGCGGGTGCGTGTTCACCTGCCGCTTTTGTGCGTTGGGATGAACGCGACGGTGTTTTAGAATCGCGGCTCAACGGCGTGTTAATTGATCGCTTTGAGGCCAATGAAAATGCGGGTTATCCAACTCTCTGTAAGGGTCGCTTCACTGTAGATGATTCGCTCTATCACGTATTAGAAGAACCCACGAGTTTAAATACGCTCGATGTTTTGCCCGAGTTATACGCGCAAGGTATTTGCTCCGTAAAAATTGAAGGTCGCCAACGCAGCCCTGCTTATGTAGCGCAGGTGACCAAAGTGTGGCGAGCGGCTATTGATGCGGTAAAAACATCGCCGCAAGATTTTTTTGTGAAAGAAGATTGGCTTCGCGTATTAGCGGCTTTGTCTGAGGGGCGCCAAACTACCTTGGGCGCCTATGATCGTAAATGGCGCTAGTGACTACACATAGCTATAGCAGTTTGGGATAGGAGAAATCTATGAAATTTTCACTCGGCCCCATTTTATATTTTTGGGAAAAAGCAAAAGTAGAAAAGTTTTACCGCGATGTTGCAGAGTCATCTGTAGATTGTGTTTACCTCGGTGAAACCGTTTGTGCAAAGCGCAGAGAGCTACGCTTAGATGATTACCTCGCTATAGCCCATCAACTGCGCGAGGCCGGTAAAGAAGTGGTGCTCTCTACTATGACCTTGTTGGAGTCGCCCGCTGATTTGCGTGAATTGCGCCGTTATTGCGATAAGGGTGAGTTTTTAATTGAAGCCAATGATATGGGTGCGGTGGGCTTACTGCACGAGCAGGGCATGCCTTTTGTGGCAGGTGGTGCCTTGAATTGCTACAACCAACACAGCTTGCGGCGGTTACTGCAATTAGGTTTACAGCGCTGGGTGTTGCCCAGTGAATTGTCCGCTAATTGGATTCGCACGCTCTTAACCCAACCCGAAATTGTGGATGTACGCGAATGTTTTGAAACGGAACTCTTCGCCTTTGGTCATTTGCCTTTGGCGTGGTCTGCACGCTGCTTTACCGCACGCTCAGAAAATAAAGCAAAAGACGATTGCGGGCTATGTTGCATAAAATACCCTGAGGGTAGAAAAGTAATCAGTCAAGATAATCAACAAGTGTTCGTGCTCAACGGAATTCAAACCCAATCCGGCTATCGCTATAACCTCGTGAATGATCTCGCTGCGCTGCACGATATTGTGGATATTATTCGGTTAAGCCCGCAAACAGAAGGCACCTTTGATTGGTTAGAAAAATTTAAACAAAATCAAATGGGTGCTCATCCTATCGCCTTGACTGCACCGGATTGCAACGGCTATTGGCATGAGTTGGCGGGTAAGGATTTGCTGATAGCATCCAGTCGCTAAACTTACGGAGTACCCACTAAGAGTTAGCTATTGGTTTATGCATTCGTTAAAAAATAGAAACACTGCGAATACAGTGGTTTAATCGAATAGTTTTTACCTATTAGTGGGTATTTTTTCAATTCCTCTCCTTAATCCGAATCTAGTTATAAAAATTATTGCCCTTTACACTCAAAGATGAGAACTGAAAATTGAGAAGGCTGATTTTTTGTTTGAATCTGAGTGATATTGGGAGATAAATAATTATGGCTACACAAGCGTACAAAGCCTGGTCTGTTGTTGCGGCGAGCACTATTTCGTTCACCATTTGTTTTATGATTTGGATGATGTTTGCGGTCATCGGCATTCCTATTAAACAATTGTTAGGGTTGAATGAAACGCAATTTGGTTTATTGATTGCGATGCCGGTGTTGACGGGCTCACTGATTCGCCTGCCTATGGGAATATGGACCGATAGATTCGGTGGAAGAATTGTCTTTTTTATTTTAATGCTCTCTACCGTTGTGCCAATTTGGCTAATTTCATATGCCACGCAATATTGGCATTTTTTAGTATTAAGTTTATTTGTGGGTGTTGCAGGTGGCTCATTCACAGTCGGTATTGCTTATTGCGCGCGCTGGTTTCCTAAAAATCGTCAAGGTTTAGCGATGGGGATTTTTGGTGCCGGTAATACAGGTTCAGCCGTTACTAAGTTAGTCGCCCCCTTAATTGTAGTTGCCTATGGTTGGACAGCTGTTCCTCATGTTTATGCGGTACTTATGTTGGTTACTGCAATTCTATTTTGGTTTTTTACGTTCAGCGACAAGAGCCATCAAGCAGCTTCAACAGTTAGTATTAAAGAGCAGTTACAAGTATTAAAAGATCCTAAAGTGTGGCGTTACAGTCAATACTATTCAATTGTATTTGGTGGTTATGTTGCACTTGCATTGTGGATGACAAAATATTACATCGCTGAATATGGTTTTGATTTAAAGTTTGCAGCACTTTTGGCGGCTTGTTTTAGTTTACCCGGTGGTATGTTGCGCGCATTGGGAGGTTATTTTTCTGATAAGTTTGGTGCACACACAGTGACATGGTGGGTGCTTTGGGTGTCCTTAGCGTGCTTGTTCTTTTTGTCCTATCCGCCTACTGATTTAACCATTAATACGATTCGCGGCCCTGCATTATTTCATCTTGGTCTTGGCCCTATTAGTTTCACCATTATCATGTTTACTATGGGGATTGCATTCGCGGTTGGTAAAGCCTCGGTCTTTAAATATATTGCGGATGATTACCCAAAAAATATTGGTGTAATTTCTGGCATTGTTGGTTTGGCGGGCGGCCTTGGTGGCTTTTTAATGCCGATAATGTTTGGCGCTTTGGTTGATTTAACCGGTGTGCGTTCATCGGCGTTTATGCTGATGTTTGGTGTGGTATGGACTTCACTGATGTGGATGTACTTTACCGAGGTACGACCTTTGCACGCAGAGCAGGAAACCAAACGCGTTCGCCTACAGGCCGAATAATTACACCTATTTTTTTTACAGCGCGCCCTTAGTATTTGATGCGAATCAATAGCGAAGATCATTTAATTTCTATACTAGTGATTGATGATCTTCATTCACACTTTCGTATAGGTGGCAGTATGAGCCGTGAAAGAAACAGCTTGCCTTTGGTGTACTCTTGCTCTGGTTGTTCTAATGTGGCGCAATTGGCTAACGATTTAGCGGTTGTGTTAGACCGCGAAGGTTATGCGCAAATGTCGTGTATTGCGGGTGTGGGTGGCGATGTAAAAGGCTTGGTAAAATTGGCGCAATCTGGCCGGCCGATATTGGCTATTGATGGGTGCAAAATTGCGTGTGTTAAAAAAACACTAGCGAAACATAATGTTACGCCGCAATGGCACTTAGAGCTAACAAGCTTTGGGATTAAAAAGAAAGAGGGGGAAGCCTGTCATTTTTCTGATATGAAAAAAGTTATGCTTGCCGCGCATCAGTTAATTGCCACCGATAAAGATGCTAGCCACTCGTAGTACGACACCCTAAAAACATTCGGGTAAACTATTCGTGTAAAAATAGAGGTGGTTTGATGATGAAATTAATCCATATACCGCTTGCCGAACTCATAACGACTTACCCTGATATAGCGGGTGTCTTGCAGGCCCACCACATAGACTTGCGTGAGCATCAGCACACAAACCTAGCGCAGATTTTACATAAAAAAAGTTTATCGCGCACAAATTTTATAACTGAGTTACAAAAAGCGATAATCACGTCTGCTTGTGCGCAATATAAAATAGCCGATGTCAGTGAGCTTACGCAGGCCATTGTAAAACGCTTTCATGAGCCGCACCGAGCGCAAATGTACGGCTTAATAAATGATGCACGCTATATAGAGAAAAGATATCCCGAACACATTAGCTGCCCCTTGGGTTTAAACGTTTTGCTCGTTGAATTATTTGACGACCTAGCAAACCATATGGAGCAAGAGGAATTATTTTTATTTCCCGCCTTGGTAACGGCAGGTAATTTCAATATGTTCTCGCAGCTCGCGGTTGCCCATCACAGTCACGACCGCCATATCAATCTGATGGCCAAGCTAAACACTATCACCAATAATCTTAACCCGCCCAGTGATGCCTGTGTTCGCTGGCAAGAGCTTTATGAAAACCTGCTGGAATTTATCTTGCAGCTGAATATGCATATCGCTATTGAAAATCAACTTTTACTCAATGATTAGTGGCAATTTCATTGCAGGCTACTCCTTTGTGGGTAGCCGCCTTTCCCCTTCATGGCAATAACACTCTTGCCTATTAGCCGTTATGATTAAAACACGCCGAGCTTAAAGGCCTAACCCCAAAAATGTTTTCAATATTTATGGGCACGGATATTAAGCCGTGGCATTCCGCCACTGGGTTTATTTAGAAATGAATAAGCCTCCCCCATATTGGAAAGGTGTTTTATGCAGCTTGATAGCCACGGGCTAATTGTTCGCAGCCGTTTTAATGGTGATGCTCTTCACACAAATCATTTTCAACCGCAATCCACCTTGGTGGATAAATTTGAACGTCGCTTTAGCTACTTACGTTTATCCATAACCGAAAATTGTAATTTTCGCTGTACGTATTGCTTGCCCGACGGGAGCGAATGCCATTCCCATGATGGTGAATTATCGCTCATTGAAATTCAGCGTTTGGTAAATGCTTTTGCTGCTTTGGGCACTAAAAAAATTCGTATCACTGGTGGTGAGCCGAGTTTGCGGCGCGATCTTTGCGATATTATTGCATTGTGTAAATCTATTCCTGGAATTGAAACTGTTGGTTTAACCACTAACGGCTTCCGTTTGGAAAAAGATGTTGTTCAATGGCGTGTAGCAGGTTTGGATGTGCTCAATATCAGTGTGGATAGTTTAAACCCCAGTGCCTTTCAAATGATTACGGGCAGCAAGAAGCTTGCCAGCATTTTGCGTGGGTTAGATGTTGCGCAAACGCTTGGTTTCAAAAGTTTAAAAATAAATACGGTGTTATTACGCGATCAAAATGCGCATGAATTGAATGATTTTTTGCAATTTATAAAAATCCGAAAAATTACCCTGCGTTTTATAGAGCTAATGCGCACGGGTGATAACCAACAGTTTTTTAATCAACACCACGTGAGTGGCGAGAGCATTCAGCAAAGCCTGCTTAACAGTGGATGGGCAGAGCGCTTACGCAGCCAACAAGCTGGCCCCGCCAAAGAATTTATTCATCCAGAATATCAAGGTTCACTTGGGTTAATCATGCCCTATAGCAAACACTTTTGTGATGATTGCAATCGCTTGCGCGTATCCAGCAAGGGGCAATTATTTTTATGTTTGTTTGCAGATCAACATCAACATCTCAGAGAGCATTTGCAGAGCGACAATATTCAGCCTGCGATTGAGTTTTTGCAGCAATCCATTATGCAAAAAAACATCGGCCACAATTTGGAAGACCAAGTAACAGGTTCTACTCGCCATTTGGCGATGATAGGCGGGTAATTATTTTTTTGGAGTTTTTTATGGCACACAACACAACGCAAGAATTATCGCCACTGGCTATTGCGGTATTAACGGTTTCAGATACGCGTAGCCTTGAAACGGATACCTCTGGCCAATCGCTGGTAGATCGTTTAACAGAAGCAGGGCACCAGCTAGCGCAGCGTGCCATTGTTAAAGATGATATTTATCACATTCGTGCGGTATGTTCTGGTTGGATTGCAGATGACTCCGTGCAAGTCATTTTAATTACCGGCGGCACCGGCTTTACCGATAGAGATTCAACGCCAGAAGCTATGACGCCGCTCTTTGATAAACAAGTTGAGGGCTTCGGGGAATTGTTTCGTCATCTATCACTGCGCCACATCGGCACCTCTACAATTCAGTCGCGTGCGCTTGCGGGCTTGGCAAATCACACCCTAATTTTTTGTTTGCCTGGTTCAACCAATGCGTGCAAAACCGCGTGGGATGAAATTATTAAATACCAATTAGATTCGCGCCAAGGCCCGTGTAATTTTGTGCCCCACTTGAAAAAAACTGATCGTGCTGCCTGCGCATCACGGGGTTAATTATGAGTCAAGAATTTACGCATTTGGATGCAACCGGTGCGGCGAATATGGTGGATGTCGGCGGTAAAGAACCCACTAAGAGAACCGCAAAAGCGATTGCGCGCATAAGAACACGCCCTGAGGTTGTGCAGCTTATGCTGGATTCTGGTTTGAAAAAGGGTGATGTATTCGCGGTGGCAAGAGTGGCGGGCATTATGGCCGCAAAAAAGACGGCTGAGCTTATTCCTTTGTGTCACACCCTATTATTATCAAAAGTTAGTGTAGATTTTGAATTCGATCAATCGCTAGGTTATGTGTATGTAAAATCCTACGTTGCACTAACTGGGCCGACGGGCGTAGAAATGGAAGCGCTCACCGCCGTGAGTGTTGCCGCCTTAACCGTTTACGATATGTGCAAAGCCGTTGATGCGGCGATGATTATTGATTCTATGCAATTGGTCGAAAAAACCGGTGGAAAAAATGGCCATTGGATAAATGAGCCTGCCATATTAAATGCGGATATTTCATTATGATAAAAGTACTATTTTTTGCAGAACTGCGCGAGCGCTTGGGTGAATCAGAATTTCTTATTAAGGATTTTATGGGCACTACTGTGGCAGATGTATTGCACGAACTGGAACAATTAAACTCGCGCTGGCATGCAATATTATCTGAACAAAAAATATTGATTGCTGTTAACCACACTATGTCAGGTCTTTCTGCAACCGTAAAATCGGGCGATGAAGTTGCATTCTTTCCTCCCGTAACCGGCGGTTAAGATGCTGAATGTACAGCGCGAGGATTTTGATCTCGCTAAAGAATATGCCTGTTTGAGAATGCGTTCAGATAATGCGGGCGGGATAGTCATGTTTGTAGGGCTGGTGCGCGATTTGCCAGATGGTCTATTGCAAATGACGCTTGAGCATTACCCGCAAATGACTGAAAAAGCCTTGGCAAACATAATGGCAGACGCTAAACAGCGTTGGCCGCTGCAAGCCGTACGTATTATTCATCGCGTTGGAAATTTACAACCTTGCGATCAAATTGTGTTTGTGGGCGTTGCTAGCGCACACCGTGCCGCTGCATTTTCAGCGGCAGAGTTCATTATGGATTATTTAAAAACCCAAGCGCCTTTTTGGAAGAAGGAAAAACAAGCGAATACTGAGCAGTGGGTGGAGGCGAAAGTATCCGATGAAGATGCGTTAGAAAAGTGGGCGTGAAGAGATTGTTCGGCTTTTTGATCTGTTCCCTCTCCTGTGGGAGAGGGCTAGGGAGAGGGAGTTTTGATCGTATTACTGCATAAATTTATCAAACAAAACTACGTTTACTTTCTCTCCTGCTGTTACCGCACTGCGTTCTTGTTCAAGCACAATATAACAATTAGCCTGCGCTAATGAACTGAGTACGCCGGAGCTTTGGTTGGATGTTGCGATTACTTGGTTTTCGCCGTTCTGCATGCTCAATTGCCCGCGTTGATAATCGGCGCGACCGGGTTGTTTTTTGAGATTGGTTATAGTGCTGACACTTAACGTTGGCGATGCCTCAAATTTTTCACCGGCCAAATACCGCAACGCAGGTACCACTAATTGATGATAAGTAACAACGGCTGATACTGGGTTGCCGGGCAAACCAAAAAACCAGCCTTTTGAATCGATTGACGTCTGTTCTTCTGAATCGTGTTTATGTAAAGCGCCAAACGCAAAAGGTTTACCCGGTTTCATGGCGACTTTCCAAAAATTAATTTTCCCGAGTGTTTCTAAAACGTCTTTGGTGTAATCAGCATCACCTACTGAAACGCCACCGCTTGATATAACCACATCCGCTTGTGCAATAGCCGTTATAAAGGCGTCAGCAATTTTTGCTGGGTCATCGGCTATGCAGCCAATATCAATTACATCCACTGCTAAACGCGAAAGCAATGCGATTATGGTTGGGCGGTTGCTATCGTAAATGTCGCCCGCCTGTAAATTTTCTGTGAGTGATTTTAATTCGTCGCCGGTTGAAAGAACGGCCACTTTTATACGTTTAAAAACACTGACTTCGGCAATACCAAGTGAGGCGAGCAAACCTACATCCACTGGGCTAATGCGTTTTCCTTGTTCAAATACGAGTGAGTTGATAGCAATATCTTCACCGGCGCAGCGAATATTTTCACCTAGCTTTGGCGGTTTATGTATTTGAATAAATTCGTTATGAGCGCGCACATTTTCTTGCATAACAACGGTATCGGCGCCTTCGGGCATAACCGCGCCGGTCATAATACGTACGCATTCGCCTTGGTTCACTGCGCCCTTAAATGGGTGGCCCGCGAGTGAATGGCCAATTAATGTTAAAGGCGTTTCAGTGCTGAGGTCTTGATGGCGCAGGGCATAGCCATCCATAGCGGAGTTGTTATGACCTGGAACATTAAGCGCGGAATAAATGGCTTCGCTCAAGATGCGATCCAGCGCATTAGTCAGGCTGATTTTTTCAGTGGCGGTGACTGGTGATATAGCATCGCGCATTAAGTTAATGGCTTGGGCTACCGGCAATAAACCGGGCTGTGAACAGCAGTCCATTTTTTATTCCTGTGTTTGTTGGTTAATCATCCACACGGCTGCTTCAACACGCGAACGTAAATGCAATTTTTTGAGCAGATGTTTAACGTGAACTTTTACGGTGCCGTCGGAAATATCTAATTCGCGCGCAATCAATTTATTGCTTAAACCTTTGGCAATTAATTTCAGAATTTCCAACTCACGTTGGGTGAGGGCATCTATTTCACCTGAGCTTTTATTGTTAGGGTTGCGAATTGCTGTGGCAAGAATTTGAGTAACGGCTTCACTTAACACCATTTTGCCATTAAGGGCGCGTTTGATTTGGTCCAAGAGTTCTTCTGGTTCCATATCCTTGAGCAAATAGCCATCTGCACCTAGTGAGATTGCTTGCAACACATCTTCGTCCGCATCAGATACTGTAAGCATCACAATACGGGAGGTAACGCCTTGATCGCGCAAATGGCGCAAGGTTTCTAGGCCGTTCATGCCTTGCATATTTAAATCGAGCAAAATTAAATCTGGGTCTAGCTCTACGCCCTGAGTAATCGCATCGGCTCCGTTGCTCGCTTCCGCAATAACTTCAAGCTCATCATCCATAGAAATTAGTTGGCGTAACCCTTTGCGAAGCAGTGGGTGGTCGTCAACTAACATAATGCTTGCGGCGGTGCTCGACATAAGATTGCTCCAATCTACTAGCAGTGTGAAAGATAGCGGTGTGAAAGAGAAAAGTATGAAAACATTTTACCTTGTTTGGCAGCTTAAAACCTAGGTGCCGTTTCGGCAGCTGAAACCTATGTCGTGCCATTCTTGCGTAAAGCACAGGGTATTAGCGTGTTTTGAAATTAAAATCCCTCTTTGTGGGTATGCCAACTAACTACAGTGCTTTGGCTGGCTAATCCTGAAGATGAATGGTGCGCGTTACATTTACCTTGCATAGTGAGATTGAACTTATTCTGCTCATTGTGCTTAGGGGAATCGTTATGGCGGATTTAAAAAAATGGGAGCCGGAAAATACCAGCTTCTGGGAAAAAGAAGGTAAGGCTATTGCCAACCGAAATTTGTGGATATCGATTCCCAGCTTGCTGTGTGGTTTTGCAGTGTGGATGCAATGGAGCATTATCACTGTACAAATGTTGAATTTAGGCTTTCCCTACCAGGCCAGTGATTTATTTTCGCTCACGGCTATTGCTGGTTTAACGGGCGCAACGCTGCGCATTCCTTCCAGCTTTTTAATTCGTTTGTGCGGCGGGCGTTATACCTTATTTTTAACAACCTCATTGTTAATTTTACCCGCGCTGGGCACGGGTTTAGCGCTGCAAGATCCTTCAACACCCTTGTGGGTGTTTCAATTAATGGCGTTGCTCTCTGGTATTGGCGGCGGTAATTTTGCGGCATCTATGTCTAATATCAGTTTCTTTTTTCCGCGCAAGCAGCAAGGTTTAGCCTTAGGTTTGAATGCAGGTTTAGGAAACTTTGGTGTAACCACTATGCAAATTTTGGTTCCACTGTTTATGACCTTTGCAGCCTTTGGCGGTTTAGCCGGAGATCCCTTGGTGTTAAAAGCTGCGAGCGGAACTTTAATTGGTTCTATTCCCGCTGGCACAGAAACATGGATTCAAAATGCTGGTTTTCTATGGTTGCTGTTATTGGTGCCTTTAGCATTCGCGATTTGGTTTGGTATGAATAATATCAACACTGATGACGTGACCCCAAAGCTCACCGGCCCTGTGCGTTCATTCAGTATTATTATTGCCATGATGTTAATCGGCTTTATCACTTCGGCGATTGGCTTGTGGTTAATTCTGCCCGCCAAAGTAAACGGCTCTGGTTTTGGAATTCCAAAAGAGCTGGTTTTAGTATTGGTGTTATTCGCCACTGTAATGCTATTAAAAATGTTACCCGGTGCAATACGTACAAGTTTAGATCGCCAATACAAAATATTTAATAACAAGCACACGTGGGTAATGAGTGTGCTTTATGTAATGACATTTGGATCTTTCATTGGCTTTTCGGCGGCATTCCCTTTATCGATTCAAGTTATTTTTGGTTACAGCCACATTAGTGTTGATGGGGTGATGACACACACTACAGTAAACCCTGGCGGCCCCAGTGCATTGACCTATGCGTGGATTGCTCCTTTTATTGGTGCGCTTATTCGCCCTGTAGGCGGTTGGATCTCCGATAAATTTGGCGGTGCATTAGTAACCCAAGTCTGTGCAATTGCCTTGGTGGTTTTATCGTTGGCGGCGGCCTACTACATGCGCCTCGCTTACCAATCAGCGCACCCTGAACAATATTTCGTACCCTTTTTCTTATTGTTTTTAGGCATGTTTGCTGCCAGCGGCTTAGGTAATGGCTCCACGTTTCGCACTATCGCAGCGGTATTCCCGAAAGAACAAGCTGGGCCTGTGTTGGGCTGGACTTCAGCGGTTGCAGGTTACGGTGCTTTTTATATTCCACAAGTATTTGGTGAGCAAATAAAAGCAGCAACACCAGAATATGCCATGGTGGGTTTTGCGGCTTTCTATGGCGTGTGCGTACTTTTAAATTGGTGGTTTTACTTACGCAAACAAGGTGAGTTTTATAATCCTTAGTGATTGATTTTAACCACAAGCATGGGAGTCATTATTACAGTTGGTGATTTGGGCAGTAACAATTAATTTTGAAGGTTTGCTGTATGGCGATTTTTTCACAACCACTGCAATGGGACACAGACTTACTGCGTAAATATGATTTGGCGGGCCCACGCTATACGTCATACCCGACTGCACCACAATTTCATAATAATTTTTCTGACCAGGATTTTTATGATGCAGTGGCGCGCAGTAATCACGGCGCCAAACCATTATCACTTTACATTCATATCCCTTTTTGCGAGACGCTGTGTTTTTATTGTGGATGCAATAAAGTCGTCACACCTAACAAAACCCGTGCCGCGCCTTATCTACAATACCTTGCCCAAGAAATAACAGCGCGCTCGGCTTTATTTGATGCTCATCGAGTTGTTACGCAATTACATTGGGGCGGCGGTACGCCTACGTTCATTAGCGATGACGAAATGTCTGAGCTTATGAAAGTGACTCGGGAATATTTCACCTTATGCGATGATGATACGGGTGAATACTCGGTTGAAATCCATCCCGGCAAAGTGTCTAGCAATACCATGGGGCACTTACGCAACTTGGGGTTTA
>JACCDN010536072.1_pt1 | contig 34065 bp, 6 predicted proteins | sample 7441691 | NCBI WGS metagenome assembly JACCDN01 (sample SAMN15323439, study PRJNA562643) | freshwater metagenome | isolation source: river surface water | place: USA:Blue River Watershed | collected 2017-08-16
TTGTCATCAGTTGTGTTTAGCCATTGTGAACCTACAGAGTATCCACCATCTAGACTATCGTCAGTTGCAACCGGATCAGTTGTCTTTGCGAACTCTGATTTTAGTGCTGTCACAGCGCTTGTTCCATTTCCTACTAAAATACCTGTCAATGTTGTTGCTCCTGTGCCACCGTTTGCAACCGGCAAAGTGCCATCAACATGTGTCGTCAGTCCTACTTTTCCCCATGATGGAGCAGTTGATACACCTCCTGCCAACAAGGCATTACCTGTTGCAACACTTGCCAACTTCGATAGTGCAGTAGTGCCCGACGCGTACAAGAGATCGCCTGTTGCATAAGTTGACTGGCCAGTTCCTCCGTCTGTAGCAGCCAAAGTACCAGTAATTGATGACGCACTCAAATCTATCGCTAATTCTGTTGATTCAATAACCAGACCTCCATTTGCTTTTAAGTCGAGAGATAATGTGTTGCCAGTCTTGTCTAAACCATCACCTGCAACAATAGCACCGGCTCCGCTGAACTGTGTAAAAACTATGTTAGTGCCACTGCCGCCTCCTATAACAACAGGATTATTGGACAACAAAACCCATCCAGAGTCGCTGTTAACAGTGCCTTCTTCAACAAACATAAATGCAGCCGATGTCACCTCTGTATCCTGATCAAAATCAGTTGCACGATCCAATGTTAGAGAAGTACCAGAAATAGTTGTCGTCCATATGCCGTTCTGTGTCTGTGTTGTCTGGTCTTTTACTAATATTCTAGTACCATTATTACTTGCAGACAACGTGACACTATCAACAGTAAATGTGTCTGACGTGACCAGTGTCGCTGTTATTTGACCGCGTCCGGAACTGCCGCCTGTTGCACTATAAGTTATTGCTCCCGAAATAGACGTGTTGCTACTAAAATCTACCGTTGTGGCTAATCTGACGCTGGCTTTCAAATCTAAACCAGTACTAAAACTATCGACGTATTCTTTTGTTGCAGCGTCTGCTGCCGCAGTTGGCGTGCCTAAATTAATTATCTTATTGCTGTTCATATTTAGATTGTCACCTAAGGTCTTGTTAGTAAGAGTGTCAGTTGTAGCTCGTCCGACCAGTGTGTCTGTTGAAGTAGGCAGAGTTAGTGTGCCAGTGTTACTGATAGTCGAGATAACTGGTGCAGTTAACGTCTTATTAGTTAAAGTATCTGTCGTGGCTCGTCCGACTAGTGTATCAGTTGAAGTAGGCAGAGTTAGTGTGCCGGTGTTACTGATAGTTGAGATAACTGGAGCAGTTAAAGTCTTGTTAGTTAAAGTATCTGTTGTTGCCCGTCCAACTAGAGTATCAGCCGAAGTTGGCAGAGTTAGTGTGCCAGTATTGCTGATAGTAGAGATGACTGGAGCAGTCAGAGTCTTGTTTGTTAATGTCTGTGCATCAGTTGTTCCGACAACAGCCCCTGTTGGTTCAGTTTTAGTTGAAAACCTAGTTATCTCTTTCCATACGGCTGCGCCAAATGTATTGTCTAAACATATGTATGTTTTGTCGTTAGTTATGTCTGTCCACATCGATCCTGCTTCATAATTACTGCCTACGTCGTCAGTCACTGTTGGTGCTGTTGTTTTATCTGTTACAGATCTTAGTGCAGCTGTCCAATTTGTGCCATCAAATCTTATTATCTGACCCGTGTATGCTGGTCCTGAATTTCCATCAGTAATATGGCCTTGTAATATGTCCCAGATTGCTTGGAAATCTGTGTTGTTTTTATAGCTGTTGTAAACTAGCTTCTCATGTAGACTAAACGAGTTGCGCCAACCTGTTATTGGTCTGTCACCCCATATAAAATAACTTGTTGTCGTTGCTGTCCATGCACTGCCTGAACTTGTTCCTTTTGGTGTCACTTTATCGTCAAAGAAAAACTCTAATACAGAGCCAGTTACGTTATACCGGATTGCCATGATTTTCCAGTCGTTTGCAGCTGGCAATGTAGGTGATGTCCATGACATACTTGCTCCAGAATGTAGATTAAGAACAATGGTGCCTGCTGAATTACGTGTCAAAAACATTGTCTTCTGATTAGCAATACTGTATGATACGTTATCGTATGCACCGAATATTTGTCCTGTGCTTGCATTATTATAACCCTGTAAATTTGACACTATCGCAAACATTGTGAAGCCGTTTACACTAGGATTGAATATTGTTGTCGAGTTGTACCTAAACTGGTCTGATGCGCCGCCAGGATAGTTTGAATTAACGTATTTGAAGTTTTTAGTGTTGTCTGTCTCTGAAGTAATGCCAGTTGTGTCAGTAATAGTGAAGTTGCCTGTCCATGATGCAGCAGTACCTCCTAAATTAGCAGGGTTGAGTCTAAGATTTGCAGGATAAGTGCCTTCAATTGCAAGATAATCAGCGTCGCCTGCAAGAACAGCAGTAAAAGCTGACGTACCATTCCCAACCAAAACGCCTGTTAATCCAGTCGCGCCTGTTCCTCCGTTTGCAACCGGGAGTGTTCCAGTAACATGTGTAGTTAATCCAATTTGACCCCATGACGGGGCAACACCGACTCCTCCTGATATTAAAGCATTACCAGCAGCAACATCAGCCAACTTAGACAATGCAGTGGCACCTGATGCATATATAATGTCACCGACTGTGTAAGTAGACTGTCCAGTACCACCATTCGCAGCAGGCAAAGTGCCAGACACATGTGTTGTCAACCCTATTTTGCCATATGATGGTGCAACTCCAACACCTCCAGTTATAAGTGCGTTACCAGTTGCTATATCGGCTAACTTTGATAAAGCTGTTGCCCCAGAAGCATATATAATGTCGCCAACTGTATAAGTAGACTGGCCGGTTCCTCCGTCTATAGCAGCTAAAGTCCCAGTAATCGAAGTAGCTCCTAAGTCGAGCGCTAATTCTGTTGATTCAATAACTAACCCTCCGTTTGCTTTTAGATCTAGTAATAACGTGTTACCACTCTTATCTAAACCGTCACCTGCAACAATGGCACCAGCGCCGCTGAACTGGGTAAACACAATATTAGTGCCACTACTGCCTCCTATAACAATAGGATTATCTGAGATCAAAACCCAGCCAGAATCGCTGTTGACAGTTCCTTCTTCAACATATACGAATGCAGCCGCCGTAACTTCGGTGTCTTGATCAAAATCAGTTGCACGATCCAATGTTAGAGAAGTACCAGAAACAGTTGTAATCCATATGCCGTTCTGTGCCTGCGAAGTCTGATCTTTGACTAAAATTCTTGTGCCGTCGTTACTCGAAGTCAGAGTTATGCTATCAATAGTAAATGTGTCTGACGCCACCAATGTTGCCGTTATTTGACCGCGACCAGAACTTCCACCTGTTGCAGTGTATATAATTGCACCTGAAATTGACGTGTTGCTGCTAAAATCAGCTGTTGTAGCAACTCTAACACTTGCTTTCAAATCTAAACCGTTACTGAAATTATCGACATATGCTTTGTTGACTGCGTCTGTACTAACAGTTGGCGTACCTAAGTTAGTTATCTTATTGCTGTTCATATTAAGATTGTCGCCGAATGTTTTGTTTGTTAGAGTATCGGTTGTAGCTCTTCCAACTAGAGTGTCAGTTGAAGTCGGCAGAGTTAGTGTGCCTGTGTTACTGATTGTTGATATGACTGGAGCTGTTAAAGTCTTGTTGGTCAATGTCTGTGTATCAGTTGTTCCAACTACAACACCGGTTGGCTCAGTTTTTGTTGAGAATCGTGATGTATCTCTCCATACAGCTGCTCCTAATGTTGCATCTAAACAAATATACGATCTGTCATCTGTTGTGTCAAGCCATTGTGATCCAACAACATATCCAATGCTTGTATCGTCGTTCACTGTTGGCGCTATAGTCTTTGCAAACTCTGTTTTTAGTGCTGTTACTGCACTTGTTCCATTTCCTACCATAATACCAGTCAATGTTGTTGCTCCAGTGCCACCATCGCTAACAGCCAAAGTACCAGTAATCGAAGTTGCACCTAAATCTACTGCCATCAAACCAGATTCAACAACTATACCTCCATTTACTTTAGGGTCTATAAACATTGTATTACCTATTCTGTCAAGCCCATCGCCTGCCTGTATAGTTGCAGGGCCTGTAAACTGAGTCCAAAGCAGATTGCTACCGCTTGAACCTCCGACTATTACTGGATTACTTGTGCTCATTACCCATCCAGTGTTGCCAAACATGACTCCTTGCTCAATAAATGCGAACGCTCCAGATGTTACTTCTATGTCTTGATCGAAGTCTGTAGCTCTGTTTAGTGTCAATGAAGTACCAGATATAGTTGTTGTCCAAATACCATTTTGGTCTCCGGATGTCTGGTCTTTAATTAGTATTCTTGCACCATTATCTAGCGATGTTAATGTGACACTGTCAAGTATGAACTGGTTCGACACAGCAAGTGTTGCTGTGATCTGTCCTCTGCCTGATGAACCTCCTGTAGCATTATAAGTTATTGAGCCTGATATTGAGGGAGAACTGTTCAGATTTTGTGTTGTAGAACACTTCACACTCTGTTTCATATCTAAACCTGATACAACAGTGTCAACATAACCTTTTGTTGCTGCATCTGTCGATGTTATTGGTGTTGCCATGTTGGTTATCTTATAAGTACCGGCATTCAGATCTGAGCCTAATGTCTTGTTAGATATGGTTTGTGTGTCTGTTGTTCCCACGATTGCGCCTGATGGTGCAGCTAAAGTTGCCGTAATTGCTCCTGATCCATTGCCTCTTAATATATTACCAGATGTCAATGTAGTTGCACCAGTTCCTCCATCAGATACACTCAACGTGCCAGTAATATTGCTCGCACTTAAATTCACTGCAAGCTGTGATGACTCGATAACAAGACCGCCATCCGTCTTTAGGTTCGTAGAAAATGTGTTGCCACTCTTTTGTAAACCGTCGCCAGCCGTTATGTCTCCAGATGAAGAGAACAGTGTAAATGTAAGACTCGTACCGCTGAATCCGCCTATAGTTATCGGATCATTTGTCGTCAAAACCATTCCTCGATTTGCATTAACTGTACCACTTTGTACGAACACAAACGCGCCAGATGTCACTTCACTGTCTTGATCGAAATCAGTTGCTCTGTCAAGTGTCAAAGTTGTACCAGATATTACAAATGTCCAAATGCCGTTCTGTGCTCCGTTTGTTTGGTCTTTCAACAAGATTCTGCTACCGTTGTTGCTGTTCGTCATCACAACACCGTCGACAGTGAACTGGTTACTTACTAACAAAGTTGCTGTTATCTGTCCGCGCAACGATGTTCCTCCTGTGCTATTGTATGTTATTGCACCAGTTATTGAACTGTTGCTGTTTAAGTCTGTTGTTGTCGCTACAAGCACACTGTTCTTGATTGTAAGACCAGTAGCAACTGCGTCAACATATGCTTTGTTACTACAGTCAGATGATTCGGTTGGATTTGCCACATTAACGATCTTATTATTGTTAGCGTTAAGATTGTTCCCAAGTGTTTTGTTTGTCAATATCTGTATATCAGTTGTCCCAACTACATCGCCTGTCGGTATTGCTTTCGATGCAATTATAGTTCCTGTACCGTTACCTTGCAAGAAAGTTCCTGTTGCAAGAGTAGTTGCACCAGTTCCGCCGTCACTTACGCTTAATGTACCTGTTATTGATGATGCACTAAGATCTACTGCTAGTTTTGCACTCTCAAATACGATTCCGCCATTTGTTTTCAAATCGGCAGATATAGTGTTACCTGTTTTATTTATACCATTGCCAGCCACTAATTGCTCTGCTCTGCTGAACTGTGTAAATACAAGGTCAGTTCCGCTTACACCACCTATAGTTACAGGATTATTGTTCGTCAAGACAAAACTTGATGTCCCATTAACTGTTCCAGTTTCTATAAAAGTGTAAGACCCTGCTACTACTTCAGCGTCTTGGTCAAAATCTGTCGCTCTGTTAAGCGTCAATGAAGTGCCAGAAACAGTCGTTGTCCATATTCCATTTGATTTTGCATTTGTTTGATTTTTCAATAAGACACGTGTCCCGTTATCTGCAGATCCAAATGTAACACCGTCAACTGTGAATTGATTTGTAGTGACAAGCGTTGCCGTTATCTGTCCTCTTGTTGAAGCGCCACCTGTACTATTATATGTAGGTGTACCTGTGATAGACGTGTTGCTAACAAGATCAGTTGTTGATGCCACTCTACATGAATTCTTCAGGGTTAATCCAGATGCAACTGCGTCAGTATACGCTTTGTTAGCGGCGTCAGTGGTAACAGTTGGATTACTTACATTTGTAATCTTATTGTTGTTCATACTTAAGTCGTTGCCAAATGTCTTGTTCGTCAATGTTTGTGTGTCTGTTGTTCCGACCACAGTACCAGCTGGAACTACCTTTGTTGCTATAACAGCACTAGTACCATTCCCTTGTAAAAAGTTGCCTGCAGCAAGTGTTGAAACTCCTGTTCCTCCACTCGAAACTGGAACTGCCGTTGTTATAGACACAGCGTTATTTCTAACGACATACTCTGTTAACAGATCGGCAGACAGTTCTTCAACTTGTGTGTCTGTCAGTGCAGAGTTCCAAAAAGCGACTTCAGCCACTCTTAGTTTTCCTTGTTGAACAACATTTGTTACGCCGAAACCAAATCCAATAGTACGTATCGTCAAAGTGCTCATGTTAAAAGTATTTGTTGTTTGAATAAGATCAGTAGTTTTGTTTATCATGACTCTCCATTGTGTGCCAGTGTTATTATATCTCATTATCACAACAGCAGGACTGCTTCCAACAATTGAGAAGTTCGATGTTGTTGTATGTGTAAGTGTTATTGTATTAAATTTTGTTGTCAGATTACTACTTGAATCTGCATATAATGCTGCTATATTTGTAGTGCTTCCTTCATCACTACCCGTCTCTGGTGTTGCGTCTAACAGTGTTATCAGTCTAGAATTGTTTCCAGCAAATATTCCAAAATCCTGCACTACGAACGCAAATGTAAAACCACTACTGCCATTGTATGTTGCACCAAGATCGAGTATAAACTTGTGTGTAGTGTTGGTATTAGCTGGTGGATTTACATATACCGCATTTTTACCGCCGACTGACGACGCAACAAAGTTAAGATTACTGCCCTGTGAGAATATTGAACCGCTACCAACACTTGAGTTCCATACTAGAGAGCCTGCTGATCCAGAAATACTGCCAGGTATCCATCTCACAGTCGGCGAATAGCTTGTGTTAAAATTAGCATATCTGTTTGCCATTGGTATAGATATGAGATTTTCCCATCCAGATCCAGTATAAAAGACGAGTTTATTACCAACAGAGTCTTTGAATATTGATCCGTTAACAGGCGACAAACCGGGTATCTGATACATTGTCGTGTTCTTTATCTGCACATAATTGTCTTCCCATTTATTGCTCGTGTCATTCCATTTTAAAAACTTGGAACTATCACCGGGATCTGCAAGAGAGTCGACATTATTTAAACCTTCAAGTGTCAGAACACCTTGTGATGTCGATTCAATCCATACTGCTGCATTATTTGATGAATCAAGACATACATACTCTTTATCGTTTGTTATGTCATACCATCTGCTGCCTATACTATATCCTCCATCTGGACCATCGTCAGTGGCTGTTGGAGCTGTTGTCGCACTCATATTATACTTTATTTGTGTCATGCCAGAAGTGCCATTACCCATCGGTATATGATTAGCTGTCGCATTTACTTCAGTGATAGTTACTTGTCTATCTATCCATTGATTTGTGCCATCGTTCCATCCTAAATATTTTTTGCTGTCAGCTGGATCAGCAGCAGAATTCACATTGCTTAAACCTTCAAGCAAAGTTGTTCCTTGAGACGTCGAGTCAATCCATACTGCTGCCCCGTTAGTGCTGTCAACACACACATACTCCTTGTCTGCCGTTGTATCTATCCATCTGCTGCCGACAGTATATCCCAGACTTCCATCGTCTGCAACTGTTGGTGCCACTGTTTTACTAAATTCAGATTTGAGAACTGTCGTGACGTTGGTGCCAGATGTTCTTAAAATACCTGTCGTTGTAATAGGCACAGACGATCCAACAAGTGTTATATCGGCGTCTGGCACTGTTAAAACTCTTGTGTTGAGAGCAGTTATGCCATCAAGTTGGAATCTCATCTGTTTTGTCGATGTGACATTGTCTTGGAATGTTGTCGATTGATCTACAAATGTCTTGTTAGTCAGAGTATCGGTTGTAGCTCTTCCAACGAGAGTGTCTGTTGTACCAGGAAGTGTGATAGTGCCACCGTTAGTTATAGATGATATGACTGGAGCTGTCAATGTTTTGTTTGTCAGTGTCTGTGTGTCAGTTGTTCCAACAACAACTCCAGACGGTATAGCTTTTGTTGCAGTTACTGCACTTGTTCCATTTCCTTGCAAAAAGTTCCCAGATGTTAATGTTGTTGCTCCTGTTCCTCCATCTGCAACGCTGAGTGTTCCTGTAATATTGCTAGCGCTTAAATTGACTGCAAGCTGTGTCGCCTCTATTACTAATCCTCCATTAGTCTTCAGGTCGACTGCTAGTACTGTGCCAGTCTTGCTGATACCATCACCTCCTATGACTTGTTCGGCTTTGCTAAACTGTGCAAAAACAAGATCTGATCCTCCATTACCTCCTATCACAATTGGATTACGGTTAGTAAGAACGTAACTAGTTGTACCATTAATAGTGCCTTGTTCTACAAAAACATAAGATCCAGAACTTACTTCATGGTCTTGATCAAAATCAGTTGCTCGATCAAGTGTCAAATTAGTTCCTGAAACAGTTGTTGTGTAGACACCGTTTTCATCTGCATTAGTCTGATCTTTTAGTAAAATACGCGATCCATTATCTGCAGAGCCAAATGTAATACCATCTAGCACAAACTGATTCGATACGACAAGAATAGCTGTTATTCTGCCTCTTGTTGAAACTCCACCACCAGGCAGATATGTTGGACTGCCATTAATAGACGTGTTGTTATCTAAGTCTTCGATTGATGCAACAACGACAGGATCTTTTATTGTCAAACCCATTGCAACAGAATCAGCATACGCTTTCGTCGCGGCGTCTGTATTATTTATAGGAGTACCTAAATTAATTATTCTGTTGTTTGTCATGTTAATGTTGTTGCCGAAACTCTTGTTCGATAATGTTTGTGTGTCTGTCGTTCCAATAACATCGCCTGCCGGAACAGTTTTTGTTGCAGTAACTGCGCCCGTATTATTTCCTTGCAGAAAATTTCCTGACGCAAAAGAAGACGCACCTGTTCCGCCTTGTGATACTGTTAAACCAGTTATCGTGTTTGATGCGCCAGATATTGTTTTGTTTGTCAATGTTTGCGTATGGCTTTCAAACACAAAAGTATCATTGCTTGTTAATAGTGGCAGAGTTACAGTTCTGTTATTTGCTATGTTGCTACCCACAATGTCATATGTGTTGTCTTGTGCGGAATCACTTATCTTTGGTGCTACAAATGTTTTGTTAGATAAAGTGTCAGTTGTAGATCTGCCAACAAGGACATCAGTAGACGTTGGTAACGTTAATGTGCCAGTGTTTGAAATACTTGATATGACAGGAGCTGTCAACGTCTTATTAGTCAGTGTTTGAGTGTCTGTTGTGCCAACGACAACGCCAGACGGCACGACTTTTGTTGCAGTTACTGCACCAGAACCATTTCCTTGTAAGAAGTTGCCACTTGTGAAAGCAACTGCCCCGGTGCCTCCATCATTCACGTTTAATACTCCAGTTATGCTTGTGCCACTCAAATCGACAGCTAGTTTGCCTGATTCTATAACTAAACCTCCGTTCGTTTTCAGATCCACAGATATTGTTGTTCCTGTTTTGTCAATACCATTTCCGCCTATCAACTGTTCAACACTACTAAATCTAGTAAATACCAATGCGGTTCCACTTACACCACCAATAGTTATAGGGTCGTCGTTTGTCAATACATAACTACTTGAACCATTAAGAGTGCCGTTTTCTACTAATATATATGATCCACTTACTACTTCTGCATCTTGGTCAAAATCAGTTGCACGATCTAATGTCAAGTTAACACCAGATATAGTAGTTACATATATGCCATTTGATGCTGCCAAAGGCTGATTCTTTACTAATATTCTTGTCCCATTGTTTGCTGATCCCAATGTCGTACCGTCTATTGTAAAAGTATTTATAGCACTCAATGTTGCAGTTATTTGCCCTCTTGTGGCCGCGCCACCTGTACTGTTATATGAAATAACACCACCTATTGACACGTTATCGTCTAAATTTTCAGTAGTAGCATAACTTACACTCTGTTTTATAGTTAATGCACCTAAAGCAACTGCATCAACATATGATTTGTTAGCTGCATCTGTGCCAGTAACAGGTGTTGCAAGATTCGTTATTCTATTGCTTCCTAAACTTAAATTGTCGCCAATTGTCTTATTAGTCAATGTCTGTGTATCTGTTGTACCAACAACAACACCAGACGGAACGGCTTTTGCAGCCGTTATGGCACTCGTACCGTTTCCCTGTAAAAAGTTGCCTGATGCGAAAGTTGTTGTGCCTGTTCCGCCTTGTGCTACTGTCAATCCAGTAATAGTGTTAGACGCGCCAGAAATAGTCTTGTTTGTAAGAGTTTGTGTTGTACTCTCACCTACAACAGTAATGTCACTATTCGGAAAGGATACGACACGTGTTTGTGAGCTTCCTACGTTTGTTAAATCAAATTTAACTCTTTTTGTGTTGTCAACACTGTTAATAATATGTGTTGTTGTATCTATATGAGACTTGTTCTGTAAGGTATCTGTTGTTATTCTGCCAACTAATGTGTCTGAACTAGTCGGTATTGTTATTGTTCCTGTGTTACTTATTGTTGATATAACAGGTGCTACAATTGTTTTGTTTGTTAACGTCTGTGGAAAATCTTGAAACGCAAATGTATCATTGCTTGTCAATAAAGGTAGAGTGACTGTTCTGTTACTCGATAATTCATTGACTGCAAATATATACTGGTTAGTAGACGATGTGTCATTTATCTTTGGTAATGTGAATGTCTTGTTTGTCAAAGTCTGTGTGTCAGTTGTCCCTACTATATCACCATCTGGAACACTTTTAGAGTTTTCCCATTGTGAACTTATGTTGTTGTAAACTAATATGTTTTTATTTGCAACTGCAGTAATATTGACATCTGTCAGATCGTTTATTGGGTTTGTCATTACAAGCAACTTGTTTTCCCACTTATTTGTGTCGCTGTTGTACTGCAAAGTCTGGTTGTTTGCGAGCGTGTCTATTACAACATCGTTAAGACCATCCAGATTGAGTATAGTTGATGTCGGTCCAGAAACAAGGTCGTATCTTACTCGCAAAATAGTTGCAAGATCATTATATTCACTGTCACTCAATGCACCGTTCCAAACAACTATTTCAGATATCTTGATTGCAACAGCACCTGTCCCATTGTTTTGATCACTTGCGCCTACATGCATATAGTTAGATGTACCTGCCGGAATAGTATATGCGTTATCGCTTATTGTTGATCCGTTAAGTATAACTTTTAGTTTTGTACCATTATATCTTATCTGTAAAATCTGTGGAGTGCCTATCGTGTCACTTATATTGAAATCTGTTGTCGTTAATGTACTACCTGCGTTTGCAACCATTCTGAAGTTGTTGTTTGATCCGTCTTCTTCAACCATAAACTGTTTTATAGAATTGCCGAAAGTCTGTGTAAATCCAATCAATCTCTGGTTTGTTGTCACAGAATCTGTAAAATCTTGGAAAACAATTGCCATAGTAAATCCAGATGACCATGACAAACTCGAACCAAGCTCCAAAGATATCCAGTCTAATGTAGCCAAAGATATAGCTGGCCTATTACTTATTCCATTTGTTAATAGTGTTGAACTGTTTGTGGATTGAGCTGCAATATTACCAGTTCCTACTTGAGAATTCCATACAAAAGCGTTTGCGACACCTGTTATATCGCTTGCAACATATCTTGCTATGATTCCAGGTGTTGTATTTATCTCTGTGTAGTTGTAAGATGTTTCTTGTGTTGTGCCTATATACACATTTGCCTCTAGCTGACCATCTTTTTCTCCAGTACGTGTATCTATGTCTATTATCTCCCAGTTCTTGCCGTTAGGCACTATTTTTACTGTCTCTTTATCAGTATTTAATACATATGATGAGTTGCCATCAATCTTTTCTGTTGCTAAATTCGGCAATATTGTTGCAGAATTTGCGTTTGTTGTTAAACGTTGAATAATAAGAGTCCTGCTTATGTTATCACTAATTGGTGGTAAAGTAAACTGGACACTGTTTTTGTTAGTCTCTAATCTGTAAATGTTAAATCCTTCTGCAGATGCATTGCCAGATATGACTTTATAAGTCTTAATTTGATCTATATAATGAACACTTGATATGTTAACAGAATGCCCAGCATTCACTGGACATACAGTTGGTGGAGCAGTGTCCCATATGACTTCAAATCTAGAGCTAGTAACACAAAAAATTTTATACTTAAATAGTGTCGTCATATATACTTATCTGATATATATTAATAAAATATATATCGAATAATATTTGCACAATAAAAACATGTCACTATATCTTTATTACTCTTACCATTGTATAAGTCTCGTCAGATGCTATACCGTCTGGGATGCCTAAATCAGTAGTATTGTTTGTTGTCGTGGCATAATATTGTATCTCGACTGTCTTTGTTGACGTGAATGTCACTGTAGCATTTATTGTGATATATGAATTGTCTGTAATAGTCCTACTATACGATGTCAGTTCAGAAATACTGTCTGAAATATTCATTAGTCTTAATCTTGTTTGGTCAGTGTTGTTGAATGGCGATTGTATATCAATAAAATAAGATCCTGCAGCAAAAGTCAACTGGTTCGCAGAGAGTGTTACATTACTGCCTCCTGACAACTTAGTTGTATTCAGACTTCTTGTTGTCCATGCTCCTATTGTAGCTGTTCCTCCAACAGAACCTGTTGTTTTACTGTCTGTAATTATCCAACCAGACAGTGTCGACGACAGTTTTGTTAACTTAATATATGTATACACCTCTGAATCTATACCAGAAGGAAATCCTAGATCTGTGTTTGCATTTGTGGCTGACACATAATACTGTATCTCATATATTTTTGGTGAAGAGATTGTTAATGGTATAGACAGTGTGATAAAATTATTGTTCGTCACAGTGATATTCAATGAAGAAAGAACTGTGACACTGTCGGTTATGTTTCTGAATCTGAGTTTAGTCTCGTCAGTGTTATGAAAAATACTTGTTATGTCGACAATCCAACTTCCACCGCCTATTGTTAGCTGATTAGATGATAATGTTACTTCTGCTCCGCTTGTTATGTTAGTTGTGTTTAATATTCTTGTTGTCCATACATTTATTGTTGCTGTTCCACCTACAGTGCCTAAGGTTTTTGTGTCTGAAAATACCCACGTAGAAAATGATCCAGATGTTGTGTTAACCCACTTATCACCATTATATTTGATGATATCATTAACTTGCGGATTAGTTAACTGTATATCGCCAATATTACTCATGGTTAACTGTCCTCCTTGCAATCCGTCTGTTCTTACTGTATATTCTGTAAGGATGTCACAACTGATTCTTTCTACATTTTCGTCAGTTAATGGAGAGTCCCAAAATATAACTTCTGAAACTCTTATTCTTCCTTGACCTGTTGCGGCAAAGTTTGCATAACCAAGTCCTACTGTTTTAACTGTTAGTGATCCTAAATTAATAGTATTTGTTGTTTGTACTGTATCAGTTGTTCTATTGATCCAGATTTTCCATTCTGTGCTACTATGTTTGTAACGCATTATTATGACTGTAGGATTGCCTGTTGTACCTGATGTGTTTGTTGTCAATGTATGTACATAATTAGTGCTGTTATACAGTGTTGAAAAATTGTTTGACGCATTGCCATAAAGTGCTGCAATGTTCGTAACATTATCATGATCATTACTAGTCTCTGGAGTTGAGTCTAATAAAGTTATCAGTCTTGACGAAAATCCACTCGAGAAAATATGTAGATCTTGTACTACAAATGCAAAAGTAAAGTCACCAGACCCGCTGTACGACGCTCCTAAGTCTAAAATAAACTTATATGAAGTGTCGTTGTTCACAGATGGATTAACATAAATTGATGTCTTTCCACCTAAAGAGGTTGCGGTCGATGACAAGTTACTTCCTTGCGAATATATAGTGCCTGAGCCGACAGTCGAACTCCATACTAACGATCCTGTCACTCCATATATGTCTTTAGGTATCCATCTTACAGTAGGCGAATAGTATGTGTTTAAACTCGCATATCTGTTTGTTGTCTGAACAGTTACGGCATTCCTCCAGTTAGTTCCGTCGTGATATAACAAGTCTTTAGTTCCTGTGTCCATATATATAGTTCCTTTGCCAGGTACTGATTCTTCACATATTAGCACTTCTTTTGCACGTATATAGTCGTCGACCCATTTGTTTATTGTGTTGTTCCATCTTAAAAACTTATGATCGTCTGCTGGATCTGCAGCACTCGACACATTAATCATGTCTTCAATATTGAACCCAACTTCTTGCACATCTTTATTTACAGCAATGTTGTATTTATCCATTAATATCTGTCTAACAACTGACACATTAGAATCCGACAAAGCACTGTTCCAAAATATTATTTCGGCAATTCTAAGACCGCCATCGTCGTCTGAAACAATAAAATTAGAATAACCCAGTGCTATGTTTCTGATCACAAGAGAACCCATATTAACTGTAGAACTGTTTGCGCTACTGTTATTCACCCATGAAGCAAATTGTGTCGTTCCGTGACTATATCTTGCTGTAATTACTGTTGGTGTACTGGCTGTTCCTGTTATTGTTCCTGTTGTCCATGTATAACTAGTATTGTTATAGACAGTCGCGAAATTGTTTGTCGCACTTGATCTTGCAAAAAGACGTAAGTTAGTCGTGTTATTGTGATCGGCTCCTGCTAAAGGGGTATCATCAAGAAGTGTTAAGAATCTAGAATTATCACCGTTACCAACAGGATCATTGACTAAATCTTGTACAACAAACACTATTGTAAATCCAGTTGCTCCAGAGTAGTTAGTCCCCAAATCGAGGTGCACATACGGTGTATCTTCTATGATACGTATAGCAGGCCCTGTATTTACTGTCGCTGTCTCTGGAATATTTGAACCAGACTGACTTACTGTCACTGTTCCTATTGACGGAGTCCATGTAACTGCCCCCGTTGTTCCGCCTATCCCCGTCGGTTCTAATCTTAATATTGGTGGCAACATCTCATTAATGTTATTGTAAAACATACGGTTGTTGAAAGGCATATATGCCCAATTAGGATTCCTGTAGACGTATAGTCTGCGTGTGTCTGTAGCAAAAACCATCTGGTTTAGAGTTTCATATGTTGTTGCATTAGTGATATTTGTATCAATGTCTGTTTTTATACGAATAAAACTGTCTACCCACTCGTTTGTTGTGTCGTTCCATCTTAAAAATCTATGTTCGTCGGCTGGATCTACAGCTGTATTAACATTTAACAGTGCTTCTAGTCGATCAGTAGTAGTATTTTTCCATACAGCTGCTCCATCAGTGTTGTCAAGACACACGTACTCGTTATCGTTTGTCGTGTCAATCCATCTTGTGCCTATATTATAATTGAATGTGATATCATCATTTACGCCTGGTGCTGTTGTCCTATAATAACCTAGGTTTGCACTTGAAGTTCTGACACCGTACTCAATTAAAATATCGTTACTTACATCTGCAACTTGTTGATCTGTCAATGGCGAATCCCAGAATATAACTTCTGACACCCTTAATACACCAGAATTACTGTCTGATACATTATTTTTCCCAAACTGTATGTTGCGAACACTCAAACTACCCATGTTAATTGTATTTGTCGTTACTACTGTGTCTGTTGTCTTGTTTATCCATATCTTCCATTCTGTTGTACCATGTGTATATCTTATTACGATAACAGTCGGATTAGAATCCACACTTGTTATCGTTGAACCTGGTGTCCAAGTCCTGTCGATACTATTAAAAGAACTCTCTAAATTTGCTGTTGCACCATCTTGTTGTATTGCACTGATATTTGTATTTTCAACACTGTCTGCACCAGATGTTGGTGTTGCATCAAGCAGCGATATAAATCTTGAACTGCTGCCATAACCCGTAAAATTTTGCACTACAAAAACAGTTGTAAAATCACCTGTCCCAGCATATGTCGCACCAAGGTCTAATCTGACATACTTTGATGCATCAGTATTACTACTCGAATCAATATACAATGCTTTTTTTCCCCCGATAGACGCAACAACATAGTTTGCTTTATAACCCTGGTCGCCAAGTGTTCCTGCTCCAACAGAAGCGTTCCAACTTAATTGACCTTGTGTGCCAGTTATTCCTTCTGGAATCCATCTTACTGTTGGAGAATATGCAGAGTTTATAAAAGCATATCCGACAGATGTCTTGTTAAGAAACAAAGACCTAATACTTGTGCCAGTATTAACTAGCAGAGTTTCATTCGTTGGATCAACTGTTATCCTTCCTGTGTTGTTTATCTCTCTGGCACCAGAACCGACTATTATAAAGTCATCGGTCCATTTATTGTTCGTGTTGTTCCATCTCAAATACTTGTGGTCGTTATTTGGATCTGTGTTTACGTCAACGTCGTCAAGATCGCCAAGATTATACTCGTTTAATATTGATGTGACAATGTTATTGTTTACGTATTTTTCGAATAACAGATTGTTTATTATGGTTATATCTCCTGAAGATATCTTGCTATCAAATAGTACTATTTCACTTATCGTACCACACGAACTCTCAATAATTGGAGTCCCATTTGACTCTACAAATAGATGAATATGTTGCAACTTAACATTTAGATAATTTGTTCTTGCTTTTGTTCCTTGTGAAACTTTGTTATACCAACATTCAAACAGTTGTGTTGCAGAATCATATTGTAAACACACGACAAGTGGTGTTGTTGAAGTAGTATTTGTAGTAATAAAACTTTGTGCGGTGCCTGTACTGGGTTGCTCTAAAAACCATGACAGTTGATTGAGAGACTGTTGATAGTTAAATGATATACCGCCATTTGTAGGCTGTGTGTTAGAACTGCCAAAAATGTCATACGTTCCTGCTGTTGGATATGCCTGATTTGTCCAGCCAAATACTCTGTTAAATTGTACTGCAGCTGTTACACAATCAACATTGCTTATGACGAAAAATAGGGTCATTCCTCCGTCTGTACTAAAATCAACAACTGAACCTGTGTTTATAGTTGCATATGCAGAGTCTGTTGGCGCTCTTATTGCAGGATAATTGTTTATGTTACTGTACACTAAACCAGACTGAGCAGTTATAATGTTTACATTATTACTATTAGTCCACGTCAGTGTGCCAACTGTACAGTCAATACCGTCGCTTGTTGCTCTAAGATGGAGTGTTGAACTGTCAATCTCTTTATGAAAAGTTGTGTAGCTATTGCTGCTATTATGTAAAGCTTCTTTAACTGGCACTACTCTGTAACCACTTGTACTGTCATACTCTCTTATTATTATATTCTTGTTACCATCTGTTGTTAGCCCTAAAGTCTTATCTTCTTTATTAACATAAGTTAATATATTTGACAATGTATCGGCTTTCAGAACTGCTTCAGTCTTTAATTTCCATTTGGCGTCATTAAGTGTAGCATCAATACATACATACTCTTTGTCGTTAGTTGTGTCAAACCAGATTGAGCCAACTGTATATCCTTGACTTGTGTCGTTTAAACAAATTGGTGCATTAGTTTTTGAAAATTCTGATTTCAATGCAGTTATTGGATTATCACCTTGCCCGACAAGTATTCCGTTGTTTGTAAGAGTGTGATGTCCAGTGCCTCCGTCGCTAACTGGTATAGGATTTGGATCTGCATCGTCTGTTGAAGTTATTCCATAGTTATCAGTAAGAATGTTTGTCACTAACTGTACTCTGTTATCGTCGAGTGCACTGTTCCAAAATATTATTTCAGCAACACGTAACCCTCCGTCTTGCAGACCTGATGCTTGACCATATCCGAGAGCTATATTACGGATAGACAGAGTGTTAAGATTTACAGTTTGTGTAAGTGCATTTGTACTGTTCACAAATGTTTTTAACTCTGTTGTCCCTGCACTGTACTTTGCAACTATTAGTGTTGGTGTACCTGACGTGCCTGTTATTGTTCCAGTTGTCCAAACATAAGTGATATTATTAAATATAGTTGCAAAATTGTCTGTTGTAGAGTTTTGTACGAACACAGCAATGTTAGTTGTATTATCGTCATCACCACCTACTGCTGGCGTAGCATCGAGTAGTGTAACAAACCTAGATCTGTTATTACTTATGCTTGTGTCTAAAGACAGATCTTGTACAAGAACAAATAGAGTGAATCCACTGCTTCCAAGATAAGTGGCGCCAAGATCGATATGTAAATACGGTTCGTCTTGCGGTATATATAGTGCTGGTCCTGTATTAATAGTAGCTGTCTCTGGTACTATTGCACCGCTTTGTGTTAAAACAGGAGTGCCAGAACTTGCTGTCCAGGTTATTGCACCAGATGTTCCACCTAATCCAGACGGTTTAACTCTAAACACTGGACTAAGTAGTGTGTCTATATTGCTATGTAACAACCAGTTATTCATCACTGTATATGTCCAGTTAGTGCCACTATACACGTAAAGTCGTCTTGTATCAGTGGCTAAAGCCATTTGTCCAGTTATCTGCAAAGCAGAATTGCCAGTTATATTTACATCAGTGTTAGTTGCTATGTTGCTTGCGACAGTTGTTTCAACCCAGACAGCTGATCCAACAGTGTTGTTCAGACATACATACTCTTTATTGTTTGTCAGATTTAACCATCTTGAACCTATAACATATCCATCTGCACTGTCATCATTTGATGTTGGTGCCGTTGTTTTTGCATACTCAGATTTTAATGTATTTATCCATCTTGTTCCATTATAATGTAAAAACTGACCGGCCGATACACTTGTTATAGTGACGTCTGAAATGTTTGCTATAAATGATTTGGGAGTGTGATCAAACACAATAAGATCACCGTTTGCTAACGATGTACCAGCAGTAGTCTTATCTGTTATTGCTCCAAGATCATAATATGTTGTTTGATCAGTATTCGAGTTTGCAAGCGTAAAAGAGTGTACACTGTCTGTATTAGCTATACCTGTGCCTTGCCGTCTAACTGTTATCTTTTCTATTGTCAACGAACCTAGGTTCAACATGTCAATCAGATTTATGTCTTTTTTACTTATTCTTACTTTTGTTGCAGTCGTAATATTATTTTGGTTTATGTTGCCAGCATTCAAGAAAACTATTTGTCCATTTGTTGGTACTGCAGTATCATTCCTAAACTGAAATACAGAAGAAAAAACTCCGTTGCTGCTTCCACCACCGGAAGTCTCTTTCCATACGGCTGCAGACGCAGTATTATCGACACACACATGTTCTTTCTTGTTTGTTATATCAAACCATCTTGAGCCAACAACATAACCTTCTGTTGAGTCATTTGTTGTTAACGGTCCGCTTGTTGCGTTATATTTTGATTTTAATGTGTTTATCCAGTTTGTTCCATTATATTGTAATAACTGTCCTGACGCGGCAGAAGTTATGTCAACATTTGAAAGATCTTCTATCTCGTCTTTATAGATGATCGTGTTGCTATATGCCGGGGTTCTAATACCATAACCTCTTAATATAACAGAAGAGAGTTCAGCAACTTGTGTGTCGTTCAATACAGAGTTATAGAACTGTAGATCAGACAGTCTTAAGTTGGCTTTCCCGGCAGTGGCTGTAGGATTAGATTTGTCGTAGCCAAAGTATAAATATTGTATAGTAGTCATCAAACTAAGATCGAGAGTTGTTATTGTTGCAACAGAATCAGCTGTCTTGTTGATCCACACTTTCCATTCTGTTCCAACAGGATTATATCTCATAACAACAACTGTTGGATTAGAATCAACTACACTATCTGCAACTGTTGTGCTCCATGCAATGTTTCCAGCGTTTCTAAAACTAGAAAGTGTGCTTGAAGCGCCATTACAATATATAGCTCTTAAATTAGTCAATGAAGATCCATCTGGGACCACATCATTTGATATTATTGATACAAATCTGCCATCAGTTGACGCACTGCGGTCCCAGTTTTGCGTCGTCATTGCTATAGTAAATCCAGTTGTTGATGCATTATAGGTTGCACCTAAATTAAGGCCAAATATGTATGCAGAACTTGTCACAGGTGTATGAATTATGTTGATTGCTTTTCTTCCACCAACGCTTGTTGAATAGTTTGTTGCACCACCTTGAATAAAAATAGAGCCGGCACCAGTATAAGAGCTCCATGCAACTGTTCCAACACCTCCACTTATATCGTCTGACCTAAACCACACTGTCGGATTAAACAGTTCTACTTGACTTGTTAAATTGTCTTCTACAACTTCTTTTAACTTTGTATGTTTCCACGATGTTCCGTCGTAGTGTATTAAATTGTCGCTGTCGGATGGTCTAAACAACACGCCAGTCTGTTTTATTAAATCTAAATTAACATAAGTATCGCTTTTTAAACGTACAAAATCATCTACCCACTGGTTTGATGTATCATTCCATCTAAGAAATTTGCTGTTGTCTCCTGGATCAGCCGCAGAGTTAACGTTGTTCAATCCTTCAAGTGTAAGTACACCTTGCGATGTTGAGTTGATCCAAACAGCTGCGCCAACAGTAGCATCAACACATACATACTCTTGATCTGCTGTTATATTAATCCATCTTGACCCGACTCTATATCCGCCTGCACTGTCATTTGTTATTGTTGGTGCAACAGTTGCAGACAGATTATATTTAATCTCAGTCATGCCAGTACTTCCTCCGCCTATAACAATATGGTCGAGTGTCGTGTTAATATCTGCGCTAACTATCTGCCTGTTTATCCACTGATTAGTCAGGTCATTCCAGCCTAAATAGTGTTTACTATTTCCTGGGTCGGCAGCCGAATCGACATTTGTTAAACTTTCAATTGATATAGTAGACGGAGCTCCAGACAAGTTGCTGTAATCTATCTGCCTATATACAGCTCGTTTTTGTGTATCATCCCACGACAAAAAATAGTTACTGTTACCTGGATCAGTATTGTCGGTGTCGCGCAAGATATTACCTTCTGTAAATATATCGTCTTCTCCTTCGTATGTACTTATATTTAGGAACTGCCAGTTCGTTCCTACACATTTTAGTTTTCTTGTCTGTCTATTTGTCGTCAGTGTCGTGCTTGTGCCAGCTCCGTTAATAGTATCGGTGCCGACATTGTCGACGACAATTGTGACACTATTTATGTTTGTTACAAGTCTTTGTATTATCAATACACGGTTTTGATTGTCTGATGTTGATGGGAGAACCATCACAATATTGTTTGTCGTCGTATCGAGTCTGTAAAAGTTGTTGCCATCTGCAGTTATATTTGCTGTCTCTGTCTTGTAAACATTTATTATTTTTATGAAATGTACACTACTTAAATTTACACTGTGACCAACATTGACCGGACATGTTGTTGGTGCAACTGTATCCCATATGTATTCAAATTGATTATCTGTTGTACAATAAATTTTATACTTATAAATTGTTGTCATATTATACAATTATATAAATACAAGATAAAATGATTATTACGTACAACTCGAACACAAATGTTTTAACAGATTTGTAAAAATACTTGTTCGCTTATCACAAGCAGCAATCAAATATTTAGACAAATATTGTTACTAGTTTTTAGCAATTTTATACTTGATTTTAATTTAAAATTAAGTATAACGATCAAACAAATCAATTGGGACTTGAACCTGATAGAAGATATCATGTGTGTATGTCACAAGTTATTTAACAAGTTATTTAACAAGTTATTTAACAAGTATGGCCACCGAATATCAGTTTCAAGACAGAGAAATCGGGCTTTCCTCTGTGTTTCAAATATTTTTGGATTATATAACTCACAGAGAATATAAGAAGCGCTACAATTGCGATAGCAACAATATAATGTTGTGCCGTAGTTATTGTTGAAATATTTTTATTGTCAATCGTATGACCGTTGTCATAATCAATATAATCAAGCACTCCTTCTATTCTGTTTTCTGTTATAATTTTGTCTCGCAAAATTTTCTTGTTTGTTTTGTGTGCTTCTCTATTTATTTTTGTCTTGTATATGTTTAACATGTATGCTATTCCTAATAGTCCATATATTATTAAACCATGTGGAAAATGTGTTCTTGATGATAAAACGAATATGGAATAACTCATAACTGTTATGAACAGTATAACATACTTTGAATGAGTGTTTACATCAATGTTAAGCACAACAAAGACTAACATGACAATAAACCCGATAACATGTTTTATAAATATGTTTTTCTCAAAAAATTTTATGTATTCACATCCAGCAGTATCACTAATGTAGTTAGTATTTACTGTTATAAAATGCAGCAAAACTGCAAATACTATGTACATTATGTTAGAATTATTTACGAAACTTGTTTCTATATATTTTTTAAGTTCTTGCATATATATTGACAAGAATATTTTGATTGTATCACGGTCAAAAACCTCGCTTTTGTTTTATACTTTTGTGAAACGCAAAGTAGTATATACTTCAGTTTCAATGCCACATGGCACACCTAGTCCTACATTTGGGTGAGGATTAGTTACATAATACTGCACCTCATAATTTTTTGTTGTAACCGCATCAAAATTAAAATTAAAATTAACTGTTGTATCTTCATTACTGAACACATTTGATGATGTTGCGATAGTTATGTTGTTGGTCACGTTTCTGAACCGTAATTTTGTTCCAGACGTCTTATAAAACGATGACGTAATATCAACGTGGTAACTTCCTGGATCAATAGTAAACACGCTGGAAAATATGTTGATTTGAGGGCCTGCACTAAGATTAATAGTATTGAACTGTCGTTTTTGCCAACTTCCAGCAACTGCCGTTCCTCCAACATTGCCAACTGTTTTCGTGTCTGTGAATAACCATGTCAAGATAGTACTAACTAATTTACTTATTCTAAAAGAGGAATAGATCTCGGTGTCGATACCAAGAGGCACGCCTAAATCAGTATTGTCGACAGAATTGCTAACATAGTATTGTACTTCTAAAACTTTAGTTGTGCCAATATTTAAGTTTGCATGAATAGATGCTGTCACACCGTCTGCTGCATAACCATTTGGCGATGATGCAACAGTTGCACTGTCAGTTATGTTTCTTAACCTTATTTTACTGTTGCTAGTTCTGTAGAAAGGCACATTGATGCTTATGTTATAATTTCCTGGCAGTACAGTTATCTGGTTTGACGACAGTGTTACATCGCCTCCACTGTTTACAACCACACTATTTAATACGCGTGTCGTCCATGTATTTGTTACAGCAGTACCGCCATAAGTACCTATGCTCTTACTATCAATAATATACCAAGTTGATATAGTACCGATACTTGGCAATGTTGAATTTGTCCACGTTGTACCATTATACTGTATTACTTGACCTGTCGACGGCGTTGTTACTGTCACATCAGTAAGATCAGTTATATACAACAGCTCTTTTATATTTGTATTAACCCAGTTAACACCATTGTATAACAACATTTGATCGGCTGCAGGTGCGGTTATGACAACGTCATTTAAGTCATTGATATTACCAAAATCTGCGTTCACAAAAAAACTGCCATTGTACTTTAAAACTTGCCCTGTTGTTGGCACACCAATGTTAACATCGCTCAGTTCTGTTAATTCAGACGCACCTCCACTCGACAAACCAGATATGTCACTTGCTTGTATCTTTCTGTTTATCCACTGTTTTAAAGTGTTATCCCATCCTAAATAGTGTGTATTATTGTTTGGATCTGCTGCAGACGCTACATTTGTTGCATCTTCAACAGCAAATGGTGCTCCTGTTGGCAATGACTGGTTTATCCAGTTTGTTCCATTAAACATAAGAACCTGACTAGATGCAGGTAGCGTTATAGTTGTATCAAGAAGTTGTGATAAAAGTATAGCAGGTATGCCATTTGTCCACGCAGAACCATTCCAGATCAAAGCTTGATTGGTTTGGACTGTATCGATAGCCATATCAACAAACGGGTTTTGGCTAAATTCATCTGGCAAAACTTCTCCAGCAACAATCTTATCTTCTGTTTCTACAGCACCGCCAGTTTTTCCACCGGTTGTTGTCGCTGTTTTACTAGGCTCAAGAAACGCTGCGATTGTTGGATTTGATGTCGCAGTAACTATTGATATGGCGTTGATAACTGCTTGATCAAGTGCTTTTTGTATAAAAGATATTGGTTGGCTAGAGTCTGACACAGACGGCAACGACACTCCTCTGCTTTCTAATTGTACTTTCGTAACAAACCCTTCAATTGAATCTTTGCCGCTCCTGTCTGGAAATGGTACTTCAATATCATTTGATCCTGTTTTTGTTGAAGATATGAATTCACCAATATTGTTTGACTCAACGGCCTTTGCTTTGTTTATGAAGTCTTCGATGCTAAACTTGCTCTTTGTCCGTGAAGTGTCAATATAGTTTTCTCTAATAATAAGATTTTTTTTGCCAATTCTACTGCTGGCTGAATCATTTATACTTAGCGATATATTTTTGTCTGTATATGTAGCAGATGCTCTTATAGAACCGTCGTTTTCTTCCATCAAAAATCTTTCGCTAACAGGTTTTCCAATCCCTTTTGCTGCAAATCTCGACTTGCTGTTACCGTTTTGTGTTATATTATTATATCTTGATTTTACTCTAAAAGACATACTATAATTCCATAATATTATTTTGTCTATAATGCCATCAAGCATGACTAAGAGTGTCTAGATAATACACATCTTTAAAAGCAAGGCCCTAAATTTTAGCATTTTATACTTAATTTCATAACTAAATTAAGTATAACCAGATATGAAATCAAAAAGCTTTTCAGCTCATATCTCTTTGAACTCGTTGCATATTGCATTCTTGAAAGAGTCGAGAATATCGTTGCTTTGTATGTTCGAAACAGTTACTGTGTTTTCAGATGGATATATGGCACCAACACATGTAACAGAATTGCTGTCAAGCTCAATTGTAGTTGTCGTGTCTTTGTCTATTGTTGCCATAACAAATGGATAGAAGTTAAAGATTTTTGTAAAACTGTAGGTGATACCAGGTTCTAGTACTAGAAAAGGTTTAAAAGTGTCGTATATCTTTTTTAGGTTGTCTGTATAGATCTGCGATCTTGATAAAGATCCGCCTTGTTGTTGAGGAAACAGTTTTGGATCAAGAACAGTGTTACTGCCTACAAAAGTTGTGTCTATTTTATCAACAGGTATTGTTAGTTTCGACCTGTCAAGCGCTGTTTCTTCATCAGGAGTTAATTCTTCAGACAACGGCACGTCAACGCGCTCTTCAGATATTATGTTTTCCGTCTCTGTCATACTGTTCCCTGGAGCATAGTTAAAAATCTTTTCAAGATCTATGTGTTCTTTCTCTTCAACATCTCTCACTTTCCAGAGTTTGTAATATACAGTATTGTCTATATCAACCAGCCCTTCTTTGCCACTAAATTTCATAATAACAAACTTGTTTGTGTCATTATATAATCTCCATTCAGCAACTGATCTTGGCATGACCGGTTTGCTTAATGTTTTACATATGTTTTGACACTCTTTTTCCATCTGGTCTTTTGTACATTTTGATGCAGAACTGCCCATTTATAATATCTAGTTAGATTTTCTTTTAATTTCAAGCGAGCTTGAATTTTTAGCTTTTTATACTTAATTTTACATTAAAATTAAGTATAGGATTGCTAAAATTAATATTCAACTACTATATCACTTTTACAAGTGTAATATGTTATTAACTACTATTATAATATGTTGTTAATTATATAGATATATTATGAGCACGATAAATAAACCAAATCCTGGTAGAGGGTTCAAACCGAATCCATTTTTCAAACAGCCATTTGTACCACAAAAACCAGGCCCACATGTTGCTGATGTTGTAGCTGATAAAGATTTAATAAATAAACTGTTCACGTCTGTCAGTGATGGTGATATAGAGAAGATCAAAGAAGTTCTTGTCGAATATAAAATTCCTTTGAACGTTAAAAACGAAAACGGAGAAACGTTGATAAACAGTATAATGAAGATAGAGACAATAACAGTGCCTGATAAAATAGAACTGATCGAGTATTTGGCACTGAATGGTGTTCCACTGTCACAAGACAATAATGGCGTAACTCCTTTACACATAGCAGCTAAATATCAAGACATAGAGTTTGTAAAATCAGTAATAAAAAATCGTCATGTCGTTAAAGCAGTCGATAATAAAGATATGAATGCAATACATTATGCAGTGATGTGCAATATTGTTGAATGCGAAAAACCAAAACAACTCGATGGTATACAGATGTCTCCATTTGAAACTTTGTTAAGACAGTCTGGAACACTTGTTATTGACATGATGAACATAAATCCGATACAAAACTATGTAAAGATAATATCGTCTTCGTCAAAGAATTTTGGTTGGTATAAACAAAGCGATGTTAAAAGACATTTGGAAAATCATAAAGAAAAAATTCTGAACAGTATTGGGAAAAGTAATCTGTCTCAGCTGACTGCTGATTCTATTAAGAGCACATACACAGATGTTAAACAAGAGCTTACAAGAGACTGGAAATGTTTTGAAGACGTCGAGATCGACATAAGTAGGCACAACATATGGGGTCCAATTAAAGAAGGAAAATATAAGCTGATGAAAGAAGACAATGGCACATTGAAAAAACGCCTTTTAAAAAGAGATCTAGCAAATACATTGAAAACTACTATAGAGTCACAAGAATCGCTAACAGAATCGGTAAACAATCTTTCATCTTTTATTAACAAAGAAATAATACAGAAATTTTACGATGTTTCTGCACTTGCAGTCTATTATAATATTGCAGCAAATAAACCTGCAGTTCCTGCAGGCATTCCTGCATTTGACAACAATGTTTTTAATGATAACGGATTAAATCCAGTTGATATATTGAATCCGAACATTGATGCACCATATAGATATACAATAGCTGGTCTCTTGCTCGATTTTGATGTCGACACGCCTTCCAATATTGTTGTTTGCTCAAAAGATAAAATAAGTAGTATAAGTCGGAGATGGAATGTTAATACAGAAGCGTTGTATGTCGCAATTGGTCCAGGAACAAGGGCACTTCTTGCTGATGGTAATGATCCCAATGTCGGCGAGACGTTCTATGCCGAATTATTTAGACAAAGAAATCCGCTAGATCATCTGAATAACTATCAGTCAGTTGTACCTCAGCTTGACGCCATATTTAAACAACACACAAACTTTCTTTCAAGATTCAACTACTTTGTAAATATAATACACCAAGAGCTGTCTAACATCCGTTTTTGTATAAACATGGTTAACGGTCTTATACAACACGAAAAGATATACATATTCACACATTTAATAACTGTTATTAACATATCTATCTTTAACATATTGCAAAATATGACTGCATTATATTACTACAGCACAAAATACGAAAACAACACAACAATAATAAACAGAATAAGAACAGAAGTGGATAAATACGAGTTTTTAAATGACATTGATAAGTACAGTTTTATTTACGAACAGATGAACGCAAATTTTGTTGATGCTGTCGCAGGTTTTTACAAAGTTTCAAAATACTTAGAAGATATGTATCGAGAAATTGCTAAGATGATAAACACCATGAACATGTTGATCGATAGTGTGCTAAACACGATCGGTGCTGAGATTGTTGTCAGATATTTAGAAAATCCACAAGTGCTAGAGCATAATGACGTGTTTGACAGAAGCCTAACTAAACTCTCGTCTCTCCCAAATAGTTTTGCTGATTACGAAAAACTGTTTAGTTATAATGATGACGGTGTTGATGGCAACGTTTTCAAGAATAACAGAGAAATATGGCAAAAATATATATGGAACATTAATAAAAACAATTATGCTACATACTATAACCAAAACGCCTTAGCGTCATTCGCAAATATGAATGCCGGAATAAATATTAACGCAACACCTAACAGTCTTAGTGACGTAAGACAGGAAAATTTGCCGAAAACAGGGTTTTCGTTGTATCATACTCGTCCAAATCCGTTTTTCCAAACTCCTTTGCCAGCAATTGCAAATGGCCCGATAGGAACAGTCCCTGCTGCTGTTGCAGAAGTTCCACATGTCGATCTTGAAGGTATGCCTGGAACATTAATCGGAGACGCTGATCCGAAGGGTTATTTTGGATATCAAAGTGTTCAGCTACAACTTAATCCTGACCTCTCTATAACAGGTTCTGCTGACACACGACCAATACACATACTTGGTAGTGTGTTAGGAGATATGTATACTGTCTTTAAAACTATTATTGTGAAGATGGTGATATGTACGTTTGCATCGATATACAAAGACAATGATGAGTTGACAGATGTTTCATGCGCGGACAATATAGCTTCAAACGATGAAACAAGAGGGAAGATAAAAGAGATATTCAACAACTTCAAGACGTTGTTTGAGTCTATTTACACAGTAAAAGACGACTGGGAATACTATGTGTATGTTGCAATTGGAAAGATAACAGACAACATAATAACTAACATGATAAAGATGAACATACACTCCTCTTTGTCTATGACTATTATGGATGAGCTTTATAATATTGTTGAAACAAAAGATCATCAGGACATTTTATCTGACATAGTAAGTGCTAAAGATCCAGCAAGAGAAATTGTTCATATACTAGAACCTGAACAAGATATTAAATTTGCGCTAGATCATTTTTTTAAAGATCTTGTAAAAGTATACAAGGATAGTGATGTAATATCTATAGACAAATTATATCCAAGCAAACTGCACACCCGTTATCATAAAACAGAAGGAGAAAGTTTCACGTTGTTTAGTGACGACTATTTAAGTGTAAGGCCTTATGCGTCTTGCTATAGATTTGATCCTAAAATAATAGAAAAACTTGTGTCTGCTGGATGTAATATCAACCAACAAGACGTCTCTGGAAACAGTCCTATATTTTACGCAATTAACATGTACAACATCAATTGTGTAAAAACTTTGCTTGATAAAGGAGCATTTACAGTTAGTATTAAAAATAATACGGGCCATACGCCTTTAACATATATTTTAACAATGATCGATAAACAAGTCAGAATGATTGATAATTTGTATCTTCCAAAAGCTTATTCAAAAAAAACACTAGCAGAACTTGAACCAAAATTGAGAGAATATGATAATTTGGTGCCAACTTTTATTGAAAATATGTTTGAATACATCTTTGTTCTCTGTAATTTCAATATACATGTTGATTTAGCCGACTACAAATTTGGTTGGAGCATTGAGAATGAAAATCTTTTATATCATGAAGGCGAAGCAGACAAACATGAAACAATATTGCCGTTTATTAATGCGACAGACAGTGAAATCAGACTGATTGCAAATAACTCAACTAAATTTAACACTTTATGGAATTTAGATAATCACAGTGATGAGCATAAGAAGTTAAACGAAAAAATTAAGCATTTAGAACAACAGCAAGCCTCTATAAACAAAAGACTAGAAGAGTTTGTTAGTATTGGTGTGTTAACGAGAGAGATGACCCAAGAACAACAAAGAAAGATTAGACAACATATAAAAACACAGAAGCAACTAGGCTATATACCAAGACTTGATAACCCAGATAATGTACCACCGGAACAAACATACAAAACACCGCCAGGTGGAACAAGCGGTAATAACAGTGTTCCTGTTGACAACACTCTACTCCCTAGAGGACTTTATTATCAGTCACTAAAACTCTCTTATTATGCTAATCCAAATATCGATACTGCCAACAGGACATTGATTACAAATATAGTTACGCAACGCGATAATATACTGAATGACGATCGTCTATATAGACAAATAGAACACACTGACTTTTTCGACAAGCTGTTTTTCTATATAAGTGCTCCGCCTTCGCCTGATCTACAATTTACACGAATACAAACACAGATAGACAATCTTAAACCGTCATGTGAATACACACTGTTGACGTCATTTGTTGATAACTTTTTAAAGAACAAAAATCTGAACACAAAGACAATGCCAGAGATTCTCATATCGACTATCAAAAAACGAGTATCAGACAGTATAAAAGCAACAATAAAAGGAAACTATAGTCAGATCGATAAATCATTTGCAGACATACATAAACATATTGATCTGATGATATCTTACTATGACACAATTGTTGTTCAATTAGATATGCAAAAAGAGGTTCCATTGATATATAATAAAGGCAACACTGTTCTAGATAAAACCATCAACAATATTATACATGTGACTAGAAGTACATTATGTACTAATATCTACAACACTGTTATAAAACTGTTGCTGAGAAACTTAGAGAAAAATAATACAGAGTCTCTTACAGAGATTCTCGTAAATAGTGGAATAGATCCAAAAGAGATAGAGGTGAAGACAAACTACTGGCTGTACAACATACCACCTGGAGCGACTGACGACTTGAAAATAGACACGTCACGTAGACTGTACTACTCATATCTTACAGAAGTGCTAGAAAATATCTTGTTATGTAACAATTATAAAGAACAACGACTAGACAAATATATACTAGTCGATCTGCCAAGAATAGTTGTGAAAATACTGTTAGACGAATATTTCTATTCAACAGATATTGATAAAGGATATAAAAATATTGATAACGCACTAGACGTAATAAAAAATATACTGACATATAACAGTGTTTATCCTATTGTTGCCGATTCACCAATAATAAAAACTCTTGATGAATATCTTTTGCCTTACTTTAGAGAGATGATAATAACTTATGTTCCTAGACTTATGGCATTTATAAACAATTATCATAATTTCATTAGAAACTCACATAGAACGCTTGTCATGACAAAAATACTTTTAGAACATAGTAAACAAGAATACAAGTATATGATGAAATAGAAGGACGTCCCCAGACTTAAGAGATTATTAAATAAAAATAATCTCTTACCATAAAGTAAATTTATGAAAAGCCTAGCCTATTTTGCCTGTCTTTGCACTGATGCCTGTGTGATGTGGTGTTTCGTCTAAAGATATTATTTCGATTGTAAAAGAGTGTTCTGCTCCATTAAAATCAAACAGCTCACCGTCGCCAGAATAGAACTCTATATCAAGTTCTGCCAATCTTCCAATTGGATCGTAGAATATCTTATTGCTTTGGGCAAATGTGTTAAAAAGAATTGCGCCAGGAGAGTCTGGCAAGAGTATTTTTGCAAAGAAATCTTTTATATCACTAAGCCCAGACGTTAGTTGCAGTTGTTTAATTAACATATGTACATAATTCTCTCCAGACAGTTGTAGAACATTGCTTTTAAAGGTTTTAGGTTGACCAAACTCGTCTACATCTAATTCAAATTCATACTTCTCATTGTTTGTTAATACTGTTCCATATGACGTAATAGACGTGCTCTCGCCGACGTTCCTAAATCCGAGTACAGTGCCTAATGTGTTACCGTAATCAAATCTTAGTCTTATTGGTGTAGGTATATAGATACCTACTGCAGTACCACCACCTGTAATTGTTCTTGTAACTGAAAGATTAAATGACGACAACGATATTTTATATGAGTTTGCGTCAACTATTTCATGTATACTATGTTCATTATTAATTATGTCTGCAGGTATTCCTAAATGAGCTACTGCACCAGCTATCAATATTTTATCTCCGGCTTCTAAATTGTGTCCAGGATGATTTATTGTAATAGTGTATATTGTTTCTGTCTCTGGATCTGCACTTGGGTCAGTAGGTATTTCTGGATTAACAGTAATTATTGGCCTGTAAAAGAATTTCTCTATGTATGCTCTGAAAGTTACAAGATCTTTCGGTTCATCAATTGTCACTCTAATGTAGTTGTGGTTTGTATAGGGAGGAGATACGCGCGCAAAACTAGAGTTTTCTTCAGACGGATTATCAATATCGTAGTTGATACGTTTTGTGTTAAAGAATGCTGCTTCTAGTTCACTTGTCAATTCATTTGATTTGTAATTACCTGCAGGAATCTCAGCAACATAAACATGATCTCCGTCATCTAGATTTTGCCAGTATATTCTGTTGTTTCTCTTATTTTCTGGCGACTGTTTGACAACTCTTTCTGTGTTTGGAAACTCACTACTTATCAACTTTGCTGAAACAACATTACCATATGCTTTTCCCAACTGTATGTTGTACTGATTTGGCTTAGGATATCCTTTAATAACTCTTCCCACTTTTGAACATATAATGTTTCTGCCTCCCGCCCTGCCTCCAACCCATAGATCTCCGTCTGTATCAGGCAGACCAGTTGATATCTTGTTTGTCTCTATAGTGTATCCTTCACTATCGTTGACAACAATTGGATGGAAACCTTTGCCATGATCAAAGTCGATTGGATACTCTGCATTAAGTAGATTGACAGGAATTCCTGCGATGTAATAAAATATTATTTTAAATGTGTATCTAACAACAGGAGGTTCGAAAACAGTGCCGTAAATGGGTGAATACGCTCTTGGAAGTTCTATAAAGAAAACGTTGCGTTTTATTCTGCCAGTTACAGGATCATTTATTATTAGTTTATGTTTAGTATTGATATAACTTATCGGTATATTATCATAATAAGGAACGTTTGCTACTACATTTCTGTTGCCTTGGAATCCTTTGATCTCTATTTTCAGTTCGCTTAAATCGTAATTGTTATAGAACGGATCATTCTTGAATACTACATCACCTAATATTACGTCATAACTGCAAACAACTGGCAAAAAGTGTGTATGTTTTATCTTCAGATATTTGCTGCCAGGAGTGAATTCAAATATCGTGCCAGTCGTTTCAGTAACAGTACATTCGCCAACGCCTCCTCCCAAATCTGTTTCGACATCTACTTTTACAGTGCCATGACTTGACACAGTAACAACTTGATTAGCAACTCCTGTCAATGTTATTGAATCGCTTGTCGATAGTCCACTATTTGGGTGATATATTCTAACACGATCACTGCCTCTAGTAAACTCTAATGGATTTATAATCTTCGAAGATCCAACTATCTCTACACTAGGTTTTTTAACTCTTGTTCTGCTGTCAATATTTATTGTATGAACATTGTATCTTAGATTACTGTGTGGATCAATAAGGCCTTTGTCATACAGAAATCCAATATACGGATCATAACGATTTTTGTCTCTCAATTGGTCTGGTATGCTTGATACATTATGTTGTTTATTATCTTTTGTTAAAACATTACGTTGTATGCTGTTTATGTCGTTGTATAGATTATTATTAGGCTGTCTAACCAACTGTAACTGCGAATCAGTTGGTCTTCTTGATGATATATTCTCTAATATATGATCTTGGTCTTTAGTATACTCTTTATCTTGAATTCCACCAACATGACCTACATTAAATTTCGGTTGTCCATAAAGTTCTTTGTTTGACATATATTCTAAATATCTATATAGCTTTAACTGAAAAAAAGAAAATCTAGACAGCAATTAAACATTAAGTTATAGCAGTTCCATACTTAATTTTATAAAATGTATTAAACATTGTACATATATTTAGCTATAGCAATGACATGTTACTATTTTTTTACTAGTCCAGCACATCCATTTTCAAACTGGTATGAGTCTTCTTATGTTTATAACGACAAACAGTTTAACTGTGTAGAACAAGGCTGTCAACAGTTGTTCATTTTTATTATTAAACATACTCAAATATTATTATTTCAGTGTTAGTTACATATAAATTATTTATAATACTATTTAAAGTTATCAGAATATCTATTATGTATGGATGCTAAATACATCTCTGGTAAAAAAGTTAAAGCTACCATCGGAATCTCAGACCAGACACTTAGACGACTTGCTGACAAAA